>Ga0209097_10000242_pt1 | contig 60208 bp, 55 predicted proteins | sample AD_UKC052_MetaG_FD_184419 | JGI IMG/M metagenome (GOLD analysis project Ga0209097, IMG submission 184419) | Active sludge microbial communities of municipal wastewater-treating anaerobic digesters from USA - AD_UKC052_MetaG (SPAdes) (version 2) | ecosystem: Engineered > Bioreactor > Anaerobic >... | reverse complement strand
CAGCACGGCGAGCGGACCCGCTGATGGGTTCCGCCCCGATGCGAAGGGGTTGACACCGGACCATGCCCCCCTGCTGAGGTAGGGTTCCAGGTGAAGGGTGTAGAGCTCGGAGGTATGTGCGCGGAAGGACTGATGGACCGGATGAACGGAATGGAAATCCTTCGCGGAGCGTTCATCGGACCATCCGCAGAGCAAGGCATAGGTGCCCCAGTCCGGCCAGAAGTCGTAGCCGGTGCCACCGCCGGTGCCCAGCAGTTTGTGGAACTGCAATCCTGCCACCTGCTTGAGTGGAGCGCGCATCTCCGCCATCTGACGCATGCCCCAAAGGCGTTCCCGGCCTTCATATTGAAAGAACGAAAGGGTGACGTAGGGGGCCGGATGTTCCACGGGCATCGAACGATCATAGGGGGCGGACTGTTCTCTCCTCCGCATGAAGAGCAGCAGCACGATCGTCGTGGGGTCCGGTGTGGCCGGTCTGGCGAGTGCCATCCGCATCGCCCGTCAGGGCCATGCGGTGGAGGTCTTTGAAGCAGCGCCCAAGCCAGGAGGCAAGCTGGCTGAGTTCAGCGAGGCCGGATACCGCTTTGACCGCGGTCCATCGCTCTTCACCATGCCCCATCTGGTGGAGGAGCTCTTCCACGATGCCGGCGTGGACATGCAGGGCCGTTTCAGCCATGTGAAGCTGGAGGAGGCCAACCGCTACTTCTGGGAGGATGGTACCCGGGTCACCGGCTGGTGCGATCCGCTTTTGTTCGCTGTCGAGTTGGAGAACAAATTGGGCGTTCCTCGCGAGCGGGTGAAGAGCCACCTTGAGCGCGCGGAGACCCTGTTGAACACCACGGGACGCACCTTCCTTGAGCATTCACTCCATCGGCTGGACACCTTGTGGAAGGGGGGAATGGCCAAAGCCCTGGCCACCGCGCGAGGCTCCGAATTGTTGGGTAGCCTTGACCGGGTCAACCGCTCCGCTCTGGGTGATCATCCCAAGGCGGTGCAGCTCTTCAACCGTTACGCCACCTACAACGGCAGCGACCCCTACCGCACGCCCGGCCTGATGCGTATGATCCCCGGACTGGAACACGGCCAGGGGGCGTTCTACCCCTTAGGCGGCATGTATTCCATCACCAAGGCCCTCCATCTACTGGCCGTTGACCTGGGTGTGCGCTTCCGTTTCAATACACCCGTGGAGCGCATCCTGCTCTCCCCGGATCAGCAGCAGGTAAGCGGTGTGCGGGCCGCGGGCGTCGACCATCCGGCCGATGTGGTGGTGAGCAACATGGATGTGGTTCCCACCTACCGCAAACTGCTCCCCGACCTGAAGGCTCCGGAGCGCACCCTGAAGCAGGAAAGGAGCAGTTCCGCGCTCGTGTTCTACTGGGGCATCCGCGGAACCTTCCCGGAACTGGGGCTTCACAACATCCTGTTCAGCGAGGACTACCGCACCGAGTTCAAGCACCTGTTCGATACGCTGACGGTGTACGAGGACCCCACGGTGTACATCAACATCACCAGTAAGCACACACGCGGCGATGCCCCGGCCGGCTGCGAGAACTGGTTCACCATGATCAATGCACCGCGGGATATGGGGCAGGACCGTGATGCGCTCATCGCCAAGGCTCGTGCGGCCATCGTGGCCAAGGTGAAGCGCACCTTGCACATCGATGTGGAGCCCCTGATCGAGGTGGAGCGCGTGCTGGACCCCCGCGCGATCGGGGAACTGACACACAGCCACCAGGGTTCGCTCTACGGCACCAGCAGCAACTCACCGTGGGCCGCATTCCTGCGCCATCCGAATTTCCACAACAGCGTCAAGGGGTTGTTCTTCTGCGGAGGAAGCGTGCATCCCGGCGGTGGCATTCCCCTGGCACTCCTGAGCGCACGCATCGTGGCCTCCCTTGTACCCACCGCCATCCCCCGCAACCAATACCAACACGTATGACCTCCCAGCTCCGACGCCTTGACCTGCGCTATGCCACCGGACTGGTGATCATTCTGCATGCGGTGGGCCTTGTGGCGCTATTGACGCCGCTCGCCCCCTGGGTGTTGCCGCTCACGCCCATCAACCTGTTGCTCACCGCTGGGGCCATGATGGTGTTCAGTAGACTGGACCGCAGGACCGTGGCACTGGCATTGGTACTGGGCACCTTGGGCTACTTCGTGGAAGTTCTCGGGGTATGGACCGGCCGCGTCTTCGGTGATTACAGTTATGGTGAGGTGCTCGGCCTGAAGGTACTGAACGTGCCGCTGCTCATCGGGCTGAACTGGAGCATGTTGGTGTTCGCGATCGGGGTCCCCATGGCCCGGTCGTCCATGCCCACCTGGGCCAAGGTGATGCTGAGCAGCGCCATGATGGTGGCCTTGGACGTACTGATCGAACCCGTGGCCATGCGATTGGGCTTTTGGACCTGGGCACAGGGTACGATCCCCGTTCAGAACTACCTCGCATGGGGAGCCGTCAGCGCCGTGTTCTTCACGCTGTTCTTCCTAGCCCCGGTGCGACGTGAAAATCCCTTGGCCCGCTATGTACTGGTGGCACAAGTGATTTTCTTTGCAGGCCTCAACCTGCTGCTGCCGGTGATCTGAATGGAGAAGTACTATTACCTGGGCCTGGACCTTTTCACCTTGTCCTTTCCTCTGCTGCGGAGCTTCGAGCCCCGCGTGCAGTACTGGCGCAAATGGCCGGGACTGTTCACCGGCATCGTGGTCATGGCGCTGGTATTCCTCATCTGGGATGCCATCTTCACCGCCAACGGCGTGTGGGGCTTCAATCCCCGCTACCTCACCGGCCCGCATTTCGCCGGCCTGCCCATCGAGGAGTGGCTCTTCTTCCTGGTGGTGCCCTATTCCTGCGTGTTCCTCTACGAAGTGATGCGCTACTTCATCCGGCGTGATGTACTGGGGTCCGTTGCCCGCCCGCTCAGCATCGGGTTGATCGTGGTGTTGACCGTGGTCGGTGTGCTGTATATCGACCACATCTACACGGCCATCACCTTCCTCTGCACGGCCGCCATGCTGGCGCTTCATGTGTTCGTGCTCAAAAGCACCTACCTGGGCCGGTTCTATGTGGGTTACGCCGTCAGCCTCATTCCCTTCTTCCTGGTGAACGGCATCCTCACCGGTTGGCTGCTGGACGAACCCATCGTCTGGTACAACAACACCGAGAACCTCGGTATCCGTTTGAACACCATCCCCTTGGAGGACAGCATGTACCTGCTGTTCTTCCTGCTGCTCACCATCACCTTCTACGAGCGGCCCTTGAAGCGCGAGCACGGGGACCTTCCACCGGTGACGGTGTAGAACGGCACCTACGCGAACCCCGCGCCCTGTTGCAGGCGCCATTGCTGGCGCCAACGGATGAAGCCCACGACGGCCAAGGCGATGTAGACCGCGTTGAGCAAAGCATAGCCATCGTAACCGATGAGGTGATTGTACACCACTGCCACCAGGTCGCCGATGGTCCAGTAGAGCCAGTTCTCCAACGCCTTTCGGCCCATCATCCAAGTGGCCACCATGGCGAAGGAGGTGATGAACGCTTCCATACCGAGGTAGCGACCGGGCTGGCCCAACTGGTGCATGAGCACCACAAGTATCCCCGTTCCGGCGGCCCCGATGAGCAGAAGTAGCACATGGCGTTGCCAAGGTGAACGGGTGATGCGGGAGGCATCGGCATCATTACCCCAACTCCACCAGCCGTACACGGCCATCGCCGCGTAAAAGCCGTTGAGGGCCGACATGAGCCAGGCCTCCTGTGCTCCATAGAGAACCACCCCGAACCATGAGGCCACGAACCCCAACACCCATCCTGAACGGCGTTCTCGACCGATCAACACGGTGAAGCCGATATTCAGCACGACCGCAGACCATTCCAGTACGAGCAAAAAGAGCGGAGGTAGGGAGTCCCACGACATGGAGCTAAGGAATGGATGGTTTGTTCAAGCTCCTTTGTCCAATCCGATGAACCTCATCGACCGGTCGGGGTTCACATCCCACAATTGCAGGGAGGGCTGAAATAGACCTTGGCCTTGGGGACAAGCTCTGAGATGCGGTCCATCTCCGGCTGTTCGAACATGATCGCCCGGAGATCAAGGAATCGCAGGGCATCCAAGTCCTTGATCTCCTCGGGTACCTCCGCGATGTCGTTGCTCCAAAGGTCTAGCGACACCAGTTCCTTCCACTTGCCCACGCACTCGGGAAGACCCGTGATGGCGTTCCTGCTCAGGTCCAATCGCTTCAGGTGTTTCAATCTGCAAAGGGTGGCAGGAATGGTCTCCAACTTGTTACGCGAGACCCTCAACTCCTGTAGGTATTGAAGATCGGAGAACCACGCTGGGAATTCCTTGATCTTGTTCCCGCTCAGGTCAAGTGCATTGAGGTTCGTGAACTGTCGTAACTCCTCCGGCATCACCTTCAACTTGGCCCCTGAGAGGTCCAGACGTTGCACCAACGCAGGTGTTTTCAACGCCTGTTCGATGCTCCTGAAGGTGCGCACGCTGTCGAGCGCGATGGCATCCAGCAATTGGGCCGACAGCGAAGTCCAGCCGAACAGGAGAAGGACCAACAGGAATGCTCTCATGCGGTTCGTGTGAGGATGTCCAGGGCGTTCGCCCGATCAAGATGCAATTGCTCCTTCAACGCTTCCAATCCGCTGAATCGCATGTCCGGACGTATGCGGTCCAAAAAGGTCAAGGTCATCGGCTCCCCATACAGATCACGGTCCATATCGAAGATGTTCACTTCGATGGTCCGTTGTAGCCCCCCGCCCAACGTAGGCCGTTCCCCGATGTAGAGCATGCCCCCGAACCCACCTTCTCGAAGCGTGACCCTCACAGCGTACACCCCATCGCCCGGTACCAGTTTGTCGCCCGATACGACGCCCAGGTTCGCGGTAGGGAAACCCAGCGTACGGCCCACTTGTTCACCCTTCACCACCACGCCGCTCAGTCGATACGGATAGCCCAGCAGTTCCCTGGCCAGATGAACTTCCCCATCGGTAAGGGCCTGTCTGATCTTGGTACTGCTCACCTTCACATGATCCACCTCCTGGGCCGGTATCTCCTCCACCATGAAATCATACGCTTCGCCCAGTTGATGCAGAAGGGACAGGTCGCCTTCCCGGTTCCGGCCGAAACGGTGGTCATAACCGATGACGATGGCATGCACCGCGATGGCGCCTACTAGGACATCCCGGACGTATTCGATAGCGTGCATACGAGAAAATTGGCGCGAGAATGGCACCACGAGCAGGTGGTCCAACCCGGCTTCCTCCAGCAGGGCGATCTTCTCCTCTTGGGTACTCAACAACCTGAGCGCATCATCGCCAGGGAAGAGCACCATCCGCGGATGGGGATGGAAGGTGAACAACACACTTTCCCCGTGCTCCCTGCGGGCCACTTCAGAAAGACGGTGCAGGATCGTCCGATGCCCACGATGGACCCCGTCGAACGTGCCTGTGGTGAGCACAGGGCGGTTGACACCAACAAAGGAGGCCAGGTCCGTATGTATCTTCATTCCGGATGCAAAGGTGCGGTGGAACGGACGTTCCCGATCCGGTGGATAACCCAAGGACCGAGGCAGGACAAAGAACCCCGCCGATCCGCCGTGGTCGGCCTGTGATCGCGGTGGAAAGGCTACTTCGTTGAGAAGGCCCTGAGGAACAACATTTCCACATCCTTTGCCCATCGGAAAGGAAGCCATACCTTCGCGGCCGCTAATTGGGCCCATTGCCCACTGAACAGCACAACCCGCTCATGTCCAAGCACATCGGAAAGGTCGTCCAGGTCATTGGACCCGTGGTCGACGTTCGCTTCGAGGCCGGTAAGGACCTGCCGAACATCTATGACGCATTGCACATCACTCGCCCCGACGGTTCGGTGCTGGTATTGGAAGTGCAACAGCTAACCGGTGAGGACACCGTACGTGCGGTATCCATGGAGACCACGGATGGCCTGCAGCGCGGAGCCTTGGTCCACGGCATGGGCCAGCCTATCAGTATGCCGGTCGGTGATGCTGTGAAGGGCCGCTTGTTCAATGTGACCGGAAGTCCCATCGATGGTATGCGTCCGGTGAACACCGGGAAGAGCTATCCTATCCACCGCGAGGCTCCCAAGTTCGAGGACCTCACCACAAGCACCGAGATCCTGTTCACCGGGATCAAGGTGATAGACCTGATCGAGCCCTACGCCAAGGGTGGTAAGATCGGATTGTTCGGTGGTGCCGGCGTGGGCAAGACCGTATTGATCCAGGAATTGATCAACAACATCGCAAAGGGCTACAGCGGCTACAGTGTTTTCGCTGGCGTGGGTGAGCGGACCCGTGAAGGGAACGACCTGCTCCGCGAAATGATCGAGAGCGGCATCATCAAGTATGGTGAGGAGTTCGTACACAGCATGGAGAAGGGCGGTTGGGACTTGAGCAAGGTGGATTATGACCAGCTTGCCACCAGCCAGGCCACCTTCATCTTCGGCCAAATGAACGAGCCCCCAGGAGCCCGTGCACGCGTGGCCCTGAGCGGATTGACCCTCGCTGAGTACTTCCGTGATGGTGACGAGCAGAGCGGTGGTCGGGACATCCTCTTCTTCGTTGACAACATCTTCCGCTTCACCCAAGCGGGTTCCGAAGTGTCCGCTCTGCTGGGCCGTATGCCAAGCGCCGTGGGATACCAGCCTACACTGGCCAGTGAAATGGGCGCGATGCAGGAGCGCATCACCTCCACCAAGCGCGGTTCGATCACCTCTGTACAGGCCGTCTACGTGCCTGCGGATGACTTGACCGACCCTGCACCTGCAACGACCTTCGCGCACCTTGATGCCACCACGGTGTTGAGCCGTAAGATCGCCGAGTTGGGGATCTATCCTTCCGTGGATCCGCTGGATTCAACCAGTCGGATCCTGACGCCCGCCATCGTGGGCGAGGAGCACTATCGTTGCGCCCAACGCGTGAAGGCCATCCTTCAGCGTTACAAGGAGCTACAGGACATCATCGCCATCCTGGGCATGGATGAATTGAGCGAGGAGGACAAGTTGGCCGTGAGCCGCGCGCGTCGCGTGCAACGTTTCCTTTCCCAACCATTCTTCGTGGCCGAGCAGTTCACCGGCCTGCCCGGTGTGATGGTTCCGATCGAGGAGACGATCAAGGGCTTCAACATGATCATGGATGGCCAAATGGACGAGTATCCCGAGGCGGCGTTCAACCTGAAGGGCAATATCGATGATGTGATCACTGCAGGTAAGAAGATGCTGGCCGACGCAGCAAAAGCCTGATCCATGCAAGTAGAGATCATCACCCCGGACAAGGCCCTCTTCAAAGGCGAAGCTACCAGTGTTGTCGTTCCTGGTGTGGATGGGAGCATGGGCTTCCTGAACAACCACGCGCCACTGATCACGGTTCTCAAAGCCGGTGATGTGAAGGTGACGACGAACTCCGGTGAGGAGACCTTCACCGTGAAAGGAGGCGTGGTGGAAGTGATGAACAATGTGGTCCTGGTGCTGGCGGAGTAAGCTGGACAACGTATCGAACAAGTGGCGAACGGCGCTCCGACAGGGGCGCCGTTCGCGTTTGGGGTAGCACATGAAGCTTGCCTCGCGCTGATGGAATCGGAAATGGAAGATGCTTGCGGACCAAGGCGTTGATTTTCGTTGGAAAATGGGATAAGTTTGTCGATGCTAAAGATTGATTCGTCGATAGGCCGATCTCTCGAGTGCAACTGGTAGACCTGACCTTCATCGCGTCCATCCTCATCTTGGCCAAAGTCGATTTAACTGGTCGGACGGATGAAGCTTCGGCAAAGCTCAACACGCCAAGGACCATTTCCGGTCGTTGGCAACAACACTGAAAACCATGCGGCTATCACTTCTGATCCCGACCCTACTTGCATGGACCCTGGGATCGGCCCAACCCGGTACCCTTGATCCAACGTTCGATGGTGATGGGCTCCTGGTCGTGAATAGCACTGGAACACCCCGGGTATGTGCATTGACCGACGGACGACTGATGGTGGCGGCGACGAACGATGCGAGCAGCGTCAAGCTAGTGCGGCTCTTGCTGGATGGTTCACCTGACCCCTCGTTCGGGACCAACGGCATCGTGCTCGTTCCAACCCCTGTCGGCACCTTGGACCTTTCCGGGTTCACGCTACGTCCCGATGGCAGTGGGTTGTTGCTCGGAAGCGTAGCGGCCGATGGAGGGGTGCCAGGCTTCGGTTTTGTGATCCAGGTATCGGTGGATGGCACGATCGACACGAGCTTCGGAACGAACGGTCTGGTCAGTGTAGGCTTTCCGGATGGCGATGTACAGCTTCTTGATCTCGCCTTGGAAAGCAGCGGCGCTCTGGTGGTCTGTGGCGTGAAAGTTCGCCCGAACCCGACATCGGGTCAGCCCACTTACAAGGATGCCGTTGCGCTGCGCGTGGATGCTTCCGGAATGATCGACCTCTCGTTCAATGGTGCAGGTGCGTGGATCCAAGCTAGCGAACCCCTCCCCTTGCGCACGTTCACCGCCAAATACGTGCATCTACTTCCCACTGGGCACATTGTATTGCGAGGTCCCCGGAATTACCTCACCGCGCCGGGATCGGATGGGTGGCAGATCACCCTGTTGCCCGATGGTACCCCGGTTGCGGCACTGTCCATACTGACCAGTGGTGGCTTCGGTCCATACAGCATCGTAGGGTCCGCTGCGAACACGAATGGAGCGCTATTACTTGCCGGCTACATGGACCTTCCGCCCGCAGGCTTGAACCCTCAGCTTACAGTAACGCTTCCCTCCGGCACGAGCAATTCCTCCGGTGGGGTGTATTGGGGCCATCCGGGCCCATTCGGAGTTCCATTCTCCTCAGGCAATAAATTGGCTCGCGCGACCAGCGATGGCAGTGGGCGTTTCCTGTTCGCTGGCCACAACGACAATCGCACCGACCGGTGGTACCTGGGTCGGACCATAGCCGATGGTTCAACTTGGGACCAAGGTTTCGGCACGGCCGGAGAAGTGGAAACCGTGTTCCCTGCTGCTCAGTCCTTGCAGCCCACTTCCATATGTGTCCTACAGGACGGTCGGATCGTGGTGGCGGGCAGGGTGTTCATCTCGGGTGTTCAGAGTTGGGCGTTCGCACGGTACAACGCTGTTGCAGGAGCACCTGGTCATGTCGCTGCCCGCGTCAACCTGGGTGGAGCATACGACAATGGAACGGCATTGATGAAGCGACAACTCTTCACCAACATGCAGGTATTCCCCTACCTGCAACCCTACATGGAACCGAGCTTCCGGTCTGTGGGATCCGTGCCGCAGCAGGTGATCCCGATCGGGGCATACACCAATACAAGTGCAACTGGCATGGTGGATTGGATCTGGCTTGAGTTCTTGTCCACCTCGGAGCCTTCGACCATCCTAGCATCACGGGCGGCTCTGGTATTGCGCAACGGCCAAGTGGTCGACGTGGACGGGATTTCTCCCGTGGACCTTCGATGCGGCGGATCAACAGGATTCCTGCGCATCCGGCATCGCAATCACCTGAGCGTCACGTGCAGTGTTCCGATCAGCTTGGATGGAACTCCGGCCGTGATCGATCTGACACTGCCATCCACCCCGACCTTCGGAACGGACGCCCAGGCCTGTGGGTCCGGTGTTTGCATGATGTGGCCCGGGGAAACGAATGGCAATGGTGTGGTTTCCTACACCGGTCCGGAGAACGATCGGGACCCGGTCCTCTCTGCTGTCGGGGGTAGTGTCCCCACGCAGGTGCTACAGAACGTATACGCCGTGGAAGACGTGAACCTGGATGGGAAGGTGAAGTATGCTGGCGCGGAGAACGACCGTGACCCGATACTACTGACCATCGGCGGTAGCACGCCGACGAACGTTCGGCACGAACAACTCCCCTGAATTCCACGCATGGAGCCCACTGGAAGGTTGGACGCGGGGTGAATGGTCCATGAAGTATTGAATAAGAACCATTGCGATCCTTCATGGAACCAGGCCCCCTTCTTAACGACCCAACCGCCAGTGGTGGAGGTGATGAACAATGTGGTTCTGGTGCTGGCGGAGTAGCGATCTCTCCTTCAAATCAAGCTGAGCGGCGCTTTCCCGATGGGTCAGCGCCGTTCGCCATTTCAGGGCGCGCTACGTGGGCGGCGGTACCACCAAACCCCAAGTGCCAGGACCAGTAGCACCAACGCACTCCAGAAAAGCGGCATGGTCCACGAGAATGGCATCCGCACCGGTTCCACATCGCCGACAAGCACAAGGCCCGCCCAGTAATATGGCAATGCCAGTTCACCTTCCACGGATGCGAGGTGATCAAGCTTGGCCTGGCGCATGGCCAGGTGCTTGGGCAAGCCATCCGCCAGCAGTTCGTAGAAACGTTTGATGATGGCCGAGGAGATCTGCTCGTCGATGCTCCAGAGCGAGGTGACCAGGCTGGGGCAACCGGCATAAGCAAAGCCGTAACCCAAGGATCGCACACCCTCTCCATCGTCCTTGCCGGTTCCGGTCTCACAGGCCGTGAGCACCGCGAGCTGTGCGCGCAGGTCCAACTCATAGATCTCATAGGCATGCAGGTAACCGTCGCCCTCAGCATCGGCACCGGCGGAATCCTTGCTCAGTACCAAGCGGGAATACATGGGCGATGTGGCGTTCATCAACGCATGTGTTCCCAAGTGAAGGATGCCATGGTCCGCTGCCTCGTTCCGGAATCCACGCTCACTGGCCGAACCACCGAGGAGGACCCGAGCCTGCATCACGTCCCCGAGATCCTTGGCCGTACTGACCGCGAAGGGTTGACGCACGAACCGCAGGAAATCACGGTCCATTTGCATGCTGTCATTGACCTGACGGGCGTATCTCCGTTTGAGATCATCGTCGAAACCCGGCGCCAATGCCAGCATTCCATCAGCTTTCTCCCTAGCGAGTTGTGCGAACTGGACCGCGGTGGTCGCAGAGAGCAGGTAAGCAATGGCGTGGCGCTGGATCAAGAGCTTACTTGGAAAGGTGGAAGGGGATGCCGGACCCATCAGCAAGGCGTCGAAGCTCACGGTGTGCAGAGGACCATCGGGAATGATCAACAGCTCTTTCGCGTTCACCTTGGCTGATACGGGTGCCAAGACCCGCTGGTATACCGTGCTGGCCAGGTTCGTGTAGGCATCGACGTCCCTGGAAACGATCGCGGCATTCAACGCACCCACCTCATCGTTCAACCCTTTCGCTTCAACGCGCTGTAGTGTCGAACCGTTCAGGCCCACCACCAGAACATAGAGGTGATCCTGGGCAAATGCGTAACTGATCAACTGCCGATCCGGAGTAAGAAGTCGTTTCCGTAGTTCCTTCAATGAGATCACCGGTTCGCCATATCGCAACGTGAAATAGGCCGGATGGCTCTTCTCCAAGACCTTCAGGAATTCGGCATATTCCTGCTCCCGTGCGGCCATTTCCGTGAGCGTACGCCGGTCATCCGCATCGATCTCCAATGCGGCGATCAGCTCCTGTTCCCGAGCGATGATGGTGTCGGGCACTCCGGTGAAGCGCAGTCCGGCAAATTCGTTCAATCGGCCTTTCAACAAGGTGGATCGATCGGCCTCCGTTACGTGTAGAAAGCGCTCTGCATCCGCTTCGGACCCGGAGGTGACATAGGCGTCGTACGCGATCTCCATGGCCAGGTCGTAGAGCCTCTTCTGTGCTCCGATCAACAACAACTTGGATCCCTCGTCGCTCACCGAGGTCTTGTTCCGGGCCAATGCGGCCATAGCCAGATCCAGGTCGCTCTTCCACTGTGACAACACCTCTCCCTTGCTGACAAGGGCTCGTTCAGAACGGACCTTCCAATAGTACGCGTCGGGCAGGATATGAGGGTCCGGAAAGGCGCGTGGAAGGCGGTCGGACCGCAGGGCACGAACTCGGTCATCCAGCTTGGCAAGCGCTGCGGTGGCATGGCCAAGTGCACGTTCGGGGTCCTTTGCTTGAAATGCCGCTTCGGCGAGCTGCACATCGATCGCCGCCACCTTGAAATGCGCACTATCGTTCACGGCCACCAGTACTGTACGTGCTCGACCGAGGTCAGCGATGGCTTCTTCATGCCTACCGCGCATGGAATGGAGATGCGCACGTCGTTGATAGGTGACCGCGAGAATGGCATCGGTGTTCCCGTCGCGTGCCTGCCCACACCACTGAATGGTCGATGCCAGCAATGAATCCGCTTTGGAATGATCGCCTGAACGCATTTCGATCTCGGCCAATTTCGAGTTGGAACGCAGAACCTCCTCGCTCCGCCATCCCCACTTTCGCTGGCATTGCTCGTGATATGCAGTGATGAGCTGTCTGGCCTTGTCCAATGAACCCTTGGATAGCTCGAGATCCCCGTACCGCTCCTGGATGGCGAGCAGCTGCGGGTCGTCGGCCTCCAGCACACTGCTGCGGTCATTCCAAGCCAGGTCCAACAATTCACGGGCGCGTCCAACATCCCCCCCATCGAAGTAGACGGTGGCCAGGTTCACGTAGCCGCGTGAACGTGATACGACGGCCTCATCACGGGTGAATTGATCGGTGGTCATAGCGATCAGTCGATCGCAAATACGCAGGCTTTCCTGATAGTACGTCCTGGAGCGTGCGAGATCGCCAGCGTTCTGCCAGAGCACACCAAGGTTGCCATAGGTGGCCACTTTCCTGTTCAACCCAGCCTCATCGGTTGGCTCACCGAGCACTTCCAAGGCCTTGAGGTAGTATTGCTCCGCCTCACGAATGCGGCCTAGATGCCAAGCGGCCACACCTGCTGCCGTGTACGATTCCGCCCATTGGACCGCCGGTATGGAATCCGCACGGGCATAGACCGCCAAGGCCTCCTGAGCCCAAAATCCGGACCGACGATGATCACCCATCACCGAATGATCGAAAGCCAGGTACTGGCGTGCCCGGCCCTTCTGTGACAAGGGCACCTTCATATCACCATCCGCTACGCTCACAGCCATGGAATCCACACGCGCACATTCCTTCAGGTCCCCGGCATCGTAGTAGACCCAGCTCAGGTCGAAGAGCGCCTCCAGTTCCATGGACGCATCACCTCTGGCCTTCACCAATCGATAGATCCTTTCGGCAGCCTCCGTACTGGCCTTCGCATCCTTCAGCTTGCGGAACGCTCGGCCGTACTTGTAGAGGTAGCGATGCAGGGAATCCGCAAAGGAGGTACCGGGCGAAGCGATGATCTGGGCGTCGATCTCCCGGACCATAGCGGCATATTCCTTCGCTTCATACAGCTCACCGATACGGGCATGTCTGGCGATCAACCGGACATCCGCCTGCGCCGATGCAGCGACCGGGACGCACATGAAGGCTGCGACCAGTAGGATGGAGCGCATCACTCACCGAGTTGGGAAAGGATGTGCCGCACGCGTTCACCGTATACGCTATCCGTCTCCAATCCCATCGCACGGGCTTCAGCAAGACCACCACGCTCAACGAACAGCAGGAACAGGTACCAGCGCGCCCGGCTCTGGAAAATGGACGTTCCTTGTGCCACTGTGTTCAATTTCGTTACAGCGGATGTCCCATGGTCGGTGACGATGTCCACCATGGCGGTGTAGAACAGCAGCGTGTCATTGGTCGGCTCCTTTTCCAGCAACGGCATCCAGCGTGCCGCAGCCTCCGCATATAGACCCTCCTTGTAGTAGACCATGGCATCGGCGAAAGCGGGATCATCGGTCGCACCCATGGTCACCGGCAGCCCGGGTTCACGCGTGAAGTGGTCAGCGAAGAGTCGCTCGTTGATCGGTGGCCGTCCGAACCACCAGATGGTGACCATGAGCAGAACAGCAATGGAGGCCGCATATGCCATGAAGCGTCCCCAACCTGTGCCCTTGGCCCTTTCGGTGGCCTGAAGATCCGAAGCGATCGTTCGCAAGGTGCTCGATAGCCCACCAAGCTCCACGGCATGTATGTTCTCCCGTTCCAGTTCAAGTTCGGCGCGCAACGCTGTATCGTTGGCCAACCGTTGCTCGAACGCAGTGCGTTCCACTGTGCTCATACGATCGAGCACATAGGCTTCAATTGCCTCGAACGTCACCCTATCCAAGTTGCCCTTGTTCATGATGCTTCATTCTCTTCACCACGGATGACATTACGGACTGCGCGCAACTTCATCATACACCGGTATTTGATCGTACGGATGCTCTCCTCCTCCACTCCCATCTCATCGGCAATGGCGGCGAGGTCCTTACGCTCGAAGTAGAACCTGTCCAGCACCGTACGGCACTTGTCATCAAGCTTCGCGTACACCTCACGCAGGCGCACGAGGCGGTCCTCGATGTCATCACTGACATCGGTCGGCCGATCCATGCTACGCTCATCGTGTACCACCTTCATGTGCTTGTGAGCTGCTGACCGCACGACATCCAGCCATTTGTTCTTTGCCACCTTGTAGATGAACCCACCCGGGTCGGTTCCGGCCACCAAGCGACCTTCCTTCACACTCAACCAAAGCACGGATATCGCCTCTTGGAACACATCCTGGGCGTCGTCCGAAGTACCACTGTTCTGCAACACATACTGCTTGACGCCCGGGAAGTGCATCTTGTACAACGCACGCAGGGTCGCCGTGTCGTTGCGGCAAAGCGCAGCTGCCCATTCTGGCAGTGTATCGGTCACGAGTGTTGTGGTCCGTTCCACGGAGAGAGGCGTGGTTTGTACCGCTGGCGGTCGGTCCCATGCACAGCGGTGCACGATAATACGGCATTCCGGTGTAACTGTCCATCGTCTCGGTTCGATCTCCGGTCGGATCCGGTGTCTGCTGAGATATCGGGGACGGGACTGGAATGTGAACAGACCGGGGTCCTAATGTTCATTGCATGGGCGACTGGAAGTCGATGATCGCTTGGTCGGAGCCATGGATGGATCCACCAACGACCTTCCTCGGAACGAACGATCGTTCACATACCAGGGTGCGGCCCGATGTGCTCTTGAAACCACAAGCCATCAACCCTATGCGAACACGGATACTGACCCTTTTCACCGGAGGCTTCCTGCTGGCCGGAACGACGAACGCTCAATTGCAACGCATCGTGTTGCAAGGCGCTGACAACACAACGGTACATACGGACCTTGCTGCTGCCCTTACAGCAGCGCAAGCCGGTGACAAGCTCTTCCTCAGCGGTGGCACGTTCTCAGCCGCGGGTCCGTTCGTCCTGGACAAGCCCTTGCATTTCATCGGGGCGGGCATTCACCCGGATAGTTCAAGTGTGACGGCGGCGACCACGATCAACATCACCAGTGGCGGTACCGGGCATTTCAACATCGTCACGGCTGCATCCGGAAGCACGTTCACAGGCATCATCTTCAACAGCACCGGTGGGTTGGTCCACGGTACCAGCGTGGACGACGATGATCCAACAGGCTTGGTGTTCCAGCGCTGCGAGTTCAAGAAATACGTCCACCTCGGCTTCGCGGAGGGTGCTGCATCATCCAGCACCTTTGATGAGTGCGTGTTCCGCGAAGACCTCTCGGGGCGCGCCAGTCAAGCTGTCTTCACGCGTTGCATCTTCGACGGGGCGGTGATCAACCTCTTCCGCCCAGCAGGTCTGTTCATGCGCAACTGTGTCGTGTTCAACTCCCGCCTGCAGAATTCCAGCAATGCCAACGTGCAGAATTGCGTGTTCACTTACAATGGTGCGCCCCTATGGCAGGTCAGTGGGGTGAACATCAGCAACAGCCTGATCACCGGCACATCCATGTTCAGCAACTCCAGTGCGAATACCGAGACCAACACCATCTATGGCGTAGCACCCTCCGCCATGTTTGTGAACGAAACGAGCAATTCCTATGAGTACAGCGATGACCTCGAACTCGCCCCGGGCAGCGGTGGTATTGGCGCCGGTGCCGATGGCACCGACATCGGGATCCACGGCACCAGTTCACCGTTCAAGTACGGCGCGGTACCCTACAATCCCCACTTCCAACAAGCCGATATCGCTCCTGCCACGGACTGGAACGGTGCTTTGCCTGTGACCATCCGCACCGCTGCCCAAAGCCACTGAGCCATGCTGAACAACTCGCTCTTCCGAAGTTTGGCCGTTGCATTGTCCGTGCTGGGCGTGTTACACGCCGAAGCGCAGAACATCACCGGTTACCGCTACTGGTTCAATGACGATGTGGCTGCTGTCAACGTGGTCGATCTTTCGCCTATGCCTGCGATCGACCAGGAACCAACGCTCACCAGCGTCACACTCCCCCTGGGGCATCACCTCGTAACGCTTCAATTCCGCGACGCGGACGGTCGTTGGAGCGCCCCCTGGACCACCCACTTCGTGCAACGTGGCACCACGGTGGACCACTTGGAATATTGGTTCAACGATGACGTGGCGAACAGCACATCAGTGAGTGTGACGCCCGGTGAGGCCCCGGTCATGTCCGAGCCCTTGGCGAGCAATTCACTTCCCATCGGTTTCCATACGGTGACGGTACGCACAGTGGATGCACGCGGCGAACGAAGCGTCCCCTACACTACTGGTTTCACCCGGAACGGCGGCGCCATAGCCGGGTATGAATACTGGTTGGACGACGCCTATGAGGACCGTACCGGAGCGGATATCGGTCCGACGGGCACCCTCGACCTGATCGCAGCTCTGCCCGTGCCCACCACAGAAGGTGATCACCTGATCACCATCCGTTTCCGAGATGCCGAGGGTGGCTGGAGCGTCCCGCTGAGCAGCACCTTCAGTTTCTTCGTGGGTTTGGAGGAGATCGCCGGAGTGAGCAACTACCTGATCTTCCCCAACCCTGTGAATGAACAGTTGTCGTTACGTGTGGATGCTACCATACCTACCGACCTCCGGATACAAGTCACTGACGCAGGTGGTCGCACCGTGCAACACCTCGACCGCTGGATTGCTTCCGGTATCGCACACCATAGCTGGGACATCTCCGCGCTTGCTCAAGGCACTTACCTGTTACGCATTTCCAGCGCCGGGCAGAGCATCCATATGCCCTTCGTGAAACACTGAATCCTTACCGAACATGAGATCCTCATTCTTCCTACTCACCCTGCTCGGCACGGTGTTCATGGTGCAGGCACAGCACTCCCGCATCGTCATACAACACGCAGGAACCGTTCAGGTCTTCAGTGACCTCACCGCAGCGATCACAGCCGCACCGAACAATGCCGATCTGTACTTGAGTGGTGGCTCGTTCGTACTTCCCACCGGCTTCGCGCTCAGCAAGACCCTGCACTTCGTGGGTGCGGGGATCCATACGGACAGCACGAATGCGACCGGTGCGACCATCATGACCTCCGTGGACGGGAACAGCTTCATGCGCTTGGCAAGTGCTGCGTCAGGATCCTCGTTCACGGGCATCCGCTTCAACATGAGCGCGAATACCGCTGTAGGATTGGGCGTCTCAACGGTGGACCAGACCGTGGTGAGCGTCGAGTTCTCCCGTTGTGCATTCCAACAGGATGTCTATGTCGGTGTTGCCGATCCCTCGGGATCATCGGTGGCGTTCACCGAATGTATCTTCAACCGGAGACTGCTCGGTGCTGATGGAGCGGAGGCGCAACTCACCCGTTGCATCCTGGACTATCAAGCAGGGACCGGAGCGGAGGTCTCAGGCTTTGATGGCGGAGGACTGGTCCTGCTGAATTGTGTGGGACTCGGAACCCGGATCGGCAATGCCGGAGGGGCGACGATCTCCAATTGTGTCTTCACCCGCACCTCAGCACCATTCTGGCAAAGCGGTGGCTCTACGCTCACCAACAACCTGCTGGTGAGCTCTTCACTAGTGAGCAACATGAGCGGTTTCATCGAGAGTGGGAACATCCTCGCCGTTCCCGTGGGCACCATTTTCGTCAGCGAAGGTGATACGGACTATCAATTCCCGGATGACCTGCACCTGCAGTCGATCTGCCCGGGTATCAATGCCGGCACGGATGGAACGGATATGGGCATCTACGGCACCAGCAGCCCTTACAAGGATGGTGCGGTACCAAGCACGCCACACTTCGAACGCGTGGATGTCGCACCAGCGACGGATGCGAACGGTAACCTGCACGTTGCTGTGCGAGTCGCAGCGCAGGCCGATTGACCGCTACCCGGCACGAACATCCGAGCCCATCGATCGGAACGAATGGAGCCACCTTCGCGGGGTGGCTTCATCCGTTCTGCCGATCCATCGCGACAGGCCTTGCCTGAAGTGGAACCGAGCAGGTGGGGTATCTCACTTCGCTATTGGAACCTCGATCAACGGATCTCCCCACCGAACGGTTGTCCGATGGTCATTCTGGAGCAACGTACACGAACGAACCGCACCTGTTCCTGGAGCCAACCGGGATGATCCATTGATGAGCCATTCGAGCGACATCGCTGCGGGGACCTCATCAGCGCTGGAACGGTCACCCACACCGAACACGTGGTCATCCAGCCAGCATGAATGCGCAGGTCCAGGGAAGCGCTCCTATACGTTCACGGCTAACTGTTCCTTGACCGCCTTCATGGATGGCATGGGCATGGTGCTTTCGGCGGGATGTGTATACAGCGACCAATGCCCACGGGCGTATTCCAACGCGCTCAAATTCTCGATCCAATCGCCCGAATTGAGGTATTCGACCTCACCCTCCGAACAGGGTATCGTACCGATCCGGGGTTGATGGATGTGTCCACACACCACCACGTGATGCCCCTTGCTCCACGCGATCTCGGCCATGGTCCGTTCGAAGTCGCTGATGAAGTTCACCGCTCGTTTCACGCTGTTCTTCACCCTGCGAGATAGGCTCATGCGCGGACGACCGAAGAATACCAAGGTGCGGTTCAATACATGGTTGATGCGGATGAGCAGGTCATAACCCACCCCACCGAGCTTTGCCAGCCATTTGGCGTTCTTCATGGTGGCATCGAAGATGTCGCCATGAAGGAACCAGTGACGGCGGCCATCAATGGTCAGGCTCAGTTGGTCCAGCAACCTGAGCTTGCCGAGCCGGGCACCGGTGTAACGTCGTAAGGCCTCGTCGTGGTTTCCAGTGATGTAGTAGACAGGGATCTTCCCGCTCCACTTGAGAAGCTTCTTCACCACACGCATGTGCGCCTTGGGGAAGTAGTCCTTCTTGAAGGCCCAGATGTCGATGATGTCACCATTGAGCACCACCATGCCGGGCGAGACGCTCCGCAGGTAGGTGAGCAGTTCTTCCGCCCTACAGCCGTATGAACCCAGGTGCAGGTCGCTCAAGACCAGGATCTCCACATTGCGCTTCATGCCCCAAACGACGGCACGGCGCGTAAGGTGAAGATGACGTGGATGTTACCATTCCAGCGTTCACTCCACGCCGGAAGGTGAACAAGTGCCTTGGAACCTGAACGGGCCTAGCGGCTCAAGTGCTCGATCTCGGCCTTGAGGAACCGGATCGTGTCATCGGTATCCTCGATGCTGGTCCGCGACTTCTTCTGGGCTTCGCGTTGCACCTCCATGCGCTTCAGGTAGACCTCACAGGCCTTCTTGCGCTCCGGCTTACTGGTGATGCCCTTCAACTTCAACTTGATGAATCCGGAGGACAGGAACGATACGGGTTTGGTAGGTGCGGGCATGCTCGAACGGGAACGATGGTCGATTGCGAGGGGGCAAAGTACGGTAATGGGACCGGAATTCGAGTGTTCGACATGACAGGTTGTTGGAACATACGACTTATGAACGCATAACCAACTGATAATCAAAACACTGTAAGAACGAATTCCAGGTTCACGAATTCCGATCCATGGGACAGGACCAACGATCCGGATGTCCAACTCGCCAATACCACCTCCTAACTTGGCGCCATGGATGATCGTTCATCGAGCGGCACGCAGTACCCGATGCTCGGAACCGATCCCAGGGAATTCGAACGGTTGGTGCGCTCCCACACCGCATCCCTCCTTCGTTTCGCCACCAACCGCATCAAGGACCCTGCAATAGCCGAGGACCTGGTGCAAACCACCCTGATCGCTGCATGGGAGGCCCGGGATCGGTTCTCCGGCCAGAGCAGTCCACGGACCTGGTTGTTCTCCATCCTGAAGCACAAGATCGCCGACCACTACCGAAAGGCCTATCGCGACCCGTCGAACGGCCGATCCCTGGATACCGTGGACGACCGTTTCGATGAGCGCGGGCATTGGCTTGCGGAACATAAGCCACAGCCTTGGGGACCGGACGATGGGACGGATGAGGGCGATGCCTTGGAGCGGTTCTTGACGCATTGCCTTGATCGACTGCCCACCCACTGGCGGGCTGCCTTGGAAATGAAGTACCTGTTGGACCGCGATGCAGCGGCCATTTGTAAGGAACTGGGTATCACTGCGACCAACTACTGGCAACAACTGCACCGCGCCAAATTGAGAATGCGAGAATGCCTGGAGCACCAGCGTAAGAACGATACCCATCAGCGCTAACACCAATGGACCTGCTCATCTCCTGCCGGAAAGCGACCGAACTGATGGAACAGCGCACGCTCGATCCACTTTCCTTGGGTGGTCGTGTGCAATTGTGGATGCACTTGAGGATCTGTGAGGCCTGTCGCCTAGCGCTGGCACAACAACGCACCATCGAGCGCTTGCTGGAGCAGCGGGATGGCCGTACACCACTTCCGGACAGCCGCGTGTTGGAGGACCGGGTGCTGAACGCACTCCCTCCAGAAGGCAATGGAACGACCTGAGCCCATCACCGATCAAGAAGAACACCCCGTGGTGTACTTCGATGGCGTGTGTGGCCTGTGCAACCGGTCCGTGGACCTGCTCCTACGTTGGGATAAGCGCGGAGTACTTCGGTTCTCCCCGCTACAAGGGAGGCACGCTGCAGAGCACCTGCCTGGATCCACCGTTCAGGACCTGGACAGCATCGTGCTCGTCGACCAACGTGGTGCCCACACCCGAAGCGATGCGGTAGTGAGGGCACTGGAACACCTGGGCGGCCTTTGGCACTGCGCGGCTGCGCTTCGGATCGTGCCACGGTCCATTCGTGACGCGATGTACCGCTTAGTGGCACGCTACAGGTACACGTGGTTCGGACAACACGACCAATGCCGCATGCCAACCTTCAAAGAAGCAGAGCGTTTCCTGCCATGAACAAGGGCGTGCCTTTCCAAGTGTAAGAGCCCACCGGTGCGTTGGTCGCCAGTAGGTGGCAGACATCCGGTCGCAGGCCATCAGGCCCCCCCGAGAGACGCCTTTGCGGTGATTGTATATCCGGCTTCATCCTGGGTCATCAACCGGAAGGACGGAAAGTGACCTTGGTGGCCTCTGCCCGAAAGGTCATCCTCCTTGGTCCGAGTGTGGGATCCGAGTGATGGTCGGGGTCGGACGACCGGCTCCAGGGATCCATGTCCGGCCGGTGCTGCGCACGGGCCTCGGCTATCTTCGTCCCCGCCGACAAGGCTCCCCCTATGTTGCAACTCGAAGGCATCGTCAAACGCTACGGCAGCTACACCGCACTCAATGGCATCACCATGCAGGTGCCACCAGGCCAAGTGTTCGGACTGCTCGGACCCAATGGTGCGGGCAAGACCACCCTCATCCGTATCATCACCCGGATCACCGGTCCGGATCAAGGCCGCGTGATGCTCAACGGAAAGGAGATGGGCCCCGACGATGTGGCACGTATGGGATACCTGCCCGAGGAACGCGGCTTGTACAAGAAGATGAAGGTGGGCGAACAGGCGCTCTACCTCGCGCAGCTCAAGGGGATGAGCAAGGCCGATGCCACGGCCCGCCTGAAGGCCTGGTTCGAGCGTTGGGAGATCGGCGGGTGGTGGAACAAGAAGGTCGAAGAGCTCAGTAAGGGCATGGCCCAGAAGGTGCAGTTCATCATCACGGTGCTGCATGAACCACAGCTGCTCATCCTTGACGAACCCTTCAGCGGCTTCGATCCGATCAATGCGGAACTGATCCGGGCCGAGATCCTGCGTTTGCGCGACGCCGGTGTCACCGTGATGCTCAGCACCCATAGTATGGCCAGTGTGGAGGAACTGTGCGACAACATCGGCTTGATCGACAAGGCTGAACTGATGTTGCACGGGAACGTCAAGGAGATCCGACGGCGGTATGCCACCAACACCTTCCGGGTCGACTACACGGGTAGCAAAGTGGCCCTCGCCAACTCCCTGTCCTTCATCGGCGAGTTGAAGGACGCACATGAACTGGATGGACACGGAACAGCGTTGATCACCTTGAGCAAGGGTTCCACACCGAACGACCTGCTGCGCCAGCTACTGCCAGCCGTTTCCATCACCGGGCTGCATGAGGAGATCCCCTCCATGCACGACATCTTCATTCGCGTAGTGAGCGAGAAGGCACCGGATCACGTGACCCCGGGCATGACCGAATGACCTTTCACGGATCCCTGATCATCGGCCCGAAACGAACATCCCAATGAACAAGATCAAGCTCATCATCTGGCGCGAGTTCATCACCCGGGTGCGCAAGCCCAGCTTCCTGATCATGACCCTGCTGGCACCTGTGCTGGTGGCCGCCGGGATCACGGTGGTGGTATACCTCAGCCTGCAGGACAACAATGATCAGCGCGTACTGGTGGTGGACCAGGCGCAGTTACTGCAAGGCAAGTTGAAGGACGGCGAGAAGTTGACCTACTACGTGGACAACGCGACGTGGACGGACAGTGCGTTCAAAGCCAGCCCCTATACGGTGATGGTGGAGGTGAACGCCGATATCCTCAACACCAATACCGTTCTCTTCTTCTACAAGGAGTTGCCCAGCCTGGGGATCCAACGGACCATCAGCAACGAACTGGAAAAGAACCTGGAACTGGCCAAGTTGCAGGGCGAGGGCATCGACGAAGAGGCGTACCGACGTGTGCGGAAGCCCTTGGTGATGAAGCTCTTCGATATCGACAAGGTCGGTGAGGAATCGTACGAACAGGAACGCGCGGGCATCGGCTTCTTCTTCGGATACTTCATGTTCATCTTCATCTTCATGTACGGCGTGCAGGTGATGCGGGGCGTGATGGAGGAGAAGCAGAACCGTGTGGTGGAGGTCCTCATCAGCAGTGTGAAGCCCTTCCAGCTGATGATGGGCAAGATCATCGGCATCGCCATGGTCGGCTTCGTTCAGTTCGTGCTATGGATCGCCATCACGTCCACCCTGGCCAGCGTGGGATCGGCCATCCTGCTGAAGGACAAATTGGACCCCAAGGCCATCGCCACCTCCCAACTTCCTGCCGATGCCCAAGCCGAGCTGGAAGCGAGCGGTGCCATGGCCATGGCCGACAAGGACGATGTGAAGCTCCTCGCGGCATTGGGCAAGATCAACCTGCCGCTCACCCTCGCCATGTTCCTGTTCTACTTCATCGGGGGTTATCTGCTCTACAGCTCCTTGCTGGCCGCCATCGGTTCCGCGGTGGACAGTGAAGCGGACACCCAACAGTTCATGTTCCCGGTGACCCTGCCCATGATCCTGGCAATCATCGTTGCGCAGACCGCCGTCTACAATCCGAACGCGCCGATGGTGCTGTGGTGTAGCCTCATCCCCTTCACCAGTCCGATCGTGATGATGGTGCGCGTGGCCATGGGCAATGCGCCTGTATGGCAGATGCTGCTGAGCATGGCGTTGCTCGTGGGCACCTTCATCGCCACCACCTGGCTGGCCGGCAAGATCTACCGCACCGGCATCCTCATGTACGGCAAGAAGATCAGCTGGAAGGAGATGGGGAAATGGTTGTTCTATAAGGGATGAGAACGGGAACGGCATGTGAACATGTGCTCATGTGCCCATGTGCTCATGAAATGCACCTTGCACGTTGACCGGTCCTCCTGACCATTCGTGATGTTGTTGCTGACCCTACTGACCCACCGATACCGCGCGATGCATAGAGACCGCGGCCCGCTCCCCATGGGCACATGCCCACATGTTCACACGAGCACATGAGCATCCTGGAAATGCGCGAAGCAGTGGTGGATCTTGGCACCAACACCTTCAACCTGCTGGTGTACCGCACTGGTGAACAAGGGATGCAGGTGCTGCACAGCGTGGAACTTCCGGTGTTCCTCGGCAAGGGCGGCATTGAGCAGAGACGCATCACCGACACGGCCTTTGCGCGCGGCATGGAGGCGCTGCGCACACACTTGGCCACAGCCCGCTCCCACGGCGTTACGGACCTGCGGGGCTTCGGCACCTCCATGTTGCGCAATGCCACAAATGGCGCGGCCTTTGTGGAGCAGGCGTGGAACGAACTGGGCATCCACATCGCGGTGATCCCCGGTGAGCGCGAGGCCGAACTGATCCTGGCGGGGGTCCGTCAAGCCGTGTCGTTCAGCAAACGCCCTGCGTTGGTCATGGACATCGGTGGCGGCAGCACCGAGTTCATCCTCGCCACCGACAAGGCGTTGATGTGGAAGCAAAGCTTCGAACTCGGGGTCACACGCCTGCGCGAACGCATCCCCGTGAGCGATCCCATCAACGTGGAGGAGGAAGCGCGCATCGCACAGCACCTGGACGACCGCCTCGAAGCCCTGTACGCCATCATCGACCGGCACGAACCGCACCAGCTCATTGGCAGCGCCGGCAGCTTCGATACGCTCGCACACATGTTGAGCGCCGAACGGGATACCGCCCTGTCCGACGACGCCACCACACTCGCCTTCACCGCTGCGGAGTTCGACACCTTGAAGGATCGCTTATTGCGGATGGACCGCGCAGAACGCCTGCGTGTGCCCGGCCTTCCGGAGCACCGTGTGGACACCATCCTCTACGCCTTGGTGCAGATCGAACGCGTGCTGCTGGCGGGCGGCATCCGAGAATTGGCGTGGAGCCGATATGCGTTGAAAGAGGGGGCGGCTGCCACCGCGCTAAGCTCCTAGGGCAACTGCCCCACCCTTACCGCAGTAGGCACCGACCCGCCGATGGTCTGTAGGATGATGTCGCGGTCGTTGTTCGCACCGGTGTAACGGATGGTACCGTCGAGGTTGATGTCACGAGAGCTGTACGTTGAAGTGACCACATTGGTGGGCGTGCTGCCTCCGATGGCTTGCAGCACAGGATCGCGGTCGTTAGCGGAGCCGGTGTACCGGGCAGTGCCGTCGAAGTTCACATCACCGGGCCACAGGACCATCGTACCGCTCACGTTCTGCCTGGCGTTCGTACCGTAAGCCGCTGTGGCCGCAAGGGTCAGGTCAATGCTCGCAGTTGTTCCGGACAGCGCGCGCGGAGCTGCGGTCATCACGCCGAGGTGGTTGCGGTGCCTCACCGCCACGTGGTAGTTCCCGGACGGGCTGTTGAAGGTGAGCGTTGAAACGCCGTCCGGAGCCACCACATCACCATCGCGTTGCACGAGCGCCGCACTGCTTGCCACCACGGTGGCTGGGGTCGTTGCGCTGCGCAACTCCACCACCACCCAATCCACGATCGCGTTCGGACCGGTGACCACCAGCACGTTGGCGGTCGTAGTGGCCGGCCCGTGTGATCCGGTGTAGGAATAACCCATGGCCGCATAGGGCGCTGTCAACGGAATGAGTCCGCCGCTGCGCAGCCCATCGTTCATGGCCGACCCTCCCGATGGCCACGCTCCGCCCAGGAAGACCCGCGGTGCTACCGATACCACCTGCGTGCTGGCAACCACGCTGAAGGCGACCGCCATCCCTTCACAAGGAACCTGAGAGCCCCAAGCACCATTGTTCTGAAGCCAAAGCTCATAGTCACCGGGTAACAGCCCGACGAATACATAACGCTCCGGACCTGTGGTGAACAGATCCGCGATCAGGCCAACGCGGTCTTGAGCCGCATCCGAGGTACAACTCAGCCAATAGTCCACCCCATAGTCGCTTGGAAGCTGCACCCCAGGGTCCGATGGGTTATCCACCAACGTGACGGTCGCGGTCCCTGTACCTGGATCCCATACCGAAGAGGATACAACGACTTGCTCCACGGGATCCACCCAATACTGTAGGCCCGACGCGCCCTGCTGAGCGACCTGACAACCGTTCGCATCCATGATGAAGGCATCAGGCGTGATCTGCAAGGACTGACCGTCGCTGGTCACAACCTGCGTCTCCCATAACACTTCGTTCCCGCTTCCTTCGAAAGACCCACCCGGATAGTGCTCCCCAGAGAAGGGCGCGGTACCACCGGCCCAACTCACGTGGTTCACTTGCACCACAGTGAATCCGCTCTGCGAATTTCCCCGACATTCGGTCCATGTGCTCACATCGGAGATGAAGAAGTCTTCGCATTGTGCCATAGCTCCATAGGGTAAGACGAGCAATATGGCGACTGCAAGCAACCACCTGTGCCTGGGGTTCGATGCATTCATGGTTCTGAAGTTAGAGGTTGGGACTGTCTTGATGCAAATGGTCAAGGTATCTGCCCCACCCTTACCGCGGTAGGCACCGACCCGCCGATGGTCTGTAGGATGATGTCGCGGTCGTTGTTGGCGCCGGAGTAGCGGAGGTTACCATCGAGGTTCACGTCCCGTGCGTCATACACGCCGGCGATCACGTTGGTCGGCACGTTCCCACCAATTCCAGTGAGAATGGGGTCACGGTCGTTGCCCAGCCCGGTGTAGCGTGCACTACCATCGAAGTTGGTATCCCCTGGCCACAGGCACATGACACCGTTCACCTGTGTTCGGGCACCGGTACCATGGACCGGGGTGCTGTTCAGGCGCAGGTCTATCGTGGTGATCACGGGATAGAGGTCCATGGCAACAGTGCCTGCCGTCATGATCGGCAAGTGATTACGATGCCTCAACGCGATGTGATAGCGGCCTGGTAAAAGCGGGGTGCGAATGGCGATATCACCGCTCAGGTCCATCACATCACCATCCCGTTGGATCAACGCAGGTTGGGAATGGACCACGACAGCAGCGTTGTCGGCATCACGCCATTCAAGCACCACCCAATCCACGACCGCATTGTTCCCCGCGATGGACAACAACCCCGGAGCGATGGTCATCGCTGTTGGCACACCTACGTGGTCATACCCCATTGTCGTGTAGGGTTCGGTCGTCGGGAGCAGGTTGGACGTCCTCAACACGTCGCTCATGATGGCCCCGGTCGATAGCGCACCGGCCAATGCCGCACGCACACGTACCTGTGCTCCACATTCGACCGGTTCAGGCTCCACACTGAACTGTGCAGCGGCAGGACAATAGATGATCCCGTTCCCGCCATCACACGCTCCGCCGAAGGGAAAGATCCTGACCAAATAGGTATCACCCAATGGCAACAGGGTTTCGAAATGCCATGAGTCCGGAAGGTCCTGCACCCAATTATCGGCCACCAGGCCTTGCCAGATGCCTGCGCCTTGCAACGCGACGATCTCGTAGTACAGTTGATCCGGACAAGGAGGTGGGACTGATACGAACTCTTGAACGAACATCCCTGTCCATCGGAGCTGGGCACCCGGCGCACAGGGGTAGTTGATGAAGACCTCTGGTTCCAGGCTGAGGTACATGGTGTAATGCGCCTCCGCGAACGCTGTGCAGCCCAAGGCGTCGGTCAAGGTCACCGTCACCGGTGAAGGCCAAGCCAATGATCCGTCCAAGGACAGACCGACCGTGCCCGACTGTGCGACCTCAGCGGACATGACCGATCCATTGGATGCGGAGAAGATCAATTGGTAGGGAGGCTGACCGCCACTCAGAACGAGGTCCGCTTGCGGGGTTTGAGACGCACAGCTGGCTTGCACCCCGAATGAACCGATGGAGCACTGCCCCATCGACCCCAGGCGAAGGACCATCGCGGTCATTGCGAACAGCAGTCTTCCGTTGAAAACCAGAGGTGGCGTGGTCCGGGTATTCATGGGTCTGTGTGTATCGGTTCCTTATCCGCGTGGATGTGTTCTGCTGCCCATTCAGGGCACCTGCCCCACCCGCACGGCCGTAGGCACAGCACCACCGATGGTCTGCAGGATGATGTCGCGATCGTTGTTGGCGCCTGTGTAGCGGATGGTGCCGTCGAGGTTGATGTCATGCACATCGTACACCCCGACGATCACTGTCGTAGGTGAAACACCGCCCAACCGCACTAGTAAGTCGTCCCGGTCGTTGCCCGCTCCTGCGTACTTCACCACTCCGTCGCGGGTGGCGTCGCCGGGCCAAAGAGCGTTGGTCCCCGCCACCGACTGCTGCCCTTCAGTGCCGTAGCCCGGATCCACGCGCAGATCCACCGTGGTGATGACGCTGCTAAGACCGACCGGTGCCGCGGTCATCGCACCGAGGTGATTGCGGTGGTGCAGAGCTAAATGGTACGGTCCAGCATGCAAGGGGAATGTGAGCGCGCTGCGGCCGTCCACATCCACCACCCGACCATCGCGGCGCAAGAGGCCGTTCCGCGTGGCCAATACCTCCGCAGGATCGTCCGCCGCGCGCAATTCAACCAGCACCCAGTCCACCACAGCAGTGCTGTCGGAGATGGCGAGCACCGGTGCATCCACGCCCTCACCACCACCGAATAGCTGGTGCTCAACGCCAAGCGACGTGTACGGCTCCTGCGCAGGCAACAGTCCCTGGGCGCGCAACGCATCGCTCAACAGTCCGGCCTCTTGCTGCACACCGCCCAAGGATGCGCGTAGATCGAGCTGGACCAGTGGTTGCACGGGGCGCGAGAAGACGGCGAGGTTGTGGCGGTAATGCGCACCGGCCTGTTGGAACAAACCACCCATGTAGATGCGATCGGTGGTCAAGGTGATCGCTTGCAGTGCCGCGATGGGAGTGTATGCGTTCAGCGTGCCTGCGGCCAACCACCCAGGAGATGTCAAGGAAAATGAGCTGCGCCCACCGTTCGGCATATTATAACTCTCCGAATAGCTGGTTGAATAGGCCCCAGTATATGTTCCAGGATCGGCAGCGATGAGCAGATCGTCGTGCGTGCTCAGGACATGACAGGGTATCAACCCTGTATCGCTGAACGGTCGATATACAGGCAGCCGCTCGCCGGTGAAGGCATCAACGACCAACATGCCTCCGTACGTAGGCCCCGCCATGGCGATACCCTTGTCTCCGGCGGAAAGACAGACAACGGGCGCATCGGCAATCGGCACCCAGGGCAGGAGCACATCGGCCAGGAGATGCACTGCTGCTGCGCGTGTACGAGGTACACCGCCGATCACCGTGAACGACCCTCCGATGTACAAGCGGTCCCCTAAAAGGTCCAAAGCGCTCACCGCGTCATTCGTGGTCCAGTTCCATGGCAAAGGAGCACCCGATACGGCATCGTGGACCAAGAGTCCCTGGGCAGAACCCATGAACACGCGACCTTGGTGGACCTCGAAGGCATAGCTATATCCGCCCCATGAGATCGGTTGAACGAAGGGCACGAGTTCACCCGTGAGAGCATTCAAGCGTGCGACGCCCGGAACAGCCACTCCGTTCACCGATGTGAACGCACCCCCGAGGTACAGATGTCCATCACTGACTGCCATCGCATGCACAACCCCTTGAATGTCCACCTCGAAGGGCAACACCGAGCCGTCATCCAGATCGAGCGCCGCAAGCCCTGCTCGCACGGGGCCATACAGCCAGCTCACACGACCTCCGAGGAGCACTTTATCACCGATCACTTCCAGATCCCTGACCTCGCCTGAGAATGGAGCAGTACCGGGCAGGAGCTGCCCCGTACTTCGCAAGAAGGAGAAAACTCCGGAAGCAGCCTGAGAACCCGTTGTTGAACCGATGGTCGATACCCCGGAAAATGGTCCGAATACAGTAATCGTATCACCGGCTCGTTCGATGCCTCCGCGCGAGAGCCATGTTAACCAATCGCTCCAGCCGCTCAACTCGAACCCAAGCGGTAGGAGTTCAGCTGTACTCCAGCGGAACACAGCCATATCGCTACGGATCTCCGCGTTCACGGTTCCGAACTCACCTACCATGTAAAGCGTATCACCATCGAGCAGGACATCCCTTACCACTGGGAAATAGACACCTTGGAAGGACGCTGTGAATGGAAGCAGCGACCCGTCGATCGCTGAGACGAATGCAACGGATCTCCGTGATCCCGCATTAACGGATGAGAACGTGCCGCACAAGGCAACCACTTCCCCGAACGCGCGTATCCTTCGCACTTGTCCTGAACCGGAGACCTCTACACTGAACGGCGCCACGGACCCATCGCCAAGATCGATCATCGCGACGGAACCCCGGGGTAAACCGTTGACGTGCGTGAACGACCCGGAGACCAGCAGATTGTCGTCAATCGGTTCGATATCGTAGATGACAAATCCACCTGACGAAGCTTGGTTCTCAAAAGAGACGGGCCAATCGCTCTGCTCACCGCTGTTCGGATCCAATGCGAACAAGCGATAGGCACTGCCCTGACCTGACCCAAGCATGCTGAAGCCAAGGAAGAGGCCTGATGAGGAAGCGGCAAATGGCATCGACTGATTCGGCCTTCCCGAGGTCCAGGACACTAGTGAACCACTGCTTGCATCCACAGCAGCCGATCCGGAGCGTACTTGTCCATTCACCTGGGTGAAGGTGCCCAACGCATAAACGGTCGACCCGACCAAGGTCATGTATTGCACAGGACCATCGACCATTGGAGCCCACGGCAGAAGAATGCCGTTCTGCATATCCCACGCCGCCAGGCCGGACCGTGCTTCACCGTTCACTTCGGTGAACGTACCGCGCAAAAAGAGCACCCCTTGATCCTGGACGCTCCCTTTCACCTGGCCGCCTTGAACGGACCAGGGATCCGGCAAGAGCTGCCAACTTGAACGATCAACGACCGCTGATCCATCACGCGGCTCACCATTCACGGTTGTGAACGTACCAGTGATGTGATACCGATCACCGACCTCAGTGACCCCATCGATCTTGCCATCCAGGTCGATCGGTGGCACGACCGTATACCCTGAATCCGCATCGATCCATCCTTGACCGAAGGCGAACCAATCACCATTCAGCATTTCGAACCCGCCACGGATGTACAGCCGTTCACCAAAAGCCAAGATCTGGTCGGGGATCGCACCGCAATACACACCATTCCAAGTCCCGAAGGTCATCGACAAGGGTAAGAGCTCTTCCGTGGCCACGTCGAATGCAGCGAACGTGGACGTCGCAGCCCCCATGAAACGCGAGAAGCACCCCCCCACATAAAGGCGACCATCGATCAGCGCCAAACTTTGCACAGGGCCGTTCAAACCAGCATCCCAAGGATGCACAGCACCATTCGCACTAACGCGCGCCAGTCCTTCGCGACGAAGTCCACCGACATGGGTGAACGACCCGCCGATGTACCAACCACCATCCCCCGCAGGTACAACGGCCTTGACCGCACCGTTCGTAGGCAGTTGTGACCAAAGCGCTTCCCCGGTGACCAGGTCGACCGGTCCCGTGTAACTGGCGGTCCCTGATACGCTATTGGGCCGTCCAGCATGGATGACATAGAGTGCGTTATCCACATATTCCAGATCCGTGACCGCCCCGTTGTCAAAGCCTGAACCCTGGACCCCTCCCAGCGGTCCAAGTGTTCCATCGCTGAGGACATGTGCGATCCGATTCCTTGGCTGTCCATCAACGGAAGTGAACGCACCGGCCATGAACCATCCACCGTTCCCGTCCGCAGCAAAAACCGCACTGCCATCGTTGGGTTGCGGAAAACCGGGGATCGGAGCACCGGTCGTCCGATCCACCGGAGAGCCGGTGCGTAGTGAAGGGCCTACCGCACTGAACCCGCCCCCGATGAACACCACGCCTTGAGCCGTATCCTCCACAATGGCATGCACCGGGCCATTGGGCTCGGGCCAGTCGGGCAGCAGGGTTTGGGCCAAGAGCGTACCTCCGGTCAGAAGGACCGAAAGTGCAACTTGGAGCGTGCGCAGCTGGCAGGTGGTGAACATCGTTACCCGAAGATAGACGCAGGGAAGCAGATGCGTTGCCTGTACTTCATTCCGACCGTCCCATCTTTGTGCCTCATCCGAAGAATCCATGGCCCACATCCTGCTCATCGACGACGAAAAAGCCATCCGCTACGCCCTGCGCGAGATCCTGGAGCACGAAGGCCACAAGGTGGAAGAGGCCGAGGATGGAGCCATGGGCCTGGACAAGGCGAAGAAGGGCAAGTTCGACCTGGTGCTCTGCGACATCAAGATGCCCAAGATGGACGGCATCGAAGTGCTGGAGAAGCTGCAGGCCCACGACGCCGACCTGCCCGTGGTGATGATCAGCGGGCACGGCACCATCGACACCGCGGTGGACGCGCTGAAGAAGGGCGCCTTCGACTTCATCCAAAAACCACCGGACATCAACCGGATCCTGGTGAGCGTGCGCAACGCGCTTGATCGTGGTGACCTGGTGAAGGAGACCAAGGTGCTGCGCACGAAGGTGGGCAAGGCCAAGGCCAACGGTGTGCAGATGATCGGCGAGAGCAAGGCCTTGCAGGAGATCCGGGCGATGATCGACAAGGTGGCCCCTAGCGATGCCCGCGTGCTGATCACCGGCGGGAACGGCGCAGGTAAGGAAGGTGTGGCGCGCACCTTGCATGAGAAGAGCCAGCGGACCCAAGGGCCCTATATCGAAGTGAATTGCGCGGCGATCCCCGGCGAGCTGATCGAGAGTGAGCTGTTCGGGCACGTGAAGGGCAGCTTCACGAGTGCCATCAAGGACCGCAAGGGTAAATTCGAACTGGCCGACGGCGGCACGCTCTTCCTGGACGAGATCGGTGACATGGCTTTGGCTGCCCAGGCCAAGGTGTTGCGCGCCTTGCAGGAAGGGCGAATCACCCCGGTGGGTGGGGATAAGGACATCAGCGTGAACGTGCGGGTGATCGCGGCCACCAACAAGGACCTGAAGAAGGAGATCGCCTCCGGAAATTTCCGGGAGGACCTCTTCCACCGCTTGAGCGTGATCCCCATCCATGTGCCCAGCCTGAGCGAGCGCTTGGATGACATCCCGTTGCTGGCCGAGCACTTCATCCAATTGGTGTGCACCGAACAGGGCATAGCTCCCAAGAAGATCAGTGACAAGACCATCAAGGAGCTCCAGAAGCTGCCTTGGACCGGGAACATCCGCGAATTGCGCAACGTGATCGAACGGTTGGTGATCCTGAGCGGGAAGGAGATCACCGAGGCCGACGTGAAGGCCTATGCCATACCCAGGGGCTGAGCGCGTCCATTGGACCTATTCGGCTGACATACTGCGGATTGGGCCCTACGACCGTGCGTCCTGACCGATCCTGACCGATAGTTGTCCGGTCGGCTATGCGTTCCCGCCGTTGGTTGGCCGGGAAGGTCCGTTGGTCGAGGAACGCACACGCTAGCATGGAAAACCGGCGTTGGTCAGGCAACCCTCCCGCGCCGAAAGCGTCTTTCCTTCGGAACCGCTGGGTAACGATCGTTACGAAACCCTAAAACCTGCACGCCTATGGACTTCCTGATCGGTATTCACGATATGCTCTACGCCAAGATGGGCGTGGTGCTTTACTATGTACTCTTCCTGATGGTGGTGGTTGGCGCCATGGCGCAATACCGTCTGTACACCAAAGCCGGTCAGCCGGGTTACACCGCTTTGGTACCGGTGTTGAACGTGATCGTGTTCTTGAAGATCGTGGGACGGCCCTCCAAGGATGGATGGAAGTTCCTGATCCCCGTCTGGGGCCAGTTCTACTTCCTGCCCAAGGTCTGGATCGAGGTCTGCAAGAGCTTTGGCAAGACTTCCACCTTGGACTACGTGCTGGTCATCGTGCTGAATGGCTTGTACATCTTGAACCTTGCATTGGACGAGGATACCCGATACATGGGCCCCCTGTACGGTCAAAAGGCACCGCCCCCACCCCGCAAGCTTTCTCACGACCCTTCGCCATCACTGGCTTGAGAGCTTGGACTTCATGATCAAAGGGCTGTCTCCGGGCGGCCCTTTGTGTTTCGTGGCTGTTCGTGGGACCTAACCGCACAGCGTGCTCGGCTTCGCCTATTTTCGCCAAGGTCATGAAGCTCTTCACCAAGGTCCGAAGGCGCCTGCTCGATGATGGTCGCCTCAAGCGCTACCTGGTCTATGCGGCGGGCGAGATCATCCTCGTAGTGATCGGTATCTTCATCGCCTTGCAGTTGAACGCCTGGAAGGCCGATGTGAAGGACCGGGAGTTGGAACGGACATACCTCCGGAACCTGCGAGACGATCTGATCCTCCAAATAGAGATCATCGACGAGCAGATCGCCTACGAAGCAAGCAAGTCGGTGCTCGCAGACTCTGCCATGACCTGCTTCCTGAGCGCTTGCCCATTGGACGTGTTGGAACCCATGCTCGCCGATGTTGGCCGATTGGCCTCAAGGAAAACCTTCCTGGCGAACGAGCCGACCTTCAACGATCTGGTCTCCTCAGGGAACATGGCATTGATACGGGACATGAAGGTGAAAGCCGAACTGATGCGTTATCACCAGGACCTTGAGCTACAGACCACGGTGATAAACACGAACAATCGCTTGATCATCGATCAACAGTTCGGCCAAAGCATCATTGAGAATGTGATCGGCTTCAGCTTGAACGACGGTCATGAAGTCGACACCAATAAAGTCCTGACCGGCGAAGAGCGCTACCGTTTGCGCACGCTGCTCCGGATGCGTAAACGCATCTCCGAACTGCATCGCGAGCGCTGTACGACATTGAAAGCGCACACGGGCAAGGTCTTGGCGGTGCTTAACGAGGCCATCGGGCCAGGAACCCGGGAGGAATAGTTCCATCGCCAAGGACCATCGGTTCCGGTCGGTCGGCATACTTTCGCCCAGCCCATGAAACTCTTCAACAAGGTCCGGCAACGCTTGCTCGATGAGGGCCGCCTGAAGCGCTACCTGGTCTATGCCTTCGGCGAGATCATCCTGGTGGTGATCGGCATCTTCATCGCGCTACAGCTGAACGCATGGAAAGCCGATCAACGCGACCGGGCCTCGGAAAAGGTCCACTTGGAGAACCTTCAGGAGGACCTGAACCTGCAATTGGAAGTGATCCGCACCCAAATGGTTCATGACTCCAGCATGATCCTGCGGTCGGATACGGCGATGGGCTATTTCTCTGGCACGCTCAGCCTGGAGGAACTGGAACGCAGGCTCTACGGCAGTCGCAAGCTGGGCTGGCGCAAGACCTTCGTGGCCAGCGATGCCACCTTCAAGGTGCTGCTTTCCACCGGGGGCATGAACCTGATCGGCGACCCCCGGTTGCGCACCGACCTGATGCGCTATCACCAGCAACTGGACTACACCACCCAGGTGGTGAACACGAACAACCGGCTGATCGATGAGCTTTTCAGCCTGTACCCGGCCAACCAAGGCCCGAGCTTTTCACGCGATGCTGCCGGGCGGCTGGATAAGACCGTGGTGCTCAGTGGCCAGGAACGGTTCCGGCTCTACGAGAGCATCGCGCAACGCCGTTTGCTGAGTGAGATCGCGCTTGCCGTACTGGAGAAACAGAGGGTCGCCACGGAGCAGCTGATCGCTCGCCTGGACAAGGATATCGAGCGCTGATCGGTCATCCCAGCAACTCCGCCGCCTTCTTCAGCGCTTCGGCCATGCCACCGGGCTCCTTACCACCGGCAGTGGCAAAGTCGGGTTGGCCTCCCCCACCGCCTTTGATCAGCGGTCCGAGCTGCTTGATGAGGTCACCGGCCTTCAGGCCCGTTCCATCCATGAAGGCCTTGCCCAGCGAAACGGCCAGCAAAGGCTTACCATCAATGACCGACCCTGCGATGAAGGCCAGGTCGGGTTGCTGCTCGCGCAACTGGTAGCCCAGGTCCTTCAGGCTTTGTGCATCGAGGTCCAGGCGTTCCACAAGGAACTTGGCACCCTTGCCGTTGGCCTTCGCGTTGGCGGGCAATGAAGCGGCGAGGCCCTTCACTTTTTCCTTGGCGAATTTCTCCAGCTCCTTGCCCATGGACGCGTGTTGCTCCATGAGCTTCTCCACCGCTTGAACGATGTCCGAAGGATTCTTCAACAAGGCGTTGAGGGCATCGAGCTTCTCGAGCTTCTCGTTGATCATGCGCTCGGCCTCCACGCTGGTGATGGCCTCGATGCGGCGGATGCCGGCTGCCAACGCGCTCTCGCTGACGATGCGGAAGGGCCCGATGGTTCCGGTGCGCGGCACATGCGTTCCACCGCACAGTTCCACGCTGGGACCGAACTTCACCACGCGCACATTGTCCCCGTACTTCTCGCCGAAAAGGGCCATGGCACCCATGTTCTTCGCCTCGGCGATGGGCACGTTGCGCTTGTCCTCGAAGACGATGTCATCGGCGATCATGGCGTTCACCTCGCGCTCGATGGTGGCCAGCTCCTCGGGCGTCACCTTGGCGAAGTGGCTGATGTCGAAGCGCAGGCGGTCCGGAGCGACGAGGGAGCCTTTCTGTTCCACATGCGTGCCGAGGTGTTTGCGTAGCACGTGGTGCAACAGGTGCGTGGCGGTGTGATTGCGTGCGGTGAGCGCCCGACGCGAAGTGTCCACCTGGGCTGTGAGCGCCGATTCCACGTTCTTCGGCAGGTCCTTCGTGAAGTGGACGATGAGCTGGTTCTCACGCTTGGTGTCGATCACTTCCACCTGGTCATCGCCGTGGATGAGCCAGCCCTGGTCGCCCACCTGGCCACCGCCTTCGGGGTAAAAGGGCGTGCGGTCCAACACGATCTGGAACTGGTCGCCGCCTTTCCCGCTGACCTTGCGGTAGCGCAGGATGTGGGCTGTGGTGCTGAGCTCATCGTAGCCGATGAAGGCGGTCTCGCCTTTGCCCAGTTCGACCCAATCGCCCGTGGTGACGGCCGTGGCGGCGCGGCTGCGGTCCTTTTGCTTCTTCAGCTCTGACTCAAAGCCGGACATGTCCACCTCGCGCCCTTGTTCGCGCGCCATGAGCTGCGTGAGGTCGATGGGGAATCCGTAGGTATCGAAGAGCTCGAAGGCCTTGTCTCCGGGCAGCACTCCCTTGCTTTCCACAAGCGCCTGCTCGATGCGTTTGGTGCCTTGTTCAAGCGTGCGCAGAAAGGCCTTCTCTTCCTCCAGCATCACGTTCTTCACGATGTCCTGCTGCTTCCTCAGTTCCGGGAACTGCTCGCCCATCTGGCCCACAAGCACGGGTACCAGGTCGTGCATGAAAGGCTCGTTGAAGCCGAGGAAGCTGTATCCGTAACGCACGGCACGGCGTAGGATGCGGCGGATCACATAGCCCGCACCGGTATTGCTAGGCAATTGGCCGTCGGCAATGGCGAAACTGATGGCGCGCAGGTGGTCGGCGATCACGCGCATGGCGATGTCTGCCTTCTCTTCGGCACCGTAAGGCTTCCCGCACTGTTTCGCCAAGGCCTGGATCAGCGGCTGGAACACATCGGTGTCGTAGTTGCTGCGCTTCCCTTGCAGCACCATGCACAGGCGCTCGAAGCCCATGCCGGTGTCCACATGCTGGGCGGGCAGGGTGTGCAGGGAACCATCGGCCTTGCGCTCGAACTGCATGAACACGTTGTTCCAGATCTCGATCACCTGTGGGTGGTCGTTGTTCACGAGCCCCTTGCCGGCCTTGGCGGCCTTCTCCCCGGCCGTGCGCACATCCACGTGGATCTCGGTGCAGGGGCCGCAGGGGCCGGTGTCACCCATCTCCCAGAAGTTGTCCTTCTTGCTGAAGGGCAGGATGCGCTCGGAGGGCAAATACTTCAGCCAGAGCTGGCGGGTCTCCTCATCGGGCTCCAGGCCGTCCTTGGCATCGCCACCGAAGTAGGTGACGTAGAGGTCGTTCGTGTCGATCCTGTACTCGTCCACCAGCAGTTCCCACGCCCACTGGATCGCCTCGGCCTTGAAGTAGTCGCCGAAGCTCCAGTTGCCGAGCATCTCGAACATCGTATGGTGGTACGTGTCGATGCCCACCTCCTCCAGGTCGTTGTGCTTGCCGGAAACGCGCAGGCACTTCTGCGTGTCGGCGATGCGCTTGTGCTTGGCCTCGCGGTTGCCCAGGAACAGGTCCTTGAACTGGTTCATGCCCGCATTGGTGAACATGAGCGTGGGATCGTCCTTCACCACCATGGGAGCGCTGGGCACGATGGTGTGGCCGCGCTGGGTGAAATGGTCGAGGAACTTCTGGCGGATCTCGCGGGAGGTGAGCATGGGTGGCGTAAGAGGCGGCAAAAGTACCGAGCCGGTCGGCAGTCCGCCAGCGCCGCGGCACTTGAGGATCCACATTCTTTAACAGGTCGGGATGAGGTCGACGCCCGGCGCGCTGCACGGTGTTGGCTACCTTGCCGATCCTTCGGCCGACCCATGCCCGAGCATAAATACCGATTCAACCCACAGACGCTCAATTTCGAGCGTATCAGTCTCTCCGCCTGGCAGAAGGTCAAGCGCGTGATGCTGATGTTGACACCCGGTCTGGTGGTGGGCGTATTGGGCATCTTCCTGGCTTACCAGTTCATGGATAGCCCCAAGGAGGCGAGCATGCGGCGCGAGAACCAGCAGTTGATCCTGCAATACGAGCTGCTCAACAAGCAACTGGGTGAGGTGGACCAGGTACTGGGCGATCTGCGCCGCCGCGATGACAATATCTACCGGGTGATCTTCGAAGCGGAGCCCATCCCCGCCACGATGCGTCAGGCTGGTTCAGGCGGGGTGAACCGTTACCGTGACCTGGATGGCTATGCCAGCAGCGACCTGGTGATCAGCACGCGCAAGCGCTTGGACCAGCTTACGCGACAACTGGTCGTGCAATCCCGTTCGTTCGATGAGGTAGCCCAGTTGGTCCTGAGAAAAAAGGAGATGCTCGCAAGCATCCCTGCCATCCAGCCCATCCCCAACGAGGACCTGACCCAAACGGCCGGGGGCTTCGGCATGCGCATCCACCCGATCCACAAGATCCCCAAGTTCCATGCGGGCATGGACTTCACAGCCAAGACCGGTACTCCCATCCATGCCACGGGCGATGGACGTGTGACCTTCGCCGACTATGCGACCAACGGCTATGGGACCCACGTCGTGGTCGACCACGGTTTCGAGTATGAAACGCTGTATGCGCACCTGAGCGAATTGAAGGTGCGCAACGGTCAGCGCGTGAAGCGGGGGGATGTGATCGGCCTGGTCGGCAATACCGGTCTCAGCGCCGGACCACACCTGCACTACGAAGTGCGCAAGAACGGAGAGGCCGTGGACCCTGCCAACTATTACTTCAACGATCTGAACGCGGAGGAATATGCGCGGATGCTCGACCTTTCACGGAACGCGGGTCAATCGTTGGACTGATCGGTACATTTGGCGCCCTGCATGCCGTACAAGGAAAAGACCGTGGAGCGTTTGTATTGGTCCATCGGCGAGGTGGCCGAGCAAATGGGCGTGAACACGTCCCTTATCCGATACTGGGAGAAGGAGTTCGGCATGATCCGCCCAAAGCGGACAGGCCGTGGCGATCGCATGTACACGAGCAAGGACATCGACCTGCTCAAACGGATCAAGTTGCTGGTGAAGGAACAAGGCTTCACCCTTCAAGGCGCACGTGAACAGATGCGGCGCGAACCTGCTGCGGAAATTGCAACGTCAGCGCCGCATGAAGAAGTCCGTCAACGCCTCCTGCGGATCCGTTCGCAGCTATTGGCGTTGGCTGTACCGACGGAGCCAGCGCTCGCGATCACAGACGACCTCCCGAAGTGAGGTAGTTGCCCACATAGTCGGCCACGCCTTCTTCCAAGGTGGTGAATGGCACAGAATAGCCAATGGCCCTCATCTTTGACATGTCCGCTTCCGTGAAGTATTGGTACTTGTCCCGAATATCGGCAGGCGTGTCGACAAAGGCGATGTGTTCCTCCTTACCCATGGCGGTGAACGTGGCACGGACCAGGTCCAGGAAGGTGCGCGCTTCACCACTTCCCAGATTGTACAACCCACTGTGTTTCCGATGTTCCATGAGGAACAGGCAGATGGAGCACACATCCTTCACGTAGACGAAGTCGCGTAGCTGCGCGCCGTCCTTATAGTCCGGATGATGGCTGCGGAACAACTTCATCTCCCCCGTGGCATTGATCTGGTTGAAGGCGTGGAACACCACGCTGGCCATGCGCCCTTTGTGGTATTCGTTGGGGCCATAAACGTTGAAGAACTTCAGGCCGGCCCAGAAGTAGGGCTTCCGCTCTTGGGCCAAAGCCCACTTGTCGAAATCGTTCTTGCTGTCGCCATAGGGATTGAGGGGCTTCAGCACATACGAGAGCGAGTCGTCCTGATCGCTATAACCATGCTCCCCACCGCCGTAAGTGGCCGCACTGGATGCATAGACCAGCGGGATCCCGTACTTGACACAGGCCTCCCACATGCGTTGGCTATAGTGCAGGTTCAACTCATCGAATATGGCCGTGTTGAACTCGGTCGTGTCCGTGCGGGCACCGAGGTGGAAAATGAATTGGACGAGCTTCTCATTGGCATCGAGCCAGGCGAAGAAGTCCTTGCGATCGACCTTGGCGCTGAGGGTCTTACCCGCCAAGTTGAGCTCCTTGTCCACCCGGGAGAAGTCATCCACGGCCACGATATCCTGCCACCCTTGGCGCAGCAGTTCGCCCACCAAGGCACTGCCGATGAAGCCTGCCGCTCCGGTCACGATGATCATGGCGCGAAGGTAGGGGTGTGCCCCGGCACCATGGCCGGGGTGACACCCGCCCCTACCTTTGTACCCGCATGCCGATCGTACACATCACCCGCCGCGAACGCTTCAGCGCGGCGCATAAGTTGAGCCGCCCTGAGTGGAGCCTGGAAAAGAACTACGCCACTTTCGGAAAGTGCAGCAACCCTAATTGGCATGGACACAACTATGTGCTGTGGGTCACGGTTGCCGGCGCGCCCGACCCGGAGACCAGCTTTGTCACCGACCTCAGCGAACTCAGCCGCTTGATCAAGGTCCACGTCATCGATCATCTGGACCATAAGAACCTCGATCTTGATGTCCCGTTCATGAAGGGTCGGTATAGTAGCACGGAGAACTTGGCCGTGGCCATCTGGGAGCAGTTGGAAGCCCCGGTGAAGGGATTGGGAGTGGTCCTCAAGACCGTGAAGGTGGAGGAGACCGAGAACAATTACGTGGAGTACCATGGCGAATAGAAGTCCACTCGAGACCCCCCTTCGGGTTGCGCCGGTTCCATTCACGCGCCTGCTTCGTTGCTACACCCTTACAGAGCATCCAGCTCTGCACGGGTTCCGCGCCTCACATGCACGCGAAAGAATTCCGGCCCACCATCCAAAAGCGATCTCGAGATGACCTCCAGTGAGCACGAAGCCAGCGGCGAAGGCTACGAACGCATCGACCAGTACGATCCCGCCCGCATTGACGAGATCAGCGGTCACTACCGGCCCATCCTGGAAGCCATCGGTGAAGACCCTACGCGGGAAGGCCTATTGAAAACGCCCGAACGGGTGGCCAAGGCGTTGCAATACCTCACCCATGGGTACGACCTGGACCCGGCAGCCATCCTGCGGAGCGCCATGTTCACCGAGGCCTACAGCCAGATGGTGGTGGTGAAGGACATCGAGGTCTACTCCATGTGCGAACACCACATGCTGCCCTTCTTCGGCAAGGCTCATGTGGCCTACATCCCGAACGGTCGTATCGTCGGCCTCAGCAAGATCCCTCGTGTAGTGGATGCCTACGCTCGCCGACTGCAAGTGCAGGAACGCCTTACCAACGAGATCCGCGACTGCATCCAAGAGACCCTGGAACCCCTCGGTGTGGCCGTGGTAATGGAGTGCAGCCACCTGTGCATGCAAATGCGCGGTATCCAGAAGCAGAACTCCGTCACCACGACCAGTGCGTTCACCGGCATCTTCCTGGATGACCACCGGACACGCGAGGAATTCATCAAACTCATCAGCGCCACCCTGCACTGATCATTGCAGAGGCATTAACTTCATCCCGTACAACCCAACATGGAACAGACGAACTACACCCCTCAACAGTCCGGCCAGGTGATCCATGGACCGGATGCGTTCGCCGCCGCCAATGTGCGCACCTTCCTGGCCCAGGTGTTCAGCTATATGGCACTTGCGCTGGTGATCAGTGGCGTCATGGCCTGGTGGTTCGGCAGTGACATGTCCAAACTGTCCTACTTGATCGACCTGGAGACGGGAAGTCACACCATCCTGGGCTGGGTGGTGATGTTCGCACCGCTCGGCCTGGTGTTCCTGATGGGCGGCATGGTGGAGAAGATGAGCGGCACAGCGCTGCTCGCCACCTTCCTGGTATTCGCCACCATCATGGGCATCAGCCTCAGCTACATCTTCCTGATCTATTCCATCGGCTCCATCACCAACGTGTTCTTCATCACTGCGGTGGTGTTCGGGACCATGGCTGTTGCAGGGTACACCACGAAGACCGATCTCACCAAGCTGGGCAGCATCCTCATGATCGGTCTGTTCGGCATCGTGATCGCATCCTTGGTGAACCTGTTCTTGAAGAGCGATACCATGAGTTACGTGGTGAGCATCATCGGTGTGGTGGTATTCACCGGACTCACCGCCTATGATGTGCAGAAGCTCAAGCGCATGGGCGAGGTGGTGGCGAGTGGTACCGAGACCGCCCAAAAGATGGCGCTCATGGGCGCATTGAGCCTGTACCTGGACTTCATCAACCTGTTCCTGATGCTGCTGCGCCTGTTCGGTCGTAGGGACTAGGACCCTTGCTGGTTGCTCGGGGCTGGTCGCAGGTCGTGACCAACACCCACCGTTCGGCAACATCCAACCTCAACCATTCCAACCGCATGACGGCTTACGTATTCCCCGGCCAAGGCAGCCAATTCACCGGCATGGGCAAGGAGCTCTATGATGCCGACAACAATGCCCGGATCTGGTTCGAACACGCGAACGACCTGCTGGGTTTCAACCTAACGAACGTGATGTTCAGCGGCAGCGAGGCCGACCTGAAACAGACCAACGTGACGCAGCCTGCGATCTTCCTGCACAGCGTGGTGAAGGCGAAGGTCCTGGGCGATGCGTTCCAGCCGAGCATGGTGGCGGGGCATAGCTTGGGTGAGTTCAGTGCACTGGTGGCCGCCGGGGCCATGGAGTTCGCCGATGGACTGAAGTTGGTGGCCGCGCGTGCCAATGCGATGCAGAAAGCCTGTGAACTGCAGCCCAGCACCATGGCCGCGATCCTGGGTCTGGAGGATGGCAAGGTGGAGGAGGTCTGCAAGACCATTCCCGGTGTGGTGGTGCCTGCCAACTACAACTGCCCTGGCCAACTGGTGATCAGTGGCAGTGTGGAAGCCGTGAACGCCGCTTGCGAGGCCCTGAAGGCCGCAGGGGCCAAGCGCGCGGTGGTGCTTCAAGTGGGCGGTGCCTTCCACAGCCCGTTGATGGAACCAGCCCGCGTGGAACTGGAAACGGCGATCGCTTACACCCCCATCGTGAACCCGCGCTGCCCCATCTACCAGAACGTGGATGCCCGGCCGCACACCGACCCCGCGCGCATCAAGGCCAACCTGATCGCGCAGCTGACGGCACCTGTGCGTTGGACACAGACCATGCAGCACATGTTGGCCGGGGGGGCGACGAAGGTGGTGGAAGTGGGTCCTGGCAATGTGCTTCAAGGGCTTTTCAAGAAGGTGAGCAAGGAGTTGGAGACGGCTGCGGCGTAATAACCCTGGATCGGTTAAGGGTTACTTCGTCCCATACGGATACCTTTAGGTCATGAGAGGTCAACGGCATCTTCTCAATACGACCTGCGCTCTGGTTATGGGCGTGAGTTCGAATGCCCAATGGAATGGCGACACCCTGAATGTGCTGTCTGACTTTGCTGGGTCGAACGCTTTTGAGTGGGTCACCGATGTGGAGTTCTATAAGAACGACGGCTATGTGCTTGTAGGAAGGATGGACACTCTTCCACCTTGGCAGGATGGCAACATTGTCGGCTTCGCCACATTCGATCCTAATGGTGTGAACACTGGAACTCGAAAACTGGCTACAACATCAGGATACACCGGTCTCAGTCTAAACTCAAGTAACTGCCATCGCTGGAGCGATGGCAGCTTTGCTGTCGCATACTCCCTCATCAACACGCCTCTCACACAAACAGCCGTTCTGGTGCGGCTTACCCCGGAGATGGACTCCTTGTGGTCGGTGATCTACCCCAACGATAGCTCTTGGGTCAGTGGGTTCCAAGTCAATCAGCTTGTAGGGACAATGGACCATGGGTATGCCTTGAGCGGAACCCGTTCCGGCCCAGCTGCGGCGGGCCTGGACCAAGCTGTTTTGATCCGTGTGGATAGCTTAGGCCAGGAGATGTGGAGAACCACCTTTGGTGATTCGGCATTATTCGACTTGCCATTAGCCTGTGTCACTACCGAGGACAATGGTTTTGTGCTAGCAGGAGGACAAAACACCAATGGCGGTTGTCGAAATGGGTGGTATGTCAGACTTGATGGTGTCGGGGATGTGCTGTGGTCTTTGAACTATCGAGCACCTTTGAGTTGCGACAACCAGTTCAACGCGGTCATAAGTGCATCGACAGGAGGGTACGTAATGACCGGAACATGCTATAGCGGCTGGCCAGCAGAGCAGAGCTTACTAACGGTAGCCTTCAATGACGACGGAGATACCCTTTGGACCTCCCGACTCTACGGCTTTGGTGGATTCTGGAACACCGGCTTGGATATCATCGAGCATCCGAATGGCAATTTCATGATAGCCGGAATACTGAACGTTTCCGCAGAAACCTCCAAGGGACAAGTCGCGTGCTTGAGCCCTCAGGGTGATCTATTATGGCAGTACGGATATTCCTGCCAAGACACTGCGATATCCAACGGATATATGCGCCTTTCCTCCATTATTCTGGATCTGGATTCTTCAAGTTTGATCTGTGGTGGCGTTGCACCAGCACACCCAGGTGCGCCTGCCCAACACACAGATGGTTGGCTGATTCGCATCCAACCGGATGGTTGCTTGGTGCCTGGATGCAATTTGTTAACGAACGTGATGGAGCAAACCACTGACCTTGCCAGTTCACTCTTAATTGCTCCGAATCCCGCTCATGATTTGATCAACGTCCGCATCAGTCTCCCTGAGAATTACGTTTCGAACGGCGATCTATTGCTCACGATCATTAGCACTGATGGGCGCAGGATCCAGGAAAAGCGCCTGCCAATGATGGTGGAACAGGGACATCAGATCGACACTCGGGACCTTCCTTCGGGATCCTACCATGTGCATTTATCCGACGGCCGTATGTGGCTTGCTGGTAAGAATCTCATCATTCAATAGAATAATTGTCGGAAACGCCATAGCATCCCTTTCCGTTTAATGCTCCCCGGTTATCGCCAGGTCCATGTAGCGTGTGACGCATAACTCGTTACTGGTCCACGGTGTAGCTGTCGTTCCATAGAAGCTCCATGACCTTCATGGCACCTAACGGAACGCATGGAATTGTCACCTGGCAATGTGCTGCAGGGCCTCTTCAAGAAGGTGAGCAAGGAGTTGGAGACCGCTGCGGCCTAGCCACGCGGTACCTTCGCGCCGCTCATGCCCCCGAGCGGTACCACCTCCTTTGCGGCCCAGCGTACGGCCTACCCCGTCCTGCTCGCCATCGCGTTCTCGCACTTGCTGAACGACACGGTGCAAGCGCTGATCCCTGCGCTATACCCGCTGGTGAAAGCGTCCTACCAGCTCAGCTACGCGCAGATCGGCCTCATCACACTCACCTTCCAAACCACCGCCTCCATCCTGCAGCCGCTGGTGGGTCACCTCACGGACAAACACCCTCGCCCCTTTGCGTTGGTGGGTGGCATGGGGGCCACGCTCCTCGGTCTCATCGTGCTCTCCCAAGCGCACACCTACGCCTTGCTCCTGGTGGCCGTGGCGCTGGTCGGCGTGGGTTCTTCCATCTTCCACCCGGAAGCTTCGCGCATGGCCTTCCTGGCCTCTGGTGGCAAGCGTTCACTATCACAGTCCGTATTCCAACTGGGAGGTAACATGGGCTCAGCAATAGGTCCGCTCCTGGCCGCACTCATCATCGTACCCTTGGGACAAGCCACCGTGGGCTGGTTCGTGGTACTTCCGCTGATAGCCATGGTGGTGCTTTGGCGCGTGGGGCGGTGGTACGTGCGCGTGATGGCGGTTCAGGCGCGCAAGGCCAGCAGCAGTTCACCCCGGCGCAGTAAACTGCCCACGCACAAAGTGGTGCTCATCGTAGCCACGTTGATGCTGCTGATCTTCTCCAAGCAGTTCTATGTGGCCAGCATGACCAGCTACTACACCTTCTACCTCATCGGCCGATTCGGCCTCGGCGTGCAGCAGGCGCAGCTGATGCTCTTCCTCTTCCTGCTCGCGGCCGCCATCGGCACGCTGGTCGGTGGCTTCCTGGGTGACCGGGTCGGATACAAGAGGATCGTGTGGGCTTCCATACTGGGCGCGGCACCGTTCACGCTGGCCCTTCCCTATGCAAACCTCTTCTGGACCGGTGTGCTGGCCTTTCTCGCGGGGCTGATCCTCGCCTCCGCCTTCTCCGCGATCCTGGTCTATGCGCAACTCCTGATCCCCGGCCGCGTGGGCCTCGTGTCCGGGTTGTTCTTCGGCTTCGCCTTTGGCATGGCCGGCCTGGGGAGCGCACTACTCGGCCGTTTGGCCGACGCCACGGATATCAACACGGTATTCGTGGTGTCCTCCTACCTGCCCTTGATGGGCTTGCTGTGTTGGTACCTGCCCGACCAGAAGCAGTTCCACTGAACCTCACAGGCCCGCGTTGAGCAACTTGCCGCTGTCAAGGATCTTATGCAGGTAAGGCCGTGTCAGCGTATTGCGTATGGCCTCGATGTGGTTCATGTTGTGGCAATCCGTGCCGAGGAACTCGTACGCTCCTAGATCGATCAGTCGTTCCGCGACCTGTTTGGCCTGTGGCCCATAGGCACCTGAGAGCGCTACCAGGTTCAACTGGAAGAGCACACCCCGCTCCTTGAGCTCGGTATACCTGCTCAGGTCGTTGTGCCAGAACGTATAACGCTCTGGATGGGCCAGGACCGGCCGGTAGCCTTGCGTCTGCATCTGGAACACCAACTGCCTCACCATGGCCGGCTCACCGATGAAGGGCAGCTCGAACAGGACGAAATTCTTCCCGAAGGTGAGCACATCCTTCCGCGCCACCTTGGGCTCCAATTCATGGTCCAGGTAATACTCGGCGGCCGCGTCCACCTCGATCGTCATGCCCGTCCTTTTCACCTCGGCACGTACCTTCTCCAATCCGCCCAGGATGACCTCCGAAGGATTGCGATAGCCATCCGCCATGCTATGCGGAGTAGTGATCACCTTGCGATAACCCAGTTCCACCATGGCTTGCAGCAGCTCCATCGTTTGGCCAAGGGTCTGGGCCCCATCGTCGATGCCCGGGATGAAGTGCGAGTGCACGTCAACTCCGAGTTTGGAAAGGTCTGCCGGTGGCATCACCAATTCCTTCTTCCTGAAGAGATCACTGAAGAGTCCCATCGTCCACTACGGGTACAAAGGTCGGTGGTCAACGTCCATCCACGACCGGTGGTCGACCACACCGATCAACTGCCGTATTGCCCGTCATAATAGGTGCGGTAGGTCCCACTGGTCACATGGTCCAGCCATTCGGTGTTGGCCAGGTACCAATCCACGGTCCGCTCCAGTCCCACTTCGAAGGTGATGCTCGGTTTCCATCCGAGCTCACGTTCGATCTTGCCCGCGTCGATCGCATAGCGCAGATCATGTCCCGCGCGGTCGGTGACATACGTGATCAACTTGGCACTCTCCCCTTCTGCCCGGCCCAGCTTGCGGTCCATGATGCCGCACAGCAGGTGGACGAGGTCGATGTTCCTCCACTCGTTGTGACCTCCGATGTTGTAGGTCTCACCGTTCCTGCCCGTGTGGAAGATGGTGTCGATGGCCGCGGCATGGTCCTCCACCCACAGCCAGTCACGCACGTTCTCGCCCTTGCCGTACACGGGCAGCGGTTTGTTCGTGCGGATGTTGTTGATCATGAGCGGGATCAACTTCTCCGGGAAGTGGTGGCTGCCGTAGTTGTTGCTGCAGTTGCTCACCACGAAGGGCAACTTGTAAGTGTTGCCGTAGGCCCGCACGAAGTGGTCGCTGGCTGCCTTGCTCGCGCTGTACGGGCTTTGCGGGTCGTACGGTGTGCTCTCCAGGAAAAGGCTGTCGTCGTGGAGCGATCCGTACACCTCGTCGGTGGAAACGTGGTAGAAGCGCTTGCCCTCGAAGTCGCCCTTCCATGCCTCCTTGGCCGCGTTCAACAGTGTGACGGTGCCGAACACGTTGGTGCGCACGAAGGCCAGCGGATCGGTGATGCTGCGGTCCACATGGCTCTCAGCCGCGAGGTGGATGACACCATCGATGGCGTGGTCCTTGAACACCTTGGCGATTGCTTCCGCATCACAGATGTCGGCCTTCACGAAGGTGTAGTTCGGGGCGTTCTCGACGTCGCGCAGGTTCTCCAGATTGCCCGCGTAGGTCAGGGCGTCCAGGTTTACGATGCGGTACTGCGGGTACTTGGCAACAAAGCGGCGCACCACATGGCTTCCGATGAAGCCAGCGCCGCCGGTGATTAGGATGCGTCGACCGGTGATCGGTGAATCGGCCCTTTCGCTCACAGGCTCCAATAGGTCAGGTCCTTGATCCTCGTCCGGTAGATCCCTTTCAGGTCCACCAGAACGCCTTTGGGCTTCAACATACCCTTGAACCAAGCCTCGTCCTTGTTCGCGTAATCGCTATGGTTCACCGCCACGATGATGGCGTCGTAAGGACCCTTCATTTCAGGGGAAAGTTCATAGCCGTACTCATGCTTCACCTCGGCGGCATCGGCGTGCGGGTCGGTCACATCCACATGGCAACTGAAGCTCTTCAGCTCGTTGATCACATCGGCCACCTTACTGTTGCGGATATCGGTGACATTCTCCTTGAACGTGGCGCCCATCACCAGGATACGCGCATCGGCGGGATTGGTCCCACTGGCGATCACCTTCTTCACGGTCTGCTTGGCCACGTATCCGCCCATGCTGTCGTTCACGAAGCGGCCGCTGTCGATGATCTGCGCGTGGTAGCCCAGTTCCTTCGCTTTGTAGACGAGGTAATAGGGATCCACACCGATGCAATGGCCGCCAACAAGGCCTGGCTGGAACTTGAGGAAGTTCCATTTGGTGCCAGCCGCCTCCAACACATCATAGGTGTTGATGCCCATGCGGTTGAAGATGATCGAGAGTTCGTTGATCAGTGCGATGTTCACATCCCGCTGGGTGTTCTCGATGATCTTGGCGGCCTCGGCCACCTTGATGCTTGCGGCGCGATGCACACCGGCCTTGACCACAAGTTCATACACCTTGGCGATGACCTCGGAGCTCTCCGGATCACAACCACTGCTCACCTTCACGATGCTGGAAAGGGTGTGCTCCTTATCACCTGGATTGATACGCTCCGGGCTGTAGCCCACCTTGAAGTCCTCCACGAACTTGAGGTTGCTGAGGCGTTCGAGCAAGGGTACGCAGTCCTCCTCCGTGCAACCGGGATAGACCGTGCTCTCATACACCACGTAATCATTCTTCTTCAGGACCTGTCCTACCGTGCGCGTGGCACCCAGTAGCGGAGTGAGGTCCGGTATGTTCTGCTGATCGATCGGGGTGGGTACCGCCACGATGAAGAACTCCACATCGCGGAGGTCTTCCAGATCGGCCGTGAAGTGGATATCGCAACCGTCGAACTCCGAAGGTTCGAGCTCGTTGCTCGGATCCTCCTTCCGGCGCATCATCTCCACCCGTTTCTCATTGATATCGAAGCCCACCACCTTGATCCGGCGAGCGAACTCCAAGGCGATGGGAAGACCCACATAGCCCAGTCCGATCACGGCCAATTTGGCCTCCTTCCTAACGAGTTTCTCGTAAACGTTGCTCATCGCGTTCCTTGTAAATGCGTTCAATGATCTCCACCACCTTCAAACCCTCCAGGGCGTTGGTCGTGATGATGTTCCTGCCCTTCAGGGTATCGACCACATTGTCGATGATGTACCCGTGATTGTTGGCGCTTCCCTTGTATGCACCATAATCGTTCGCCGGGTTGGTGGGAGCCAACTCCGGCATGGTGTATCCGTTGATGTGGCAGTATTCCACCTGATCCATGTACTGCCCGCCGATCTTCACGCTCCCCTTGCTGCCGATGATGGTCATGCTGCTTTCCAGGTTACGGTCCCATACGGCCGTACTGTAGTTCAGGGAACCCATACCACCTTCCAGGAAACGGAAGTTCACGAACCCACTGTCCTCGAAGTCCGTCAATCCCTGATGGTTGAAGTCGGCGAACTTCCCCTGGATGTCGGAGATATCGCCGAACAGCCAATACATGATGTCGATGAAGTGGCTGAATTGCGTGAAAAGGGTGCCTCCGTCCAGATCGGCCGTTCCCTTCCAACCACCCTGCTTGTAATAGCGTTCGTCCCGGTTCCAATAGCAATTGAGCTGCACCATGTGCACGTTGCCCAGGAGCCCCTGATCCACCACCCCCTTGATCCATTGGCTCGGTGGGCTGTACCGGTTCTGCATCACACCGAACACGGTCCGATGCATCTGGAGCGCCTTGTAGATGACCTGTTCGCAACTGGCCTTGGTAAGACCCATGGGTTTCTCACAGACCACGTTGTTCCGATTCTCCAATGCTTTCACACATTGTTGCGCGTGCAGACCGTTCGGTGTGCAGATGTTCACCACATCCAGATCGGCCGTACCGTCCAGCAAGGCGTCCATATCCTTGAACAAGGGTACATTCAGATGGGCCAGGCCCAGTTGATCGGCTTCCCGGATATCACAAAGTGCCACCAGTTCCGCTTCGGGATGCCTGGAGATCATCTCAGCGTGTCGCTTGCCGATGTGCCCGCAGCCCACCACGGCGAACCGTACTTTACGATCACTGGATCGGGTCATGGTTCAAGAGGTACGGGTTACTGTTCCGTTCATCAGCCGATAGGTCTGTCCACTTTCAGGACACGTGGCCTCTCCGTTGTCGCTGAACTTCAGTTTATGGCCGAATTCACTCATCCAACCGGTCTGACGGGCCGGGTTGCCCACCACAAGTGCGAAGGCAGGGATCGTGCGAGTGACCACGGCACCCGCGCCAATGAAGGCGAATTCACCGATATCATGACCGCAAACGATGGTCGCATTGGCACCGATGCTGGCGCCCCTGCCGACATGGGTGCGCGCATACTGTTCCCTGCGGTTCACAGCGCTTCGTGGATTGATCACGTTCGTGAACACCATCGACGGCCCCAGGAACACATCATCGGCGCATTCCACACCGGTGTAGATGCTCACGTTGTTCTGCACCTTCACGTTGTTGCCCAACTTCACTTGTGGGCTGATCACCACGTTCTGTCCGATGTTGCAGCCAGCCCCGATGGAACATCCGGGCATGATGTGGCTGAAGTGCCAGATCCGGGTGCCTTCGCCGATCGTGCAGCCTTCATCGATGACCGCAGTGGGGTGCGCCGTGTAGCTCATGCGTTGGGACCGCGAAGGTATCTGAACCGGGGGAATTGGCCACTGTTCCCTGCCTGCGGCTCACCAGGCGTGCAGCAGTCGCGTGCTGCAGGTCCCTGCATCCAAGGCTGCGTCGAGAAGTCCGCATCGATGCAGGGCTTCGGTCACGGAAGCGATCACGAGCGGGTCCATCCGGCCATCCACGTTCCACCTTGTTGCGGTGAACCAGGTCTTCGCATCCTCCACCGGCATGGCATACCGCTGAGCGATCATCTCCGGTGCTGAACGTTTGGACATCAATCCACTTGCCTGGTCACGCACCACCTTCAGCAACCGACCGATCTGGGGCCCATGCTCCTCAAGCACCGCTATGCGGGCTGCGATGACGAATGCGGGCCACTGAGCACGATATTCGTCGAAACACCGCAACACCCCGGCATCCACCAAGGGTTTCGTGGTGGACCGCTCCCAAAGGAATACAGCTGGGGGGCCATTCTCAAGCCGTTCCCGCGCACCCTTCAGGTCATTGACCACTTCGAACTGCAAATCCAGATCACCCCAACCATGGTCCCTGGCATAGGCCATGGCTGCCAAATGGCTTCCGGAATTGGGCCGACTGATGAGGAAGGGCAGTCCCTTCATGTCCTCCACGCGTAGGATCGAAGTCGCTGAAGCCACATGTACGCCCCAGGTCACCGGCGTATCCACGTAGGGGGATACGATACGTACTGGCGCCCCATTGACGATATCCCTGACCACACCTTCAGTGACCAGAATGGCCAGGTCCAACTCACCGGCGCGCAACAGTTCGCACATGGCACCGGTGCCTTCCGGCACGGTGCGCCACTTCAGGTCCACCCCAGCGCGGACGAATGCACGCCGCTCCAATCCGAGCATGAAGGGTAGATTGAAATGCTCAGGAACCCCGGCTATGCGCAGGGGGACAAGCTTGGCTGCTTGCGCAGCAGCTTCTTCAACGGTCTTCTTGGGGATCTTCAATCGGCTTGAACTGGATGCAAAGGTCGTTCGTGTATCCTGATCATCGACGAACCCTTCAACTCGACCTTGATCCTCCTGTCCCCACCCTACGTTGAAAGCAACAGCCCGGAAGCAGCGCCTACGCTTACTCCCGGGCCGAGTATGATCGTATGAACGACCGACGACTACTTGCGTACGTACCCTTCGAACGTGTTGTGTTCCTTTTCGTGCAACTCCTCTGCACTCAAGCTCTTGAAGTAGTCGTAGGTGATCTTCAGCCCCGTGGCACGGTCCACCTTGGGCTCCCAGTTCAACAGCTTGCGGGCCAATGTGATATCCGGTTGGCGCTGCATGGGATCGTCCTGCGGAAGCGGCTTGTAGATGACCTTCTGTGTGGTGCCCGTGAGCTTGATGATCTCCTCGGCGAACTGACCGATGGTGATCTCGCTGGGATTGCCCACGTTCACAGGTCCCGCGTAGTCGCTGAGCAGCAGGCGATAGATGCCTTCCACCAGGTCGTCCACGTAGCAGAAGCTGCGGGTCTGGCGACCGTCACCGAACACTGACAGGTCCTCGCCGCGCAGCGCCTGACCGATGAAAGCGGGAAGCACCCGTCCGTCGTTCAACCGCATGCGTGGGCCATAGGTGTTGAAGATGCGTACGATGCGCGTCTCCAGCCCATGGTAGGTGTGGTAGGCCATGGTGATGGCCTCTTGGAACCGTTTGGCCTCATCGTACACGCCCCGCGGACCCACGGTGTTCACATGACCCCAGTAGTCCTCCGTTTGTGGATGCACCTGAGGGTCACCATAGACCTCGCTGGTGCTGGCCACCAGGATCCGTGCGCCCTTGGCTTTGGCCAGACCCAACAGGTTATGGGTCCCCAGGGAGCTCACCTTCAGGGTCTGGATCGGGATCTTCAGGTAGTCGATCGGGCTGGCCGGACTGGCGAAGTGCAGGATGTACTTCAGTTCACCCGGAACGTGGACGAACTTGGAGACGTCGTGGTGGTAGAACTCGAAGTCATCACGCTTGAAGAGATGCTCGATGTTCTTCAGGCGGCCCGTGATCAGGTTGTCCATGGCGATCACGTGGTACCCCTCCTTCAGGAACCGATCGCACAAGTGTGATCCCAGGAAACCGGCGGCACCGGTGATCAGGACGCGTTCTTTCTGTTGTGCCATGGATCAGGCTTTGGCCGACACTGGAAGGTTCACCGCATTGCGACCCACGCTGACGTACGTGAAGCCGATGCGCTCCATCTCGTCCAGGTCATAGAGGTTCCGACCGTCGAACACGATCTTCTCCTTCAACAGTTCGCCCACCTTGGCGAAATCAGGGGTGCGGAACAAGGCCCACTCGGTGGCGATGATCAACGCATCGGCACCTTTCAACGCCTCGTACTCGTCCTTGGCGAAGGACATCTTGTCGCCCTTCAGCTTCTTCACGTTCTCCATGCCTTCCGGATCAAAGGCAGTGACCGTGGCACCGGCGTTCACCAGGGCGTCGATCATATACAGGGCCGGCGCCTCGCGGATGTCATCGGTATCGGGCTTGAAAGCGAGGCCCCACATGGCGAAGTGCTTGCCGCGGAGGTCACCGTAATGGGCCTTGATCTTATCCGTCAGGGTGGTCTTCTGGCGCTCGTTCACCTCCATCACGCTCTTGATGATCTGGAAGTCATAGCCGGCATCACCGCCGCTTTTGGCCAGGGCCTGTACATCCTTGGGGAAACAGCTACCACCGTAGCCGATCCCAGGGAACAGGAAGCGCTTTCCGATACGGGTATCAGTACCCATTCCGATGCGCACCTTGTCCACATCGGCACCCACCTTCTCGCAGAAGTTCGCGATCTCGTTCATGAACGTGATCTTGGTGGCGAGGAAGGCGTTAGCGGCGTATTTGGTCAGTTCGGCGCTGCGCTCATCCATGAAGATGATGGGGTTGCCCTGGCGCACGAAGGGCTTGTAGAGGTCCTCCATCACCTTCTGGGCGCGGGGGCTGCTGGTGCCCACCACCACGCGATCGGGTTTCAGGAAGTCGTCCACAGCGAAACCTTCACGCAGGAACTCAGGGTTGCTCACGATGTCGAAATCGACCTTGGCATGCTTGGCCACGGCAGCATGCACCTTCTCGGCCGTTCCCACGGGAACCGTGCTCTTGTCCACGATCACCTTGTAGTCCGTGATGATCTTGCCCAGGTCATCGGCCACGCCTAGCACGTACTTCAGGTCGGCACTGCCGTCCTCACCCGGAGGCGTGGGCAGGGCCAGGAAGATGATCTGTGCATCCTTGATGGCGCTGACCAGGTCGGTGGTGAAACTGAGGCGACCCTGACGGATGTTGCGCTCGAACAGGACGTCCAGATGCGGTTCATAGATGGGCACCTTCCCATCCTTCATCATCTGCACCTTGTTGGCATCGATGTCCACGCAGATCACGTGGTTGCCCGTCTCGGCGAAGCAGGTACCCGTGACGAGACCTACGTATCCTGTTCCTACTACTGCGATGTTCATTCTTAAAGGGTGTTGGGGTCGGGGATCTCCGGCCCGTACGATCAATTGAAAAAAGCCTTCACCGTTGCGGTGATGTGCGTGAGTTGTTCGTTGTCCAGCTCCGTGCTCATGGGCAGGCTCAGCACCTCCTCCATCAGACGCTCCGTGATGGGGAGGTCACCACGGCGTATGCCATAGCCTTCGTAAGCCTTCTGCAGATGCAGGGGCACCGGGTAGTAGATCATGGCCGGCACACCGTTCTTCTCCAAGTGTGCGCGTAGGGCATCGCGATGACCACCGGTGATGCGCAGGGTGTACTGGTGGAAGACGTGGGTGCTGTTCGGGCTGCGCTCGGGCACATGTACATGCTCCATACCCGCAAAGGCCTGGTCGTAGAAGGCTGCAGCGGCCTGGCGAGCGGCACCGTAGGCATCAAGCTGGCGCAGCTTGATGCGCAGCACCGCGGCTTGAATACTATCGAGCCGGCTGTTCACACCCACCACATCGTGGTAGTAGCGTACCTCGCTGCCATGGTTGCACACCTGGCGGATGCGCTTCGCCAAGGCGTCATCATCGGTGAAGATGGCCCCACCATCACCATAGCAACCGAGGTTCTTGCTCGGGAAGAAGCTGGTGGTACCCACCGTGCCGATGGTGCCGGCCTTACGGACCATGCCATCCGGGAAGGTGTAGTCGCTACCAACAGCCTGGCAGTTGTCCTCGATGACGTACAGGTCATGCTCACGGGCCAGTTCCATGATGGGCGCCATGTCGGCGGTCTGGCCGAACAAGTGCACCGGAACGATGGCCTTGGTGCGTGGGGTGATCTTGCGGCGCACGTCGGCCGGATCGATGTTGTAGGTGCCCGGCAACACTTCGGCGAAGACCGGCTTCAGGCCCAGCAGGGCGACGACCTCCACGGTGGCCACGAAGGTGAATGACGGGGTGATGACCTCATCACCCGGCTTCAGGTCCAGAGCCATCATGGCGATCTGTAGGGCATCCGTGCCGTTGGCGCACCCGATGGTGTGTCGCACGTGCAAGTAGGCTCCCAGTTCCTGTTCGAAGGACTTCACCTCCGGACCGTTGATGAACGCCGCGCTCTGAACAACGTTCAGCATCGCTTGATCGACCTCCGCCTTGATGCGCTGATATTGGCCGACGAGGTCGACCATTTGAATGGGCTTCATGCTGGTGTACCTCGCGTGCCTTGTTCGTTGGGTCGGAGCGTTGGAGGCGCGGCGAAGATAATGTGCGTGCTCGGCGACCTGCTGCAGGAACGCACCGTTGACCCAGGGAATGGCAGCACCGATCGTAGCGATGCGGCTACCTTTGGCCGGTGATGCATACCCTTTCATCGTTCGCGATGCTGATGGTGCTGGTGTGTTCGGCGCCTTGCTACGCACAAAGTGCCGTCCGGGATACAGCGACACATCGCATGGTGCTCATCAGCGCCAGTTATGCCCACCAGTTACCGGGTGGCGACCTTGCCGACCGCTACGGCCACAACAGCAATGTCGGACTATCCATACAGCGTAGGACCGTCCACGAACTCCTCTTTGGCGTGGAGGGCAGCTTCCTCTTCGGCAATAAGGTCACCGAACCCGGTGTGATATCCAATGTCCTGAATGGAGCCGGCCAAGTGGTCGATCAGGAAGGCGTGATGGCCGATGTGTTCCTGCTCCAACGCGGTTGGACCGCTTTTGCCACGGTAGGCAAGGTGATGCACTGGCTCGGTCCGAACACGCGATCAGGGGTCGTGCTGAAGGTTGGCGGGGGCTATATGCGCCACAAGGTGCGTGTGCAGACCCAACAGAACATCGTTCCCCAGTTGGAGGAGGACATGTTGAAGGGGTACGACCGCCTGACCGCCGGTCCTGCAGCCATGGGCTATATCGGTTACCAATACCTGGGGACGCGTCGTCGGGTGAACTTCCATATCGGTCTTGAGATCATGGCCGGCGTCACCCAACCCCTTCGCGCATTCAACTTCGATACCGAGACGTACAATATCACCGATCGTCTCGACCTGCTCTCGGGGATCCGTTTGGGATGGATACTGCCTATCGACCGCAGTGACGACGACCGATTCCACTACTATTGATGCACCTGCTCACCAACCTGGGCACGATCCTCTGGAGCTTGGCGGTGCATACTGCCGCACCCTTCCATCCCAAGGCCCGAGCATGGGTCAACGGTAGACGAGGTCTTTGGGAGCGGTTGACACACAAGGCCGATCGACTTCAAGGGTGCCTGTGGATGCACAGCGCCAGCGTAGGTGAGTTCGAGCAGGGTCTGCCCATTCTGGAGGCCATCAAGGCCGAGCATCCTGAACTTCCGGTACTGCTCACGTTCTTCAGCCCGAGCGGGTACGAAGCGCGCAAGGACCACCCGCTCGCAACGCATGTGGAATACCTCCCGAACGATTCAGCGCGGAACGCGGAACGCCTGTTGAGCCTGATCCGGCCCTCCACCGTGCTTTGGGTGAAGTACGAATTCTGGAGGCACCACCTCGCCGCGCTCAAGCGTCATAACGTGCCCACCTACCTGGTCAGTGCCATCTTCCGCCCTGACCAACCCTTCTTCCGGTGGTATGGCACTGCATGGCGCCAGATGCTCGATCAATTCACCTGGTTGTTCGTCCAGGATGAGCGCTCGCGTGCGTTACTTGACGGTCTCGGCATCCGGAACGTGACCGTTGCTGGCGATACGCGTTTCGATCGCGTCATGCGGATCGTGGCCGACGGTCGGACCGTTCCCTTGGCCAAGGCCTTCCAACGAGCGAACGACACCCCGGTGCTTATCGCTGGAAGTACCTGGTCCGCGGATGAGGACCTGCTCGCAACGGCATTCCGCTGCATGCGCACACCACCAAGGTTGCTCGTGGTACCGCATGAACCCTCAGCACAAGCAGTGAACCGGCTGATCGGCACAATGCCTCCCCCGGTTGAACGGTGGACCGAATTGGAACGCTTGCTGGAAACCAGCCGACCGCCAACCAGTGATGGTGATCCAATACCCAATGAAGGTGACCCCCTGTTCGCTCGCACCTTGGTCATGGATAGGACCGGACTTCTCGCGCGCACCTACCAGCACGCGGACATGGCCTATGTGGGAGGTGGTTTCGGGGATGGCATCCACAGTCTGTTGGAAGCCGCAGCATGGGGTATACCAGTGATCTTCGGCCCCCGGCATACCAAGTTCGCCGAGGCGCAGGGTTTGATCGACGCGGATGGCGGTGTCCAAGTGAGCAACGCCGAGGAACTGACGTCTGTCGTGACCCGATGGATGCGCGATCCCCAAGCCCGTGCGTTGGCGGGTCTTGCCGCAGAACGCTACGTCCGCTCGCATGCCGGCGCCACCGCACGCATCACCCCTGCGGTGCTCGAAAGCATTGCGCTCCACCGTTAGGAACGTGCTCCGCTCCTGGCGCACCGCATGGGCACCCCTTGTGGATCGGACTACCTGCCGAGCTTCGGATTGTTCCGATGGCGCTCCTGATCACGTTCGGTCTTGTCCGCCATGCGCTTCTCCCAAGCGAGCTGCAGATCGGTCCCCGTTTGATTGGCCAAACAGATCACCACGAAGAGCACATCGGCCAGTTCCTCGCCGAGGTCCTTGGCCCTATCGCTCTCCTTCTCACTTTGCTCGCCATAGCGCCTCGCCATGATCCGGGCCACTTCCCCAACCTCCTCGGAGAGCATCGCCATGTTGGTGAGCGGCTCGAAGTACCGGACCCCCGTGGTGGTGATCCACTGATCCACTTCGTGTTGCAGTCCGGTGATGGATGGCTCGTTCATTCGCGTAGTTCACTGTCGATGATGATGGTGACCGGTCCGTCGTTGACCAAGGAGACCTGCATATCCGCCCCGAATTCACCGGTCCGCACCGGACGACCCACCAACTCGGCAAGGAGTTGTTCGGCGCGTCGGTAGAGCGGGATGGCATCCACTGGTCGGGCAGCCCGAAGGTAGCTGGGGCGGTTACCCTTGACCGTGCTGGCATGCAACGTGAATTGGCTCACCAATAAGAGTTCGCCGTCCACTTGGGTCAAGTCCAGGTTCATCACGCCGGCCACATCGGGGAAGATCCGAAGCCGCGCGATCTTGCCGCATAACCATTCCAGGTCCGCGTGTGTATCGCCCACGGCCACGCCCAACAACACCAGTGCCCCAGGACCAATGCGGGCATGCTCCGCTCCACCGATGTGGACGGCCGCCTCGCTCACCCGTTGCACCACGGCGCGCATGATCAGTGCCCCTGTTCGAACCAGGCCTTCATGCGGGCCAGCTTCTCCGCATCGGTACCCTTGCCTTGGACAGCGTCGCGGTAGGTACCGTACATGGGGTTGGGCAGCAGTACGAAGTACCTGGATAGCGTATCGGTCATGGTATCAACCAACGGACGACCGTGGTCCACCGTGCGGTCCTTGAAGCGTTCATCGAAGTCACGTAGTTGGTCGCCAACGAGCAATACGATACGGTGGTCGGATGCCACCCGCGCGCGTCGTTCGGTCTTATCGCTGGTACCTTCCATCAACAGCAAGTGGTCGACGTCGGCATCCGGGAACCCCAGGTCCTGCAAGTTCTTCAAGGTGGCGGCGCGCTCCCGGACATCGCGATTGGTGATGTAGAAGATGATGCAGCCCTGTTCATCAGCGTACTTGAGGAACTCCAATGCACCGGGAGTGGCCTTTGCGCTCGCCTTGGTGGTCCATTCCAACCAAGTGGCTTGATCGAAGGGCTTGCCTTTGGCAACGGCCTCCAATTGGTACGGACTGTTGTCGAGCACGGTCTCATCGATGTCCACGATCACCGCGGACGGTCGTGCATCGGTAACACGAAGGTTCTCGGCAAGGCGAAGTCGGGCCAACTCGTACCCCTGTTGGGCGATACGGTGGTATTCCGCCGAAGCATGCTGCCAGAGCACGGCATCCGCCCCCATGTGGGCAAGCTGTACGGCGTGATCGGTCGTAGGATCGGGAGCTTGTGCAACAGGCAGAGGGTCGACCGGGAGCGGACGGGCGTTCCGGCAACCCAACACACTGACCAAGGCGATGGTCGCGATCCATGTCGTATTCCTGGTAGGCATCATGATCAGTCCAGTCGATAGGGGCTCTCTTCGTCGAGGCCTTGCAAGATATCCAGGTAGCTGGCATACCGGCTTTCAGCCACACTGCCCTCCTCCACCGCCTTGCGCACGGCGCAGCCGGGTTCCTCCTTATGCAGGCAATTGTTGAAGCGGCAATCGGCTTTCAACCGGAACATCTCAGGGAATTGGTCCCCGATGTGTTCCGGCTCGAGATCGACAAGACCGAAGCCCTTGATGCCCGGGGTGTCGATGATGAACGTAGGGGCCGGGGAATCGCCATCGACCTTCAATTCATACATCTCG
>Ga0209097_10000239_pt1 | contig 60666 bp, 41 predicted proteins | sample AD_UKC052_MetaG_FD_184419 | JGI IMG/M metagenome (GOLD analysis project Ga0209097, IMG submission 184419) | Active sludge microbial communities of municipal wastewater-treating anaerobic digesters from USA - AD_UKC052_MetaG (SPAdes) (version 2) | ecosystem: Engineered > Bioreactor > Anaerobic >... | reverse complement strand
CCTTCACCGATACGTCCGCCCTGCCAACCTCCGTCGGCATGCTGGATCGTGATCAACCATTCCGCAGCTTGTACGGCGGCTTGACGCGCAGCCTCCCATCCCAGGAGTTCGGCCGCCGCGATCAATGTCGGGATCGCGTAGCCCGTTGTCTCGGGATAGGATGCGCCCCAACCGTTGATGAGGTGATAGCTGCCCATGCCCTTGTCCGTGCCTTCTTGCTGAGCGCGCAACAGATACCCCACCGCATCGCGCAGCGCAGTGTGGTGCTCGAAAGCTCCTCCTCGCGCAGGCTTCCTGTGCGCCATCACCAAGGCGCGCGCAGCGGGATCGGCGAGTGCCGAAGCCATGAAGCGGGTGTAAGCGAGCGCGGAGCGGATCATGTGGCCCTCAGTAGCACCTCACAGATGTGTTCCGCTGCATGCCCATCGCCGAAAGCATCTGGGATGGGTGCCTGCACCGCACGCAGCAGGTACAAGGTAGCCTCCACGATGCGCTTCGTTCCCGTGCCCGCCAAGACCGAACCTCCCCTACCGAGAAGCTCCGACCATTCGGTGTTGTCGCGGAGGATGACACACGGTTTGCGCAGGAAACAGGCCTCCTTCTGCAAACCACCGCTATCCGTAAGCACTACTTGTGCACCATCCACCAGCGCGAGCAGATCCAGGTAGCCCAACGGTGGAATGATACGGACACCGTTCCAAGGCCCCCCCTTCGACCCGGCCAGAGTTCGCGCGGTGCGGGGATGCACGGGCACGATCACTTCCACCCCAGTAGCCGCGTGGATGGCACTGAACGCGGCGAACACCGCGCTCAACTTATCCGGATCATCAGCCGTGGAAGCCCGATGGACCGTGGCCACCGCGAAAGCGCGCCCTTCAAGCCCCAGGTCATGCAGGATACTTCGTCCACGGGCGATCGCGGCATAGTGCACGGTGTTGTCGAACATGACATCGCCGACCTGGACGATGCGCGGCTTTTTGCGCGTAGCCGCTCGCGCTGGATCATCGCTCATACCCTCCCGATCCAGATTCTTCACCGCCGTTGCTGTGGGACAAAAAAGCCAGGTGCTCGCATGATCGGCCATCACACGGTTCTCCTCCTCCGGCATCGTATTGTCGTAGGAGCGCAGTCCGGCTTCCACGTGTGCTACGGGCACGCCCATGCGGGTGGCAGCCATGGCCCCGGCCAGCGTACTATTGGTATCGCCATACACGAGCACAAGGTCGGGCCTATCCTCCCCGATGGTGCGTTCGACCCCCGCCATCATGCGACCCATGTGCGACGCCTCTGCGGGACCGGATGAAAGCAGGACATCGGCAGGACGCATGCCCAGTTCCTTGAAGAATACATCGCTCATGCCCGCATCGAAATGCTGGCCAGTATGAAGTACGATCTCTTTGATACGCCCCGCGAACGGGCCACCAAGGGCACGCCCCAGTGCAGCGGCTTTGATGAACTGCGGGCGTGCACCCACCACCGTCAGGATCCGTAATGGCTTCGCCATCGGTCAGTTCAGCTGGCCATTGTCGGCGAAGCTGTAGTACCCGGAACTGGTCACGATGAGGTGATCCTGCACGGCGATGTCCAAGAAACGCCCGCCCTCGACGAGCTTTCTGGTCAATTGGATGTCCTCCGCACTTGGCCGCAGCTGACCGCTCGGGTGGTTGTGGCACAGGATCACGGAGCTTGCCCGCTGATCCAAGGCTTCGCGGAAGATGAGCTTGGGATCAGCCACGGTACCGTGCATGCCACCCTGGCTCACCTTGCAACGGTTCATCAGGCGGTTACCACGATCCAAAAGCAACAACCAGAATTCCTCGTAGGGCAGATCGCCAAGCACTGGTTGAAGCAGTTCGAAGGCCGCCCGACTATCTGAGATCAGGGGGCGCTGGCTCACCGTGAGGTCCCGTCGTCGTTGCCCCAGCTCCAGAGCTGCCACGATGCTCATGGCCTTGGCCTCGCCCACCCCATGGATCCGCATCAGCTCATTGACACCCAAGCCGGCGAGCTTGTGCAGGTCGTTCTCCGCCTTGTTCAGGATGATACGCGCCAGGTCCAAGGCACTATCGGTGGGTGTCCCACTACGGATGAGGATGGCTACCAATTCCGCATCGCTCAACGCTTTGGCTCCACGGGCCAATAGACGCTCCCGGGGGCGGTCATCCTTGGACCACTCCGGAATGCTGAGCTTGCTGCTTTGCACGGGCTTCATTCAGGCCTTGAAACAGGAACAGGCCCTCGTGATGAGGACCTGCCCAAGGTAAGGTGTGGCGCGCGCCCGCTTATTTCAGCGTGTTCACGTGGCGCTTCACCGAAGATTTCAGGTTGGCCGCCTTGTTCTTGTGGATCAGGTTCTTCTTGGCCAGCTTGTCCAGCATGGAGTTCACCTCCGGAAGAAGCTTCTCGGCTTCTTTCTTGTCCGAAAGGGTGCGCAGCTTACGCACGGCGTTACGCGTGGTCTTGCTTTGGTAACGGTTGCGTTCGTTGCGGGTCTCGGTCTGACGGACGCGCTTGAGTGCGGACTTGTGGTTGGCCATGACGTGCTTTGCCTTTTCCGAAAAGGGAGCGCAAATATAGGATGTTATCTGATCCACAGACAGCTGTGGACAAGAAAAAGCCCCGCCGAAGCGAGGCTCGAAGGTGTTCGACCAGGCTCAGTAGGCGTTCTCCTCCTTACCCAGCATGTTCGTCACGGTCTTCACCACGATATTGAGATCAAGCAGGAAGGACCAGTTCTCCAGGTACCACACATCCAATTCCACGCGGCGCTCCATGAGCTCCGGAGTGCGGGTCTCCCCGCGGAAACCGTTCACCTGCGCCCAGCCCGTAATGCCCGGCCGCACGAAGTGGCGCACCATGTACTTGTCGATGATGTCGCGGTACTGATCATTGAGGCGCAGGGGATGCGGGCGAGGACCCACCACGCTCATCTGCCCCATGAAAACGTTGAAGAACTGCGGCATCTCATCCAGGTTGCTCTTGCGCAGGAAGGCACCCACCTTCGTCACCCGGGGATCGTTCTTCGTGGCCTGCTTGCTATCGGCCTCCTTGTTCATGCGCATGCTGCGGAACTTCCAGCAGACGAACTCCTCATTGTCCTTGCCCAAGCGCACCTGCTTGAAGAACACCGGGCCTTTGCTGGAGAGCTTCACCATCAAGGCCAGGAGCGGGAACAGCCAGGAGAAGATGAAGACGATGACGCAGAAGGAGAACACGATGTCGAAGGCGCGTTTGAGGCCGCGTGCGAACGCGCTGTCCAGCGGCTCGCGCCGGATCTTGCTCACCGGCACATCGCCGTGGAACTCCAACTCGGAGGTCTTCACCACCGGGATGAAGCTCTCGGCGCTGGGGATCACCCGGAAACGGATGGTGTTCCGCTCGCAGAACTCCATCAGGTCCGTGATGTCGGCCCGGCGCGTACCTGGAAGGGCGCAATACAGGATGTCGATGCGGTTCTGGATGGCGAAGGACTTCACGGCCTCCACATCGCCCACACGGCGCTCGCCCAAGACCCCATCGATGGCCTCGTCGTTGAAGATGCCGCGGAACCTATAGCCGCGAACGGTCTGGTCCTCGCAATAACGGAAGATCTCCTCGGCGGCCGGTCCATCGCCCACGATGACCAGGTCCTTGACGGTGGTCAAGGGTTCCAGGGTGAGCACTTTGTTAAGGCCGGTCTGCACGTTCTGTAGGGATGTTCTGCCTGAACGGAGCAAGGTAGAAAGTTCCGCGCTCAACTCGGCGCCCGTTGTGGAACGGCCGCTGATGCGTGGCGTGGGACCTAGTATTTTTTCCATGGTGGGTTACCTGCCCAAGAACCGTTCGAACAACCTGCGAGTGCGTCAAATGTAGGTCGCTCGTCGAGCCTTTGTCAAATTGGTCGATAACTTTTCTCAATTCGTCGAATTCAACCGGCTCCAGGGCGAACCATCCTATTAAAAACCCTGCCAAATCCGAACGCCCCTGTTCCTTCATCCAGCCCGATGGCCCGAGAAGAGCCGCCGAAACACTTCCTGGAAGAATAGGACGAGGAAAAGGCTATTGGTCACCACGTACCGACGCCAAAGCCTCCGCGGCTCCAACCAAAGCCGGTAAAGCCACTCCAACGAAAGGTCGCGCATCCATTTGGGCGCCCGTTTGTCGATGCCGGCATACAACAGGAAAGCCCCGCCGATGCCGAGCATCACCCCGTTCACCCGGCCTTTCATGGCCGCCATCCAACGCTCCTGCTTCGGACAGCCCAAAGAGACCATCACGATATGTGCTCCTGTGGCGTTGATGCGCGCTGCATCCCCGTCAAGGTCCATCCGCTCGATGGGCAGGAACGGAGGCGACCACCGACCTGCGATCCGCAGGGTTGGCAGCTCCCGTGCCGCACGCTCCACGATCCGCTGTTGCACCTCGTCCGACGAGCCGAAGAGGTAGACACCCAGCCCCCGACGGGCGGCTTCTTCGAACAACGCTGGCATCAGGTCGTTGCCGGCCACGCGCTCCTGCTTCACCCGGTGGAAGAGCTGCATGGCCCGCAGCACGGGCATGCCATCGGCCGTGGCGAAGTCGGCTGCGTTCACCACCCGCGCGAAACCCGGCTCGCGGGCTTCAACGGTCATGTGGGCGTTCACACAACAGACGTACGACGAGGCGTGCGCAGCGCCGTGGTCCGCGATGGTCCGTACATGGTCCGCGAAACTGCCCACGCTGATACCGGCCGTGAGCACGGGCAATTTCGGTAGTTGGGGCAATGCGGCGTTCGCGTCCACAAGGTGTGCAATTGCGGTGGGTGCAGGGATCATCGGCCTTCGGCGCTTAGGGCACGAGGGCCAGAAGCTCCCGTTCCATGTTGCGGTGAAAGGCGTTCAACGTGAATTCCCGCTCAAAGATGCGGCGGCCCTCCAAGCCCATCCTCCGGCGCAGTTCCGGATCCCTCAGGGTGAGGAGCCTATCGGCCACCGCCCGCGGGTCCTTGATGGGTACCAGAAAACCGCTGAGGCCATCGCTGACCACCGAGGGAATGCCACGCCATACGGTGGTGACCACCGGTTTGGCGAACTGCATGGCCTCCAGGAGCACGAGGCCGAAAGTCTCGGCATCGTAGAACGAGGGGAAACAGAAGATGTCGCAGCCCGCGAAACGCGCGAACTTCTCCGGACCACTGAGCACGCCGATGAAGCGGACATGATCCTGAAGGCCATGCTGGCGGACAAAGGCTTCACATTGCTCGCGATAGGCATCGCTGCTCCACTTGCCCATCATGTCCAACCGGGCATCCAGGCCCTCGGCTAAGGCCATCCGGAAGGCTTCCAGCGCTACGCTCACGCCCTTGCCTTCCGTCATCACACCGGTGAACAGGATACGTATAGGCTCCTCGGTTGATGCGGTGTGCTCTGGCACGCTGCCGCGCATATCCTCCACCCCATTGGGCACCACCACGTTGCGCAGGGCGCCGAAGATCTGCCCATCATCGGGGTTCTGCGGGGCGGTACGGATGGCCAGGTCGGGCCTGCGGTAGGCCAAGCGGAAGAACGGCCGCAACAGGGCTGGCAGCTGCGCTGCATAGGCCGAAACACCACCCGCATGGAAGTGGAACACCACCTTTTGGAAAAGCCAGCGCGTGGCCAGCAGGAACACGATATCGCGCAGGACGGGCACTTTGGCCGGACCACTGGGCGGATAGTAGAGCACTTGGGAGCCGAACCGGAAACGCGCGGACCAGACCTGTAGAATGGTGGTGAAGAGGATCCAGACCTTGCGGAACGCGAACTTGCCTACGCTGCCGATATCGTCCGAGAATGCCAACCGCACGTGATCTAGGCGCAGCCGGTCGGACCGCAGTTCAAGCAGACGTGCGATCATAATGGCCTGCCCGTGGTGCGGAGGTGGCGTTTGGCCTACGACGAGAACACGGAGCAGGGGGCGGGAAGCGGACACTGCCCAAAAGTACCGGCGCTGACCAGCCGCACAGGACCGCCGCCCAACGGGTATTAACACAAACGGGTGGAAGCGCCCGACATGGGGAAAAGAAGCCCGGTCGATGGTCACAGGTCCTTCGTCGGATCTTCGCAACTGTGGCTTGCGGGCTGGGGTTCAACAGGGCCAGAACACCCTGCACATGAACCTGGTCCGTTACGCTCTCCTGATCACCGCCACTGGCCTGGCAACGCTACTCGGAGCGACCACCTACCACATATCCCCCTCCGGTAGCGACACCAACAACGGCACCAGTCAGGCCACGCCTTGGCGTACGATAGCCCGGTTGCAGCAGGTGAGCGCCAGCCTTCAACCCGGCGACCAGGTCCTCTTCCAGCGCGGTGGGACCTATCCCGGCCACTTAACCGTGAACAGCAACGGCTCCGCAGCACAACCAATCGTCATCGGCAGCTATGGCGCCGGCGCCCTGCCGGTGATCTCGGGCTCGGTGGAGGTCACGGGCTGGACGGTGCACCAAGGGAACATCTGGAAGGCCTCCGTGGCGCAGCCGGTGAAATACGTACACATCGGGAACGATCTGATGACCCTCGCACGCTATCCCAATACGGGTTGGTTGCGTGTGAACACGGCGTCCACCACGCAGCTCACCAGCAGCAACATCACGCAATCCAGCGGCCACTGGAACGGTGCAGAGCTCGTGTTACGCAGCACGAACTGGTGCTACGAGAACGCCGTGGTGAGCAACCATACGAACAGCAGCCTTCAATTCCCTGCGATCGTATACAACCCTGGCAACTACGGCTGGGGTTTCTTCCTCCAGAACAAGCTGAGCGAACTCGATAGCCCAGGCGAGTGGTACCATGATGCCACCACCGGCACGCTCTACTTCCATGCACCTGGCAACGCCGACCCCAATGGGCTGCAGGTGCGGGCATCGGTGCACGAGAGCGGTGTGGAGATCGGCTGGTTGAAACAATACATCACCATACGCGAGCTCGACTTCCGACATCAACGCTATGCCGGTGTTTACAATACTGGCGCTTATGTGACGGTGACCAACTGCAACTTCGAGCGTTCCTACTTCGGCATCCGCACCTATGCCAACCACAGCAATTACAGCAACAACACGGTGCGCCACACCTATGCTTCGGGCATGGGTATCCTGGACAACAATACCACGGTGGAGAACAACGTGGTCGAGGACATCGCCCTCAAGGCGGGCCTCGGCGAGTCCTTCTGGGGCTACTACGGCATGTACGTCTCCGGCAATACCAACGTGGTCCGCGGCAACCGCATCACACGTACCGGCAACTCGGCCCTCTTCCTCGGCGGCAGCCCCTTGGTGGAGAAGAACCTGATCTCCCATGTGCTGTTGACCGTGAACGATGGGGGCGGGATCTACTGGGACAGTGCCGAGGGCGCGGTCATCCAGGACAATATCATCTCCCATGTGGGTGGCAACATCGAAAGCGTGGCGATGGACTACGCCATCAACGAGCCGCTAGGCATGGGCATCTACTTCGGCAACTCGGTGATCAAGAACATCATCGTGCGCCGTAACACCGCGCATGATTGTAGTACCGCCGGTATCCACGTGGACCACACCATGGTGTCCACCAATCTGCAGATCCGCGATAACGTGCTCTACGGGAACGACATCCAACTTAGCATCACCGATCAATCGAACGTGAACGGCCCTAATGCCGCGCCACCCTACCACGTGCCGAACTTCAATGATGTTTACAGCGGAAACACGCTCTACTGCCTTTCCAAGGAGCAACGCTGCGTGCAACAATACCATGTGCATGGCGCCAACCTGGTGGACTTCGGGACCTTCACCAATAACCGCTACTTCAATCCCTACGAGGAGCTGAACATCAAAGTGATCAACGCACAAGGCGGTTATGTGAAGAACTACACCTTGGAACGCTGGCAAGCGGAACGCAACGAGGAAGCCGGAAGTACCCGTAGCCCGCGGTTGGAGAATGCTGAAGAGATCATCGGGCGCACCAGTGCCAACCTGATCACCAACAGCACCTTCGATTACAACACCAACGGTTGGAGCGGCTGGCCTACCCAAGGACAGATCCAACACCAACCCGGAGTGCTGGATAACGGAGCCTTGAAAGTGACCTACGCGGCCAATGCTGGATCACCTGAATTCTACCTGCGGTCCGATAACCTGATGACCGTACAGAGCGGAAGTTGGTACGAGCTGAAATTCACCATCCAGAGCACCACGCATGGCACGGTGCGCGCCGACTTCAAAGGACAGTCGCAGGCCGCCACGCCCAACTCCATCTACGCGCGCTATATCCCCTTTGACACCCAGCGCCGCGACATCACCCTGTTGTTCCAAAGCAGTTTGAGCGAACCCGGGATGATGATCTTCGCGAACCACTTCAACGAGCCAAGCTATCAGCTGGACAATGTGCAGCTGTTCAAGGTGAACATCCAGACGGTGGACCCACGCACGCGCCACGTCCTATTCACCAATCCCACCAACGCCACCGTCGATCTCCCGCTCGATGGCTGCTGGCGTGATGTGAACGGAGGCGTTCGTTCAGGGAGCATAACGCTGAACGCCTATGGTTCCATCGTGCTCGCGAAGGAGGATGACGCGCTCTGCAACCTCACCACCGCAGTGAGCGAACAGGTCAACGACTCCGCCATGGCTCCACATTTATTCCCGAATCCGCTCGCACACGGCGAAGCGCTCTTCTTGAGCGAGGCGGTGCCCGGCGACAACGGTGTGGAACTGTTCGATGCCGGTGGTCGTTCCGTGCACGTGACACGTATGGCCTCTGGTTCCACTATGATCCCCCTACCAGCCGACCTGATGAGCGGTCATTATCTGGTCGTGGTCAATGCAGGCGGGACGCGGCAACACCATCGGCTGGTGGTGAACTAGGTGCCGACCCGGGGTCAATCAATGCTCCTCCTAGGGCACGCGGCTTGCGCTTGATGTGCTTCGGATCCATGACCACCATGGCGAAGACACAGAGCAACAACGCATTGCCGAAATCGTTGCCGTAGCAGATGATGTCGATCTGTAGGATGAACAACATGTACACCACCAGTGCGAACAAAGGGGATTCCAAAGCACCCTCGTGGTACCGCTTGCGGAAGTACGTGAAGGTGAACCACACCACGATGAGCAGCAATGCGTAGCCCACGATGCCTTGGTTGATCAAGGTCTGCATGAAGGTGCTATGCATGTGTACGTTCTGTACATCCTTCACATTGAACACCTCGGCGATGTGATCCCAGCCTTTGAGGTGGATCTGGCCCTGGTAGCCGTGCCCGAACATGATCCCATGCCGGTCCTTCTCCAACCAGTTCCAGCCCACATCCCACACGGTGGTGCGGTTATTGAATGTGGTCACATCCTCCTTGTTAACCCGTGAAACGATGGCCCGCATGAAGGGCAATGTCAGGATGGTATAGACCAGCAACGCGAAGTTCGTGAGGATGGTCATGGTGAACAGCGAAAGCGGGAACATCAAGCGTGCGCGACCAACCATCCTGAAGATGAAAAGTCCGGTGAGGATGATGAAGGTCATGAATGATAACCGGCTGTTCACCTTCAGCATGAGCACCATGTTCACCAGGAAGAACACCAGCATACCCAGGAACGGCAAGGGTCGCTTCACGAAGTCCTTCATATAGAAGAGCAACATCAGGTTGATCATCGCCAACATGTGCGCGGCGTCGTAGATCCCCAGTACGAAGGGCAGGTTCAGCCGGCCTTCGATGTTGTGCAGGACGTTGTGCATGCCTGCTGCCACGCCGAGCAAGTTGATGCCGAGGAAGAGGCTCAGGCTGATCAAGACCATCTTCGAGAAGTCGAAATCCTCCTGATCGCGGTTGCGGATGTGCACGATGATGGCCGCATGGAAGGGCGCGAGGAACATGATGGTATAGGCCACCGTGTTGGCCATGGTGGCTCCCGGGAAGCGTTCGCCCAAGGCTTTCCACATGGAAGCGATGAGCGAGATGAGGAAGAACAGACCCCACCAGTACTTCCGGTTCACCATGCTCTTCAGCTGGCGCTGCGCGATGAGATCGAAGACGTGGATGAAGATGATGCCGAGGAAACCGGCCACGGCCACCACGGTACCTTGCGAGATGCTCGTCTTGTAGCCCACGTACATACCGATCCCGTAGATCGGGAACGACAGCAGGAATAGGGTGTTGATCAGCTTGCGCTTGGAAAGCAGCACGTGAGGTCGTTTCGGCGATCACAAAGATGCGGCTTCACAGCACGTACTCGCGCGCTTCGAACGGCCGGTTTATCCACCCAACCGCTTCTGCAACTTCGAGAGGAAAGGCGTGATGGCCTCGTCCACCGGTTTCGGCAACAGGCTCTTCACCGTGCTCTTCACCCGGCGGAACAGCGGCGGGCGGATGAAGGTGTTGAAGTAGGCCAGGTCCCGCAATTCATCCACCACGATCTCCGTGGGGTGGACCAAGGGGAACGACGTTTCACAGGCATTGTCCACGTTGCGTGGATCGAAGCCCTGGACCGTATTGGTGCCCGTGCCCTCGAACCCGATGTTCCGCACCAGATTGTGTTCCGGTATGATGGTGATGCCTTTGTGAAGGATCCGCGCGAAATCGTGCTGGAAGTCCCAGGTGCGGATGGAGCCGTCCCATGTGGCCTCGAAGAGCGTGTGGGCCTCCTTCCGCTCGGCCTTGCTCAGGAAGAAGCTATTCCACTCAGGGGTGTCGCGGACCTTGGGCCAAGCGGTCATATCACCATCGTACAGCTTCCACGAACGCCTCCAACCGGCCCAGCCCCAGGGCGCACCGTACCCATGCTGGGAGAAGTAGTACGAGGTTTCGGGCTTGGCGTTGGGGTCGGCCATCAAGTTATTCCCCAGGATCCACCAGATCCGCTCGTCGTCGCGGTAACGTTCCAACAATTCCTGGCAGAACCAGAAGAAGCTCAGTACCGGCGCGGTGTCATCCTCCAGCACGATCCCCTCCGGCTCGTGTTCGAAGAACCAATCCATGTTGCCGATCATGGCCTTCTTCAGGCCTTGGTTCTCTTCGGCGAAGCGGGTATGGACCTCGCAAGGCCAATCCACCATCTCGAGCAGGCTGCGCACCTTGTCCGTGCGCAGCTTCTCTTCCGGGGTCCGAGGCCCGTCGCACGCGAAGTACAGCTTCGGTGGCCTTGCCGCGCGGATGGAGGCCATGACCTTCTCCGCCGTGTCATAACGGCTGAAGGCCGTGAGCAGCACGGGGATCCGGAGCGGCGCCGACGGTGTGAAGGTGGCCATCACAGGTGTATCGTTCTCATTTCACGGCGCGCAGTTTCCAGAACGTCATCATCCCGGTCATCATCAGGCGGAAGTTTGTACGAGTGCGGGCGGTGAAAAGATCCACGATGAAGATGCTGATGAGGAATGAGAAGGCCGAGGACCAGATGGCGCCCCGTGCACCGAGCCAGGGAATGAGCCACGCGTTGAGCCCGATGTTCACCGCAGCGCCCAAGATGGAAGTGATGAGCGAGAACTTGAACAAGCCCTCATTCGTGATGAAACTGCCCTTCGCCACGCCCATGAAGGAGAAGATCAGGCGGAACGCGAACAAGGACAACAGCACCCCAGCCTCCCGGAACTCTTCGCCATAGAGCAGAACGATGCCCCATTCAGACAAGAAGAACATGGGGATGGCCGTGATCAAGTACATGGCGAACATGAGCCGGTACTGGTTCGTGAGCCGTTCGTGGTAGAGGTTGATGTCGACCACGCGTGCCTTGGCGATCGCGGGCGCCACCGCCAGTTGGAGGATCAATGGCAGGAAAGCGATCGCCTCCAGCATCTTCACCGCTACGGAATACTGACCCAGTTCGATGTTGGAGAAGCTATCCCCCAACTGACGCCCGAGGATGTCCTTGATCATCACCTGGTCGATCTTCAGCTGGGCCTGCAACGCGAAGCCATAAAGCAACATGGGCCAGGACTGATCCAGGATGTACCGCACCATGCGCCAAGTGGGCTTCCAGTTGCGCATGCGCAGTCCATCACGCTCATACACCCAAATGAAACCAACCGAGTAGGAAATGACTTCGGCGAAGTAACCCCAGGCGAACCAGATGAGCGGAGCCTGCATCCAAACGAGGATGAGCTTGTAGGCGGAGGCGAGCACGGTGCTCACGATGTTCACCTTCGCCGCCACGTTGCCCCGCACTTGGGCCATGAAGTAGTAATCGATCACCGTGCTCCACTTGAGCAACTCGGCCGAGGCCGTGATCATGATCAGGAACACGGTCAGGGTGTCCATGCCTTTAAGAAGCACGTAGACCAGCAGACCGAGGTTCAGGACGATACCCCCGACCAACTTGATGGCGAACGTGCTGCCGAGCAGCTCATCACGCCGTTCAGGGTGCCGCACAAGGTCGCGGGAGACGATCTCATTGGCACCCAAGGAAGTCAACACCATGGCGATGCTGACGATGGCCAACGCATAGTTCAACTGCCCGATGCGCTCCACGCCCAAGTATCGGCTCACCACGATGGTGGTGCCGAGAATGAGCGCCATGCGCACCACCCGGTCAAGGAACAACCAGGAAAAGTTGTTCAGATAGCGCCGGAAGCCTTCCGAGTTGAACATGAAGACGCCCTACTACTTCGTGTAATAGCCGTAACCGTCTCCGTTGCGGCTGCGCGCGTCGTTGAGGATCAAGTCCACGTTCTGGACCTTCTTCTCCGCGATCATCTCATTGATCATGCGCATCGCGCTGCGACCGGTCGTGCCTTCTCGGACCACGTACAAGGTCACATCCACCAATTGCATCAACAACACGTACTCGCTCACCAGACCAAGTGGTGATGCATCGATGATGATCTGGTCGTAGCGACCCCGCATGGCGGTGATCAGCTCGGCCATGCGCGGTCCTTCAGCCAGATCCAACGGATTGGGTGGGATGGGACCCGCCGTGATCACATCAAGCCCAGGAATGTCCGTCTTACCGATGAGCGATTCCATGCGCGCCTCTCCGATGAGCCAGCTCGAAAGGCCCGGCCCTTCGGGTAGTTCCAGGGTCTTGGCCACGTTAGGCCGACGCATGTCCGCATCGATCAACAAGGTGGTCTTTCCGGCCTGGGCCATCACCGTGGCCAAGTTCACAGCACAGAAAGTCTTGCCTTCGCCACTGGACGATGAGGTGAACCCGATCACCTGGCGCGCCGAGTTGGCGTTGAGGTAATGCAGGTTGACCCGTGCGGTGCGGAACGACTCCGCCAACAAGGACTTCGGCTCATCCGCCGTGATCCGCTTGCGTTTGCTGGCTGGAATGACCGCCAGGACCGGAAGTCGGCTCAGGCGCTTGAGTTCTTCAACGTCGTCGATGCGGTCGCGGATCAGGTCACGCAGGAAAATGAAACCGATCGGAAGCAAAAGGCCGAGGAACAAGGCTCCACCAAGCATCTTGCTCTTACTGGGGGAAACGTGCTTGAAGCCGAGCATCCGTGCAGTATCCACCACCGATTTGTCCACTTGGTCGCTGGCGATGGCGATGCCCGCTTCGGCGCGCTTCTCCATCAGGTAGTTGTACAGGTTGTCGCTCAGCTTGAACTTCCGTTCGATGTTCACCAACTGGCGCTCGTTCTCGGGCAGTTGATTGTACTGGAAGTTGGTGCGACCCAATCGGCGGTTGATCTCGGCTAGGCTGATGTCCGCTTGTTCCACCAGGCTCTCCGCTGTTTGCGCCAATGAACCCTTCAAGTTGTTGAGCTTGCGCTCCATGGCGATGACGGTGGGGTTGCTGCGTGCTCCGGTCGACAGGTTCTGGGCAGCGAGATCGGCGGAGAGGCGCGTGATCTCGATCACCAGGTTGTTCAGGACGGGATCATCAATACCTGAAGAGGACGGTGCCGGCACGTTACGCAGGTCCGAAGTGGATCTGATCTTGCTGAGGACCGATGCACAGTAGTTGCGCCGCTTCTGGATCTCCGAACGTTCATCCTCCAATCGACTGCGCTCTTGGAACAAGGCATCCTGAGTCCCTGCGGTACTGATCATGCCTCCGCTCGCGCCACGGAACTGCTCCATACTGCTCTCCACCTTCTGCAACGAATCAGAGACAGTACCGATCTGCTTGTCGATGAAGTCGATGGTCTTCTTCCCCTTTTGCTGCTGTTTATCCAGCTCGTAGGCGATGTAGGTCTCCATCAACTTGTTCAGGAAGGCTTGGCCTTTTTCCACCACTTCCACCTGAATGGTGAGGTTCACCACGTTGCTCTCATCACTCAACGGCACGGCCAAGGTCATAGCCCGGTAGATGCGCACGAGGTCCTGTAGGCTGTTGATCACGAAATGGTACTTCGTGTTCTTGTTGTACGAACGGTCCTCAGGAAAGGTGATCCGGAAGCTCAACCGATCGCCCACGAACATAGAATCCATGGGCACCACCTGATCGATCTTGTACTCGGCGATCAGCTCGGGCAGGACCTCCTGGGTCTTCACGTTGTACAGCCGTACGTTCTTGCCTTCGGCCTTCACACGGTAGGTGCGCGCGGTACGATCCACCTCCACCTCGATCGGCAGGTCGATCACCTGGATGGCCATACTGTCCAACTTCACGAAGAACGGCGGGTACGCGTACATCTCCTTCTTCAGGAAGTACTTCGTGGAGTAGTAGGTGATGCCGAAATCAAGCCGCTGCAAGGTGCTGGCCATGATCTTATTGGAGGTGAGCACCGCCAGGTTGTCCTCCAGGTCAACCGTATTGCTCAGGTAGCTGGTGCCCTTGATGAACTCCGAATTCTCGCTGAAACCCGTGCGCTTCTTGTTGCCCAAGAGCATCACCGAACCCACATCGTAGGTCTTCGGTGTGGTCTTCACATACGCGTAGGCCAAGGCCACGGATAGCGGAATGGTGATCAGGAACCACCACCACCGCGACTGGATCTTGCGGAAGATCGCCCGCAGGTCGATGGTGTCGGTGGAGGGCAGTGCGCTCATTACCGGGCTGCATTGATGGAGGTGTACAACAAGGCTGCGGCCGTGGTCGCCCCCACCAGAATGGTGAGCAGGTCGAGGTTCAAACGACCGGTCCTGGCGCGCAAGGCCGGCACATAGACGATGTCGTTGGGCAGTAGGTAGTAGTACTCCGAACTGAGCACCTGCGTGTCGGAAAGGTCCACGTAAAGTGCTTGCACACCACGTTCGCTCTGACGCATCAGGGTCACGTGCGATTTATCCGCGAACTCGTTGGGCCCACCGGCCATGGCCAAGGCATCGAGGATGGTGATCTGGTTGTTGTAGACCTGGTAAGAACCGGCCCGACTCACCTCGCCCAGGACGCTCAAACGCCAGTTCACCATCTTGAGGATGACCGTGGCGTTGGTGAAGAACTCGTTGATCTTCCGCTGCACCAGCTCCTGGGCTTCGCCGATGGTGAGGCCCTGCACCTTGATCTTGCCCACCGTGGGCAACTGCACCTGGCCGTTCTTGTCCACCGAGTAGCCGTTCACGTACATCGCGGCATCGGTCACCATGCTCCCGTTGGCCTGGCTTTCCACGTTGAAGAACTTGCTGGTGGCATCGTCCAAGCCCATCACGCGGATAGATAGCACGTCGTTCACCTGTAGTCGGTACTCGAACTTACGATTCTCGAAGAGTTTGCTGGAGCCGTTGCTCAGCGAAGGATCGTTCAAATAGTTGATGGACCGGCGGCTGATGCAACCACCCATGGTCAATACTGCTGCCAGGACCATAGCCCAAGCTCCCGCGTTCCGAATGCGCATGCGTTCGATGTTATGGTGCTCCGTACCCGCCACGACAACCACCGTTCATACGCGTGGAGAGCCGCAAATGATACCGCCTTGGGTAATGAGCAAGGCCAAAGATAGGCGGGTGGCTCGGCTGAAGGGGAAAAATGAGGGGCAGCCACCGGCGGTGCATCCTTATAAGCCCTTGGGGGGTCATTGCATCAGTTCTTGAGCCGTTCCCTTGAGGCGGTCAGTCGCCCCGGTGGCTAGAAGCAAAAAGGCCCCGGCGCATGCCGGGGCCTTGTAGCCCGTAGGGGAATCGAACCCCTGTTTCATCCGTGAAAGGGACGCGTCCTAACCCCTAGACGAACGGGCCACGATGTCAGAATGCCTTCACAACAAGACTGTTCAGGCGAACGAGGGCGCAAATGTAAACAGATCGGCGGAATTCCAAACACCCGTCAATGCACATCGTCCCCGTCGGCCTGGAAACGGAAGCCCAGCCGTTTACCGGTGCTGATCTGCATATTGGCGTTCAACTCGTTCATCTCGCTCACGGTGACCTGTTGCACCTGATCGTACGGCGGCGCGAGCAGGTCGAATTCCAGCACGTAATTGATGAGGGAATAGAGCACCTCCTTCAACCGCGCAGGATCCATCACATTACCTGCCAGGTCGTTGTAGAGGAAGCCCATCTGGCGCTTACCCTGCACGATGAAGTGCTGTTCCTTATTGAGGAAGAGGCGCGCGACGAGGTAGCCCAGATCGCGCTCCCGGTTGTACTTGAACGAGTCGCTGAGGAAGTTGTAGATGTTGATCACACCGAAGAAACCGCGCATCTCATCTTCCGCGAGGTAGCTCCCTTTCCACAAGCTGTGGCTCTGGTCAAGCCGGAAGACGTTGGTGTGCATGCTGAAGATCAGGGTGTCCCCGGCTACACGGATCTCGCAAGCCAGCGCCCCCCGATCGGTGAAGGATACGGCCAGGCGCTGATCCTTCGTGGTGACAGCCCCCTCCAGGTCATCCGCGATCTCCTTGAGCACCTCCTTCAGTTGCAGGAACAGGTCGGTGGTGGCCTTGAACACGTCCTGCTTCATGGCCGATTTGGCCAACATGGCCTGCACGATGAGGTCGCGCGGTTGCGGTGGGATGGATTCCTTCTTGGCCATCAGTAAGCGCGGGCGAAGATGACACGACGTTCGCTGGGAGCCCCGGTTACCATGCAACGCCCAGGCGTGCGGTCGCCTTCCAGGGGGATGCAACGGATGGTGGCCTTGGTCTCGTTCTTCACCTTCTCCTCCGTCTCCGCCGTACCATCCCAGTGGGCCAGGATGAAGCCGCCTTCTTCGATAGCGACCTTGAATTCATCGTAGGTATCCACCGCGCGGGTGTAGCGCTCGCGCATGGCCAAGGCTTTCTGGTAGAGGTTCTCCTGGATGGCCGTGAGCAGGTGCTCCACCTTCTCGGCGAGGTCGGTCACCTGCATCACCTGCTTCTCCAAGGTGTCGCGACGGGCCACTTCCACGGTGCCGTTCTCCATGTCGCGTGGACCGATGGCAATGCGCACGGGATAACCCTTGAACTCATACTCCGCGAACTTCCATCCGGGCTTCTTGGTGTCATCATCATCGAACTTCACGGTGATGCCTTTCGCGCGCAGAGCGGCGAGTACGGGTGCCACATAGGCGCGTATGGCATCGAGTTGCTCGGCGTTCTTTGCGATGGGCACGACGGCCACCTGCACTGGCGCCAGCTTCGGCGGTAGCACGAGCCCGTTATCATCACTATGGGTCATGATGAGCGCACCGACCAATCGGGTGCTCACGCCCCAGCTGGTGGCCCACACATGTTCCTGCTTGTTCTCCTTATTGGTGAAGAGCACATCGAAGGCCTTGGCGAAGTTCTGTCCCAGGAAATGGCTGGTGCCCGCCTGTAGCGCTTTGCCGTCCTGCATCATGGCTTCGATGCAGTAGGTATCCTCTGCTCCGGCGAAGCGTTCGCTCGCGGTCTTGACCCCGCGGATGACCGGTATGGCCAGCCATTCCTCGGCGAAGCGCGCATACACCTCCAGCATCCGTTCGGTCTCCTCCACGGCCTCGGCCTTGGTGGCATGGGCGGTGTGGCCTTCCTGCCAGAGGAATTCGGCCGTGCGGAGGAAGAGGCGCGTGCGCATCTCCCAGCGCACCACGTTGGCCCATTGGTTGATGAGCAAGGGCAGATCGCGGTAGCTCTTCACCCACCCGCGATAAGTGTTCCAGATGATGGTCTCGCTGGTGGGCCTGATGATCAACTCCTCCTCCAATTTGGCCTCGGGGTCCACTACAACACCGTGGACCGGATCACTTTTCAAGCGATAGTGGGTGACCACTGCGCATTCCTTCGCGAAACCCTCGACGTGGCTGGCTTCCTTGGCCAAATAGCTCTTGGGAATGAACAACGGGAAGTAGGCGTTCACGTGGCCGGTAGCCTTGAACATGCCATCCAGCGCGGATTGCATCTTCTCCCACACGGCGTAGCCGTGCGGCTTTATCACCATACAACCGCGTACATCGCTGTGCTCGGCGAGGTCGGCCTTGAGCACCAGATCGTTGTACCACTTCGCATAGTCGTCCGCCCGCTTCGTCAGAATATCCGCCATGCCCCTTTTGTGGTATTATTTTTGTTCTGAAGTTGAGGCGGCTAAAGTACACAACCCACCGGGGCGTCCATGGCTCCGGATAACACGGCGAAGATCATGAAGCAGGCACATCGCATCCTCCCCGTCCTTCTTCCTGCGCTGTTACTCACAGCGTGTGGTTCCATGCGAACGACCACTGAGGTGGTGGACGACGTGTACTTCCTACCGTCACAGGCTCCTCCCGTGGCCGCGGTTCCCAAGAGCGTACCGGTCGAGCAGCCCGAACCACAGCCATCGGACGATTACTACGACCCCGGAACCTCCCAGGAATACGTCAACGATCGTAGCTACTATGATCTCGCCTACAACGACCCGTATTTCTACAATATGGGCCGCTTCGGATTCAATACCGCCCCCATGGGTTGGCAGACCGGTTGGAACGGGCCAGGCTGGGGTGGTGGAATGGGTTGGGGCGGCAACATGGGATGGGGTTCTGGATGGAACATCGGCATCGGTTATGGCACTGGCATCTACTCTGGATGGTACCGGCCCATGTGGGGAATGGACCCGTGGGGTTGGAACTCGCCATGGGGCTGGAACAATGGAGGATGGAACAACTGGGGTTGGGGCGGTGGTGGATGGGGCTTCGGCAACTACCAAGGCCCATGGGGCAACTGCTTCGGTTGTTATGCACCGGTGATCATCGGCGATGGCGTCGCGAACAGCACCTATATCGGGCACCGCACCTCGGTGGGAACTGGCCGTGGGCTGAACGGTACTGGCGTGCGACGTCCCGCAGTGCGGAACCCGGTCGGTCTGGCGCCACAACCACAAGGCCGCTACAATGGCACTTCACCCGTGCAACGCACGCCTGCCGATCGGACCCGTCAACAGCCGATCACCGCTCCGACACGTGACCGCTCGATCACGCCGCAACGCGACCGTAGCCGCGAGACCAGTCCTTCGCGCAATATTGAACGCAGCACTCCCAGCCGCAGCCCAGGCTTCGGCGGTGGTGATGGTGGCGGTGGCCGTACAAGCCCCTCGCGCGATACAGGAGGCGGTGGCGGAACACGCACCAGTCCTGGTCGTCGTTGATAGATCTTAACCTAAAACGCATGGAACGGACCGCACTTCGGCTCCTGAGCCTATCTGTGCTCGGCACCTTCGCGCAACTGACCGTGGCCCAGAACGAAGTGGACGCCCTGCGCTTCAGCAGCACCACACCGGGTGGCACGGCGCGCAGCATCGGACTGGCCAATGCCTTCGGCGCGTTGGGGGCTGATGCGGTATCGGTAGCCATCAACCCCGCTGGGCTCGGGCTCTATCGCAATACGGAGCTCTCCTTTACCCCGGGGTTGGAGGTGAACACGGTGAACAGCTCGTATGGTGGGATCACATCCACTGATGTGAAATCGCGCTTCCACTTCAGCAACATCGCGCTTGTACTGAACTCCCCTGCTGAACGTGCTGGCAGCGATTGGCGCAGCAGCACCTTCGGGGTGGTGTTCGACCGCCAGGCGACGAACCACTGGGGCCGGCAAGCCGTGGGGCGCGATGTGCAGACCTCCATCCTCGACGACTTCGCCTGGCAAGCCGAGGGCACACGCGCGAACGACTTGTACGATGCTTTCCCCTTCGCCGCCGGCCTGGCTTACGATACGTACGGTATCGACCCGTTGGACCCGGCGGATACACTAGGGACAAGCTATGTGCCTGCACTCCCAGGCGGCTCCTTGGTGGACCAGACGATGACCATCGACTCGCGTGGGGCCACCAACAACACGTCGTTCTTCTACAGCGGCAATTATATGGACAAGCTGTACATCGGTATATCGTTGGGTATCGTGGGTTACCGTTACAAACACACGCGCCTGCACTCCGAGACGGTATTGGATGAGAACGTGGACCTGAAGGACCTGACCTACCGTGAGGACCTTGCGATCACCGGGAATGGCGTGGAGGTGAAGGCCGGTGTGATCTATCGCTTCCACGATCGGTTCCGGGCAGGCATCGCGGTGCATAGCCCGATGTGGATGACCATGAACGACGCGTACAACACGAGCATGAACACGACGTTCCGCACACCTTCACAGGTCGACGGTCGCACGAGTTACAGTTCCGCTTCGCCAGACGGCATCTTCGCGTACAAGTTGAACAGCCCGCTGCGTACAGTGATCAGCGCAGCATACATCGCCGGTGAGCACGGTCTGGTGAGCGTTGATTACGAGTACGCGGATTACACCGGCATGCGTTTCCGACCGAGCACACGGCTGGACGACAGCTACACGTTCACCGCGGAGAACGAGGTGATCAGCGCGGTGTTCAGGCCTGTGCATAGTGTGCGCGCCGGTACCGAGTGGCGCAGTGGTGGTTGGTACTTCCGCATGGGCTGGGGGTTCGTGCCCGATGCCTACCGCACGTCGGATTTCATGCATGCACAAGCCACGCGCACCTATGCTGGCGGCATCGGCTACCGCACTGCCAACCTGAGCGTGGATCTCGGAGCCAACTACATCCAGCGCAGCGCCAACTACTACCCGTACGACCCTGCGTTCGCCAATGTGATCCGTGAAGAGCGGAACACGTTCCGCACCTTGCTCACTATCGCGCTGCGGCCTTGATGCCTCCTGCTCGGTGATCAGGGACATGGATCCCTACGATAACTGAAAAGCCCCGGCGATGCCGGGGCTTTTCAGTTCAGTGATCAGCGATCACTTCTCTCCTTTCACGCGGTCCACCACGTACTCATCCACGAGGATTCGCCCGCAATGTTCGCAAACGATGATCTTCTTATGGCTGCTGATATCCAGCTGGCGCTGGGGCGGGATGCTGTTGAAGCAGCCACCGCAGCTGCCGCGTTCAACCGGTACCACAGCGAGGCCGTTGCGTGCGTTGCTGCGGATGCGGTTGTACGCGCTGAGCAAACGCTCTTCGATGTGTTTGGAAGCGGCCTCGCTCTTCTTAGCGAGCTCCTTCTCCTCCTTCTCGGTCTCAGCCACGATATCGTCCAGCTCCTTGCGCTTCAGCTCAAGGTCCTTCTTGCGATCGTCGTGGCGGGCCTTGCTCTCCTCCACCACCAACTTCTTTCCGTCGATCTGAGCCTTGGCCTCCTTGATGCGCTTCTCTGCGAGCTGGATCTCCAGGTTCTGGAACTCCACCTCCTTGGTGAGCGAATCGTATTCGCGGTTGTTGCGGACCTTGGCTTGCTGGCCTTCGTACTTCTTGATCTGCGACTTGGCGTCCTTGATCAGGTTGTTCTTGTCGGAGACTTGGTTCTCCATTTCGGCCAACTCGTCCTGAAGCTTCTTCAAGCGGGTCTCCAAGCCGGCCACCTCATCCTCCAGGTCCTGCACTTCGAGCGGCAGTTCGCCACGCTGGGTGCGGATCTTGTCCACCTGCGAATCGACGTGCTGCAGGCGGAACAGTTCGACGAGCTTCTCGGCTACAGTGACATCAACCTTGGATGCGGCACCGCTCTTGGTGGCCTTCACTTCCTTCTCTGGAGCCTTCACATCGCTCTTCGCCATGGTCAGTAATGGTATATGGGATCCGTGACGTTTTCCGTCAAACGGACGGCAAAAGTAGGGAAAAGTTCGCCTAACCTGCGCTGGATCAGGTTCATGGTGAACTGCTCGCTTCCGTAGTGCCCGATATCGGCCAGCAGCAGCTTGGAATCGGCATCGAAGAATTCGTGATACTTCACATCGCCGGTGAGGTAAGCATCGACCCCGGCTGCTTTGGCCTTGCCAATGAGGAAAGCACCTGATCCTCCGCACAATGCGACCTTTTGCACTGGCTTTCCGAGGAGTTTGGTGTGGCGGATGACCTGAAGGCCGAAAGCCTGCTTCACCTGCGCCAGGAACCGACTCTCTTCCAGCGGCTTATCCAATTCACCCACGAGGCCGGCACCGATGTCCGGATGCACATTCATCACTGGTATCAGGTCGTAGGCCACCTCTTCGTAGGGATGGGCGTTGACCATGGCCGTGACGACAGCCGCCACGGATGCCGTAGGAACCACGACCTCGATGCGGTGCTCCGGTTCGGAATGGCGCACCCCCTGTTGGCCCACGTGTGGCATGGTGCCTTCGCCAGCTCGGAAGGTGCCTATTCCCTCGCCATTGAAGCTGCATTCATCGTAGTTGCCGATCCGCCCGGCACCCGCTTGGAACATGGCGGCACGAACGGCTTCTGCACGTTCCACCGGAACATAGACCACCATCTTTCGCAATTGCCCGGACTTCGGCTCGAGCACCCGCAGCTTCTTCAGTCCCAACCGCGCGGCGATCTCCGCGTTCACCCCGGAAGCGACGTTGTCCAAATTGGTGTGAATGGCATAAAGGGCTATGCCGTGCTTGATGGCCGCCAGGATCGTCCGTTCCACATAGCTATTACCAGATAGGCTCTTCAGTCCTCGAAAAATGACCGGGTGGTGGCTGATGATGAGGCCGCAACCCAGGCGCGCCGCCTCTTCCACCACGGCTTCGGTGCAATCCAGACACACGAGAGCGGACTCCACCACGGCTTCGGGGTCTCCCACTTGGAGGCCGCAGTTGTCGTAGTCTTCTTGTAGTGAGCGTGGGGCCCAGGCCTCGAGGGCCGCGGTCAACTCTTTGATGCGCATCTTTCGCCTTGAATGATCGTTCCCGCAAAGTACGCGATGCTGCTCCGAAGGATCCTTTTCTGGCCGTTCACCGTGTTCTATGGGGCCTTATTGCTGGTGCGGCATGGCCTGTACGACATCGGTATCCTGAAGAGCTCGCGCCCGATCATACCTACCATCGCCATCGGCAACCTTGCCCTTGGTGGGACGGGAAAAACACCCATGATGGAATTGCTATTGCGGACCTTACAGGGTACCGCACCGATCGCCACGTTGAGCCGCGGCTACGGACGGAAGACCAAGACGATCCACGAGGTCGGACAGGGCGATAGTGCGGCACACAGCGGCGACGAGCCTGTGCAGGTGAAGACGAACTTCCCGGAGGTGCGTGTCTTCGTGGGTGCGGATCGCGTGCAGGCGATCGAAAAGATACGAAGCGACGTGCCGGAAGTGAAGGCGGTGGTGTTGGACGATGCACTGCAACACCGGCGCTTGAACGCCAGCCTGAACATCCTGCTGACCACGGCGCAAAACCCTTATTGCGGTGATGCGTTGATCCCGGCCGGGACTCTGCGCGATGTGCGATCCAGAGCGAAGGCCGCCCGCATCGTGGTGGTGACGAAGTGCGCAACGCTACCAACCCCTGATGAGCAGGTCTTATGGCGTAAGCGTTTAGATCTCGACCAAGGGCAGGAACTGTTCTTCGCAGGTATCGCCTACCATGAACCACGAACGATCAACGGCGTTACCTACGGGGGGGCGACCGGGCAGTCGGCCAGCGCCTTGGTCTTCACCGGCATGGTCCAGCCCGAACCGTTCGTGATGCACATCCGCTCCTTATTCGGGAAGGTCGAACACATCGCCTTCCCGGATCACCATGCTTTCACCCCGGCAGACCTGCGGCGGTTGGCAGACGTTTTTGGTAGCTTCGCGGCCGGTCCGAAAACCCTGATCACCACGGAGAAAGATGCCGCTAGGCTTCGGTCTCTGATCCCTGGAAGTCCCCTCGAAGGGCTACCACTGGCGGTGATCGGCATACGGACCGTGATCCTGAACGAACCTGAACGCTTCGCCGACCTCATCCGCACCCATGTTGCAACGCATCCAGCGCATCGCTGACCACCTGAAGAAGACCACCGGTTTCGCGCCGGAAACAGGCATCATCCTCGGCACCGGCCTTAGCGGCCTGGGCAAGGAGATCGAGGTGAAGCATGCCATCGCCTACAAGGACATCCCCGAGTTCCCTGTGAGCACGGTGGAAGGCCACCCCGGCAAACTGCTCTTCGGCTACCTCGGCGGCAAACCCGTGGTGGCCATGCAGGGCCGCTTCCATTTCTATGAGGGTTGGGACATGGGCGATGTGGTACTGCCGGTGCGTGTGTTCAAATTCCTCGGCATCAAGCGGCTCTTCGTCAGCAACGCCTGCGGGGGCGTGAACCCGGCCTTCGAGACCGGTGATCTGATGATCCTGAACGATCACATCAACCTATTCCCCAACCCGCTGATCGGAAAGAACATCGACGAGCTCGGACCGCGTTTCCCCGACATGAGCGAACCCTACGACCATGGCTTCATCGCACGGGCGAAGGACATCGCTGCGCAGAACAGCATACCCGTGCAGGTCGGCTGTTATGTCGGCCTCACCGGACCCACGCTGGAAACGCCGGCGGAGTATCGTTACGTTCGCAACATCGGCGGCGACGCCGTGGGTATGAGCACGGTGCCCGAGGTGATCGCCGCGCGGCACATGGGCATCCCCTGCTTCGCGATGAGCGTGATCACCGACATGGGTGTGGAAGGCCGCATCGAAAAGACCACGCACGAGATGGTGCAGCGTGTGGCCGAGAAGGCCGAACCGAAACTCACGTTGATCATGCGTGAACTGATCGCCTCATGCTGAACAGGACCTTCATCGCCATCGCTGCTTTGTCACTCGCGAGCGCTAGCATGGCCCAGGACAGCCTGAACGTGCGAAGCTTGTTCCATTGGGACGATCCCTTGATCCCTATTGGCGAGGCGCAACTTCAGAACCAGTACAACGAAGTGTGGGGCTACGCGGCGAACGGTCGTGAATACGCGTTCATCGGCAGCACCGTAGGACTCAACGTGTTCGACGTGACCGATCCCGAGAGCAGCTCATTGGTGGACCAAGTAGCGGGCCGGTTCGCTGGTTCCGGTGTGATCCATCGGGACTACAAGGTGCATGCCCGCCATCTGTACGCCGTGTGCGACCAAGGCCCTAGCTCGCTCCAGATCTTCGATCTGCAGTATTTGCCGGACAGCGTGCACTTGGTCTACGACAGCAACGATCTCTTCTTCCGCGCGCACAACATCCAGGTGGATACGGTGAACGCACGGTTGTACACCTGCGGTGGCAGCAACCAGTTCAGCGTATATTCCATCGCGGACCCCGCAGACCCCGTTCTCTTGGCCAACCTGGAGCAGGATGTGCCCTGGTGGGGCAGTGCTGTGGGTTATGTCCACGATTGTTTCGTTCGCGATAACATCGTTTGGTGCAACGATGAGGACGGCATGCATGTGCTGGACTTCTCGGATCCACAGCAACCGGTACTGTTGGGGGCGATCACGACCTATTCCAACGCGGGCTACAACCACAGCGGCTGGATGAACGATGATGGAACGCTCTACGTGATGGCCGATGAGACCCATGGATCGCCGTTGAAGTTCATCGATGCTACCGATGTGACGGACCTCGAGGTGGGAAGCACCGTCACAACGGGCGTACACCCGACATCCGTGGTACACAATCCGTTCTTCACGGGGAATACGGTACATGTGGCCTACTACCACGATGGGTATTGGTCTTGGGACTTGAGCGATCCGGACCAACCGGTACTGCTCGGTTTCTATGACACGAATCCGTCGCCCAACGGGACCACGTTCAAGGGCGCTTGGGGCGTATATCCCTTCCTGCCTTCCGGCAATATCCTTGTCAGCGATATGCAGACAGGTCTTTGGGTGTTCCAAACCGACTTCAGCACCTCTTCTGGTGACTGGCCGGCTCCTCCGTCGTTCCGCATACACCCGACGATCACCGAGGGGCCTGTATTCGTTGACCGTCTTGATGAACGCACACGATCAACACAGGTCGAAGTGATCGCATCGAACGGCGCTGTGCTTCACCAACAGAATGGGACTAGCACAAGCCGAATGGAACTGGACCTTTCGACCTATCCGGACGGCTTTTACCTGATCGCCATCGACCAAGCTGGAGAACGATCGGTTCAACGGGTGATCAAGCGCAACCGACCATGAGCCATTGGAGCGAACGATACGAACTGGTGGTGGGGCTCGAGGTACATGCCCAACTGATCACCGATAGCAAAGCGTACAGCAGCGACCCGAACGCCTATGGCGACCACCCGAACACGAATGTGAGCGTGATCACCTTGGGTCATCCGGGCACCTTGCCGGTGGCGAACAAGAAGGTGATCGAACTGGCGGTGCGCATGGGACTGGCCACGAATTGCACCATCGCGCCGTGGATGCACTACGCCCGCAAGAACTACTTCTATCCCGACCTGCCGAAGGGCTACCAGATCACCCAGGACAATACCCCGATCTGTACGAAGGGGTTCGTGGACATCCCGAACAGCAGGAGGGATGCTGACGCCTCACGAGATCCCGTCGCTCCGCTCGGGATAACTCGTATCGGCATCACTCGAATCCACATGGAGGAGGATGCGGGCAAGAGCATCCACGACGTGGATCCCTTCAACACCCTCGTGGACCTGAATCGCGCGGGTGTGCCGTTGATCGAGATCGTGAGCGAACCGGACATCCGCAGCGGACAAGAGGCCTACGACTACTTGGTGGAGATCCGTCGACTGGTGCGCTACCTGGACATCTGCGACGGCAACATGGAGGAAGGCAGCCTGCGATGCGATGCCAACATCAGCCTTCGACCGAAAGGCGTTGAACAATTCGGCACGCGCTGCGAAGTGAAGAACATGAACAGCTTCCGTAACGTGATGCGCGCGATCGAGTACGAGGCGCAACGGCAAAGCGAAATGCTGGATGCAGGCGGGGTGATCCATATGGAGACCCGCACTTTCGATGCGGCGAAAGGCACCACCATCGGCATGCGGAGCAAGGAGCTCGCGCATGATTACCGGTACTTCCCCGAGCCCGACCTGCAACCGATCACGGTGAGCGAGGCGATGAAGGAAGCCATCCGCCGGGAGATGCCACCACTGCCGCGCGAACTACGGGCGAAGTACACCACGACACTTGGCCTGAGCGATTACGATGCCGGGATCCTCACCGACGACAAGGCCACCGCACTCTATTACGAAGGTGTGATCGCCCATACGGCCAACTACAAAGGCGCCGCCAACTGGGTTATGGGTGATGTCCGCAGCTGGATGAACGAACGCGGGCTCACCATGGAGCAATTCCCCATCAGCGCGGAGCGGCTTGCGGGCTTGGTGCAGCTGATCGATGCTGGACAGGTGAGTCACAGCATTGCCAGCCAGAAGCTCTTTCCGGCCATGTTGGAGGATACCACGTTGAGCGCTGCAGAGCTCGCGGCCAAGCACGATCTGGTGCAGCGCACCGACGAAGGATTGATCGAAAGCATCATGCAACAGGCTATGGCAACTTATCCCGATAAGGTGGAAGCCTATCGCAGCGGCAACAAAGGGCTGCTTGGACTGTTCATGGGCGAAGTGATGAAAGGAACCAAAGGCAAGGCCGACCCCAAGCGTGCGAACGAAGTGGTCCGCCGTATACTCGAACAGAACTGATGGAACGCATGACACGCAACTCGATCCTGGGCATCGCACTGCTCACCCTCATGGCCTGCGGCGCCGGCAGTGGCGGCCGCAACATCGACATCACCGTGGAAGGCGGTGGTGGACGCACCGTGTACTTCAACCGCTTCGAGAACAGCCGACCTGTTCCCGTGGATTCCGTGAAGCTCGATAGCGACGGCAAGGGCACCATCAACGTGCCTGTGCTATCGCTCGACTTCTACCAACTCGCCCTGGATAACGACAAGGTTGTGCTGGCGTTGGACAGTACGGAAAGCGTGAAGGTGGATGCATCCCTCGGACTCCTGTCCTTGCCGAAGTCGGTGACCGGCTCGGCGAACAGCGAAGCGCTGCACAACTTCTACCGCGATGCGAAGACCTTCGATGATGAACGCGAGAAACTGCGCGCAGCCATCGCCACCAACGGCGACACGGCGCTGATCCGCCAGTTCAACGGACTGAATGCCAACTTCTACGAGAAGTGCAAAGCCTTCGCCATGGAGCACGCCTCTTCTCCCGCCGCGCTCGCCGCTCTAGGGAAACTCGATATGCAACGTGAGCTGCCACTCTTCAAAGCGGTGCGCGATAGTTTGCGTAAGACCATGCCGCGTTCGGGCTTCTTCGCCATGATGCGCGACCAGGTGGACCGGTTGGAGCAGCAGGAGATCGTGCTGAAGATGCAGGAGGAGGAGATGAAGCGGTTGAGCAACATGGTGCCTGTGAATGGCCAAGCGCCTGAGATCAGTCAGCAGACCCCCGAAGGCGATACTTACTCATTGAGCCAGCTGCGCGGCAAGGTGGTGCTGATCGACTTCTGGGCCAGCTGGTGCCGCCCCTGCCGCATTGAGAACCCCAATGTGAAGAAGGTCTACGCGAAGTATGCATCGAAAGGCTTCGAGATCCTGGGCGTTTCACTGGACCGCGACCATGCGGCATGGGTGAAAGCGATCAAGGACGATGGCCTGCCGTGGAAGCATGTGAGCGATCTGGGCTTCTGGAACAACGCTGCTGCCCAGCAATACGGTGTGCAGAGCATCCCCTACACCGTGCTGGTGGACCGCGAGGGCAACATCATCGAGAAGGGACTTCGCGCGCATGACCTCGATGCCAAGCTCGCCGAGATCCTCGGGTCATGAACCGCATCCGTTGCATCCATTACTTGAGCGGGCTCCTCGGCCCGCTCTTGGCATTCGGGCAAGGCTATTTCCAACAACAAGTCGACTACCGGATCGATGTGCGGCTGGATGACAAGGTCCATGTGCTGCATGGACAGGAACAGTTCGCGTACCAGAACAATAGCACGACCACATTGGACACCCTGTGGATCCACTTGTGGCCGAACGCGTACAAGGACAGGAACAGCGCGTTATGCCACCAACTGGACCAGAGCGGGGAACTCGACCTGCACTTCGCCACCGAAGAAGAACGGGGTTGGATCGATAGCCTGGCCTTCACCGAGAACGATGCGAAGGTCACCTGGGGCTACCATCCAACGCATCCGGATATCGGGTGGATCAAATTGAACGCCCCACTTGCTCCAGGCGGGCAAGTGCGTATCGGCACACCGTTCCGGGTGAAGATCCCTGATGGGAAATTCTCGCGCCTCGGACGCACGGGCCAGGCGTACTACATCACGCAGTGGTTCCCAAAACCGGCCGTGTTCGATATGAAAGGCTGGCACGCCATGCCCTACCTCACCCAAGGGGAATTCTACAGCGAGTTCGGCTCGTTCGATGTTTCCATCACCCTTCCTGCGAACTACGTGGTGGGCGCTACCGGCGTTCTCCGAACACCAACGGAGCGTGAACTCATGGACCGGATGGCCTCACCCGAGTGGCTGTATCCGGAAGCCTTGAGGAACATCAACTGGAGCAATGGCACTTTGCAGGATGCGTTCCCTGTATCGGCAGAGGAGATGAAGACGATCCGTTTCACGCAGGACCGTGTGCACGACTTCGCATGGTTCGCTGACAAACGCTTCATCGTGCGCAAGAGTGAAGTGGCGCTGCCGAAGAGCGGACGCACCGTGAAGACCTGGGCGCTCTTCACACCGAAGAACGCTGAACTCTGGAGCGATGCCGTGAGCTACGTGAACGAGAGCGTTCGGTTCTACAGCGAGTGGGTGGGTGAATATCCTTACGATGCCTGCACGGCGATCGATGGCACCATCAGCGCAGGAGGCGGCATGGAGTATCCGATGATCACCATCATCGGGGACATGAGCGATAAGCGGTCGTTGGATAACGTCATCGCACATGAAGTGGGGCATAACTGGTTCTACGGGATCCTGGGGAGCAACGAACGCGACCACGCCTGGATGGACGAAGGCATGAACAGTTTCCTGGAACTGCTCTACATGCGCGCACGTTATCCCGGCAACGGGTTATCCATCGCGGGGCTTGGCTTCCTGACCAACGCACTGAGTGATACGAAGGACGGACACCGTTATCAGAACGAACTGATGTACCGCTTCAACGCGCGGCGCAATCTGGACCAAGCGCTCTCACTCACCTCAGCCGACTTCACCCCCACCAACTATGGCTGCATGGTGTATTCGAAAAGCGCGCTGATCTTCGACCACCTCAACGCTTACCTCGGTGATGAGGTGATGAAGCGATGCCTGAATTACTACTTCGATGTATGGAAGTTCAAGCATCCGCAGCCGGGGGATGTGCGCGAGGTGTTCGAGCGAGAGAGCGGGAAGGACTTGAGCTGGGTCTTCGATGAGATGATCGGCACTCGATCGGTCTTCGATCCCAAAGCTTGGAAACTGGAGAAGAGGCTTGATGGCCAAGGCATGAAGCTCTCCGTTCATGGGAAGAGCATTTTTGATACACCACTGCCTGTCACTGCTTATGCGGGGGCTGATAGTCTGGGCACCAAGTGGATCCTGCACGGCAAAGCGGGGACGGAGAGCACGCACGACCTGGATTGGCCGAACGCCGATCGCATCCGCATCGATGCGGTCAACCGCACGCTCGACCTCGATCGGCGGAATAATGCTGTGCGAGCGAATGGGATCCTCAAACGTTGGACCCCTCTGCGTTCCAGATGGTTCATCGGATTGGAAAAGGAAGACAAGCGATCGGTCTTCTTCACACCGATCCCGGCGTGGAATGGGAACGATGGATGGCAGCTGGGTGCGGCCTTCCACAACATGAGCTTTCCCACACAGCGGACAAGGTGGGCGGTGGCTCCGTTATATGGTCTAGCCAGTGAACGCCTGGGGGGTGCTGGCCGCATCGAACACCACTTCGATCGCCTGCGCAGCCCACTATTCCAGAACATCACGCTGGGGCTGAGTGCCCGATCCGCTTCGGAGTTCCGCGATAACCGGGATCTGGCCTGGTTCAGCAAGCTCTCACCCTATCTGCACCTCGACCTACGGCGCGAACCATTGAATAGACCCTGGGAGCATCGCATCAGCGTACGCGGGGTGTTCCTCCAGAACGAGGCGCGTTTCATCGGCACCGATGGATCCACCTTGCGCGGATCGGATAGCCGGTCCTACACGGAAGTCCAATACCGCGGGGAGAACAAGAGCAAGCTGCACCGCGCGCTGGTGCTTCCGACCGTGACGCGCGAGGCGAACTTCCTGCGGGCCTCCCTCGAACTGCGCCAGGCATTCGCGTTGAACGACCGCAACGACGAGATCCGCTTCCGCGCGTTCGCGGGCACCTTCCTGTGGAAACGCAACGATCGCCTGTACAATGGCCTGCATGCGTGGGGCCTGACCTGGGGGACACAGGATATGCTCTACGACCACGCCTACTTCGAACGGAACGCGCGTGACGAATTCACCGCCCGTCAATACCAGACGCAACAAGGGGCCTTCAAGACACCATTCTTGCAAGGCGGTAGTGAAACCTGGATCGGCGCTTTGAACATGGAGATCGATGTGCCCATTCCTCTGCCGCTAGCACTCTTTGGCAGTGTTGGCATGGTGCCGATCACCCGGATAACCCCCGATGGCCGCAGCACCGCAACAGCTACCTACTACGAAGCCGGCGTCGGCATCACCGCGGTCCGCGATGTACTGGAAGTCTGGATACCCTTGGTGGTGAGCGACAGGATCGCCGACGAGGAGGAATTCCTCGATCGCTCCTTCACGGACAGGATCCGTTTCATCTTCGCGTTGGACAAGTTGGATCCCACCCGCGCCATCCGTAACCTGAAACCGTGAACACCCGCATCTACTTCCTCGGCGACTTCCACTTGGGAGTGCCTGATGTGGCGAAGAGCCTCGCGCGGGAAAAACGGATCATCGCGTTCTTGGACGAAGCGGTGAAGGATGCCACGGAGATCATCCTTATGGGCGACCTCTTCGACTTCTGGTTCGAATACAAGTACGCGGTGCCAAGGGGCTATGTGCGCTTCCTGGGCAAGCTCGCCGAGCTGACCGATCGTGGCATTCCGGTACACCTATTCATCGGCAACCACGACATGTGGATCTTCGACTATGTGCCGAGGGAGACCGGTGTGATCGTACACCGCGAGCCGATCGAACGGACCATTGACGGCAAGAAGTTCCTGATCGGTCACGGTGATGGACTTGGCCCCGGTGATCACGGCTACAAGTTCATCAAGAAGGTGTTCCGCAACCCCGTGTGCCAGTGGTTGTTCGCGCGCATGCACCCCAACTTCGGCCTCTGGCTCGGAGATTTCTGGAGCGGCCGTAGCCGCAAGAAGAGTTACGAGAACGACCGTAAGTGGTTGGGCGAGGACAAGGAGTGGCTGGTGCAATACTGCAAGGAGCAACTCACCAAGACCCACTACGACTACATGCTCTTCGGGCACCGCCACCTACCGATCGACCTAGAGGTGGAGCCCGGTGCGCGCTACATCAACCTCGGCGATTGGATCACCTACTTCACCTACGGCGTGTTCGATGGAACGGAAGTGAAGCTGATGAAGCGCGTGGGTGATGGGACGCTGAGCGCCGATGTACAGATCACAGGCGGACCTGCTGTGTAGTTGGCTGGTTTGAGTTGATCGGCCAGCAACTACTACCTAGGAACTACTTCCCCAACCGCGCAACCAGATCCACCAACCGGCTGCTGTACCCGTACTCATTGTCGTACCAGCCCATGATCTTCACCATGTTGCCTACGACGCTGGTGAGCTGCGCGTCGAAGATGCAGCTGTTGGGGTCTCCCACGATATCCACGCTGACGATGGGGTCTTCGGTGTAGCGCAGGATGCCTTTCAACTTGCCTTCGGCGAGCTGCTTGAAGTGTGCGTTGATCTCTTCAGCTGTCTTCAGGTTCTTCACGCGCACGGTGATGTCGGTGATCGATCCATCAGGAACGGGTACGCGGATGCCACCGCCACCGAGGCGACCGTCCAATTCCGGAAAGATGCGCGTGATGGCTTTCGCAGCGCCGGTGGTCGTGGGCACCATGCTCACGGCTGCGGCGCGTGCGCGGCGCAGGTCCTTGTGCGGTGCGTCATGCAGGCGTTGGTCGCCGGTGTAGCTGTGTACGGTGGTGATGAAACCGTCCTCGATGCCGCAGAGGTCGCGGATGCCCATGATCATCGGAGCCGCGCAGTTCGTTGTGCAACTCGCGTTGGAGATGATCACATCGGTGGACTCCAGCAGATGATCATTCACGCCGAGCACAACGGTCTTGATGTCGGCATCTTTCGCAGGTGCAGAGAGCACCACCTTCTTCGCGCCGGCTTTGATGTGTGCCATCGCGGTCTCGCGTGTGAGGAAGTGGCCGGTGCATTCGATCACCACATCGATGTTGAGCTTCGCCCATGGCAACGCCGCTGGATCCTTCTCGGAAAATGCCTGCACTTTCTTTCCACCAAGGATCAGGTGCTGATCATCGTAGCCGACCTCGCCTTGGAACACGCCATGCACGGAGTCGTACTTGAACAGATGCGCCAGGGTCTTGTTGTCCGTGAGGTCGTTCACGGCGACAAGCTCGATGTCCTTGCGTTCCTGGAGGATGCGGGCAGTGACACGTCCGATACGACCGAATCCGTTGATGGCGATGCGCATGTCAGTTGGTAGTTGGAGGCGTTGGGTGTTGGTGAATGTTGGGTGTTGAATTGATCCGTTGGGTGATTTTCAACCCTCGACCGATTCAACCTTCAACACACAACCCATTCAAAACAAATGCTTCTCGGCGTGGTAGCTGCTGCGCACGAGAGGGCCGCTCTCCACGAAACGGAAACCCTTGGCCATACCCACTTCCTTGAAGCGTGCGAAGCGATCGGGGTGGATGAATTCGGCGACCTCCAGATGCTTCTTGGTGGGCTGGAGATACTGGCCCAGCGTGAGGATGTCGACACCAACACTGCGCAGGTCGTCCATGCTCTCCTCCACCTCCTGATCCGTTTCGCCGAGGCCGAGGATGATGCCGCTCTTGGTGCGCAGGCCGGCACGTTTGGCACGCATGAGCACTTCGAGGCTGCGGTCGTACTTGGCTTGGATCCGCACTTCCTTGGTGAGGCGGCGCACGGTCTCCAGGTTGTGGCTGAGGATGTCCGGAGCTGCGTCGGTGACCACAGCAAGGTTCTCCCACTTCCCTTGGAAATCAGGGATCAGCGTTTCCATCGTCGTAGTGGGTGTACGCCGACGGATGGCGCGGATGGTGCGCGCCCAGATGTCGCTGCCGCCGTCCTTCAGATCATCGCGGTCCACACTGGTGATGACGCAATGTTTCACCCCCATCAGCTCTACACTGCGGGCCACGCGTGCGGGCTCGAAGGGATCCACCGCTTCGGGCCTGCCGGTGGCCACGTTGCAGAAGCCGCAGCTCCGCGTACACACATTGCCGAGGATCATGAAGGTGGCGGTACCAGCTCCCCAGCACTCGCCCATGTTGGGGCAGTTGCCGCTTTGACAGATGGTGTGGAGCTTGTGCTCGCTCACGATGCTGGCCACCTTGCGGAAGTTCTCACCGGTCGGAAGCTTCACCCGCAGCCAATCGGGTTTGCGCACACGCTCCGTTCCTTCCACTGCTGCTACGTTCTCGCTCATTGCACGAACTTCTTACCGAATTGTAGGGCTAGATAGAACTGGAAGAAGAACTGCTTGTTGCGCACGCCTTCCAATTCCGCCATGATGGGCACGGTCTTCTGGTAAACATCAACCATGGCGCCGACCTCCAAGCCCTTGAGACCGGTGGTCTCGGTGGAATATTCGAAGCTCAGCGCCACCCGCCCGAAACCACCGAGGTAAGGCTTCATCTCACCCACACCATTGAACCACGTGGCCCGCCCATAGATGTTCTGCACATCGTGGATGGCGGGATCGTAACGTTCCACGGCGATGTTCTCATAGGGTATGCGGTCCGGCTTGCCGATCTGGAGATAGACCGGTTTCACCAATCCGATGGACGGACCGATCCCCCAGATGAAATTGACTTCGGCACCTGAACGCCGGATCTTATCGGTGAGTTGCAGTTTACGGCCGTAGGTGGGACGCAGGATCAGTAGTGCGTTGGACTTGCCATAGAAGTACCCACGCGCATCCTCGTAATAGGGATTGAAGCTCTTGACCTCCTTGGGATGTTTCATGCCGACCACTTCGATACCGAGCAGGCGACGATCACGTGCGGTGTTGTACTTGGCGTGGTAGAACTGCAGTCCCCAACCATCGCCGTGCACCAAAATGCCGCCGTACAACTCCCTTTTGTAGGGCACACGGGTCTCCTCATAGATGGTCTGCTGAGCTAGGGCAGCGGAACCGCTCAGCAAGAGGACGAAGAGGATAAGGATGGACCGCATAGGAACTGGGCCAACAAAGCTACGAAGCCAACGCTACCTTGGCCCCGCTTGGTACGGCCAGCAACGACCCATGGATACCGCACACGTTACCTATCTAGGAGAGCTACGCACGGAAGCCCTGCATGTTCGCAGTGGTACTAAGATCGTAACGGACGCCCCCTTGGACAACCAAGGCAAAGGGGAAGCCTTCAGCCCCACCGATCTTTTGTCCACGGCCCTAGCCAGTTGCATGATGACGCTGATGGGGATCGCGGCGCGGGAAAAGGGTATCCCACTGAACGGATTGGCGGCCAGGGTGGTGAAACACATGACTGCCGCACCACGCATGGTGGAGCGGGTGGAGGTGCATTTGGAATTGCAAGGGGCCGGTCTAGGAGACCGCGAGAAGACCATTCTGGAGAACGCAGCCCGCACCTGCCCCGTGGCCCGAAGTCTGCGGGCCGACTTGATACAGGACATACGCTTCACCTACCTGTAGTCGGGGCTGGAAACAAGGAAGCCCGGACCAAAGGCCCGGGCTGGAGTTGTTCGTGAGCAGGATCAGGCGCGCTTCTCGGCAGGCACCTTATGCACCTTTCCGTAGGCGGGGCAAGATTGGTGGGAGCCGCATGCGGTAAGCAATGCACCCGTCAATACGACTGCCGCGATGGCTTGGAACACCTTTTTCATCGTTCGTTCGTTTGTTCGGTGGATGGTCCTTTACCGGTTCTACGCACCGGACGTTACAAAGTTAGCCCCCGTAACGAACAGCCGCAGAAAATGTTTCAACATCGGATTCAGCGATCTTCGGAACCTGGATGAGCCAAGAGGATAACGCACCCAAGCGCCCCGATATTGGACCGGGTTGGTACGAACCACTCGCCGGGGAGTTCCAAGCGCCCTATTTCGGGGCCCTTCGTGCCTTTCTGGTGGCTGATCGGGAGCGGCACACTGTGTACCCTCCGGCCAAGCTCATCTTTAATGCGTTCCAAACCACGCCGTTCGAGGCCGTTCGCGTGGTTATCCTGGGCCAGGACCCTTACCACGGTCCGGGGCAGGCCCATGGGCTGAGCTTCTCGGTACCACCCGGTGTAGCTCCCCCACCCTCCCTGATGAACATGTTCGCCGAGCTTCAGCGTGACCTGGGCATACCCAGACCGGGACATGGCGACCTCACCAGCTGGGCCGAACAAGGGGTACTCCTGCTGAATGCTTCGCTCACGGTGCGTGCCGGTGAGGCAGGTTCGCATCAAGGGCAAGGTTGGGAGCGTTTCACCGATGCGGTGATCCGCGCCCTTTCCGATCAACACAATGGACTCATCTTTCTGCTCTGGGGCCGCTTTGCCCAGCAGAAAGCAGCACTGATCGATGCGGACCGCCATTACTTGCTTTCCGCTCCACACCCTTCTCCGCTTAGCGCCCATCGCGGCTTCATCGGGTGCGGACACTTCTCGCGGGCCAACGAACTCCTGATGGCGCAAGGGAAAACGCCCATCGAATGGGCACTCCCATGAGCGGATACCGGTGGCGCTTGTGGCTAGCTGTCGTCGTTAGCACCAGTGTGCAGATGGCGAACGCGCAGCGCCACACCGTGGTGTTCGAACCGGACAGTGCGTTGCCGGCGAAGTGGATGCGCCCCCTGGCGCTTGGTGATGTCGCGGAGGTGCAAGCCTCTGCCGAAGAACAAGTCCTCTTCCTGCAAGGGAAAGGCTACCTCGAAGCCACCTGCGATACCTGCTTCACCGTAGGCGACACGAGCCGATGCCCGATCACTGTGGGTGGCTCCTATCGTTGGGCACGTTTGCGAACACAGGGCATTCCCGGTGAATTAGTGAGTGAAGCGGGACTTCGCGACAAGTTGTACGCAGGCCAACCCATCGCACCGAAGCAGATCGCGAACAGTATCCGCACATTGCTCGCGATCAATGAGAACAGCGGGTATCCGTTCGCCCGGGTCTGGCTGGACAGCCTCGTGCGAACACCCGAAGGATTGTCGGCCGTGCTGCGCGCTGAACGCGGACGCTTGGTGAAGTACGACAGCGTGGTGGTGCGCGGTACCGTACGTACTAGTGCGCGGTACCTACAGGCCAGCATCGGTATCAGACCCGGCGACGTCTACAACGAGACCATCCTGAACGCGGTAGAGACCCGCCTCCGCGAACTGCCTTTCGTCACACAGAAACAACGGCCCTATGTGCAGTTCACGCCGGAGAGCACCAAGCTCTTCCTCTTCCTGGACACCAAGAAGGCCAGCAGCATCAACGGTGTGCTGGGGTTGCAGCCCGATGCGGTCACCGGACGGGTACAACTGACCGGCGATATCGACCTGCGGCTGCGGAATGCCCTGCGACGCGGCGAGGCCATCGCGCTCAACTGGCGTAGCCTGCAGAACGCCACCCAGGACCTGAAAGTGGCTGCGAACCTGCCCTTCGCCTTCAACACGCCCTTCGGCATCGACGGCAGCCTGAAGATCTTCAAACGTGACAGCACCTTTCTGGAAGTCACCTCACGCGCTGGCTTGGAATACCTCATGACCCGCGGTGATAAGGTGACCCTCTTCCTCAACAGTAAAAGCAGCGCTCGACTCGGTTCCAACACCATCGTACAACCTGGCCTCGCCGATGTCCGATTGATCAGCTATGGCCTCGCGCTCACCCGGGAGCGTCTGGACTATCGCTTCAATCCCCGCCGTGGCCATGCGCTGCAAGTGGAAGGCAGCGCTGGTCGAAAACGCACCAGCCAAGCGGTTTTCGGTCTTGCGGAACAGCCACCGGAGATCAGTACCGTACAGCTGGAAGTGCTTGGTACCGCTACCGCCCATGTGGCCTTCGGCCGAAGGAGCACCATCCGTTTCGTGGCCCAAGGCGGGCGCATGTTGAACGACGACCTCTACACCAACGAATTGTACCGGATGGGAGGTCTGAAGTCCTTACGTGGATTCGACGAAGCCAGCATCATTTGTTCGAGCTATGCCATCGGTACGGTGGAATATCGTTTCGTCTTCGAGGAGAACAGCAATTTCTTCCTCTTCGTGGATCAGGCGTGGTGGGAGCGGCGGGTGCAGGAGGAATTCGCCACGGACACACCACTCGGCTTTGGGGCGGGCACGACGTTCGAGACCAAGGCTGGACTCTTCAGCCTCACCTATGCGCTGGGGCAACAGTTCGAGAACCCCATCCAGCTCCGCGGAGGAAAGGTCCACTTCGGCTTCATCAGTTTGTTCTGAGCGCAAGACCGTATCGCGTGGTCGAGCTGCACCTGCCCGAACTAAATTCGGATCATGATCCGCCTACTCATGCTCACCTGCTTTATCGCTTGGCACTGCTCGGCCAGGGCCGGCGGGCCGATGCAAGGCATGGTGGACCTGCTATTGGAGTACCTTGAATCGCGTTATCCGGGCCAAGATCTGAACGGTGATGTGCTATACGTGTCGGTAAAGCGACAAGCCCTTTTCCATGTGCGAGAGCAGCGGCTACTGCGTGTGTATCCGGTGGCCACCGCCAAGGCCGGCCTTGGCGGAACCGACGGCAGCCTGCGAACACCGACCGGCCTGCATCGCATCAGTGAGAAGTTCGGCGAAGACGTGCCCGAATTCGGCATCCTGAAGGACCGGGTGTTCACCGGTGAATTCGCCGATCCTGATTTCGCTGGCGTGGACAAGGATTGGATCACCTCCCGGATCCTCTGGCTGGAAGGCCTGGAGCCCGGCGTGAATCAAGGCGGCCAGGTGGACAGCCATGCACGCTATATCTACATCCACGGTACAGCAAATGAGAAGAGCGTGGGTACGGCCAGTTCGATGGGTTGTGTGCGCATGCGCAATGCCGACGTGATCCACCTGTACGAGCGGGTGCCGCTGGGCGCATTGGTGGTCATCCTCGACAACTGAGGCCTTAACTTCGTGCCAATGGATAGCACCGCTCTTCTGCTTGGCATGGCCTTGGGTGTCATCGTGGGCGTAGTGGCCTGCATGTGGTACTTGCGCAGTCGTGACAGCGGGGTTCTCGCGCTACTGCGGGAGCAGCATGCGGCAGAACGCTCTGAATTGGAGCGTCGATTGAACGAGCAGGCGGGTGAGAATCAACAGCGCATCCGCGAAGCCATGGACCTGAACGGCCTGCTCGCAGCCGAAACCCAGCGCAGCCGCAGTTTGCAGGAGAAGCTGGACACCCAACGTGCCGAGTTGGAACAAGCGCAACAGCGCATGACCGTGGAGTTCGAGAACATCGCCAACCGCTTGCTCACCCAACGTGGCAAGGAACTGAACCTTCAGCAGCAGGAAAAGCTCGGCACCATCCTACAGCCCTTGCACGAACGTATCCAAGCCTTCGAGAAGCAGGTGCGCGAAGCCTATGAAAGCGAAGGCAAGGAGCGGCACTTGTTGAAGAGCGAAGTGGCCAAGCTCGTGGAGCAGAACCAGCGCCTGAGCCAGGATGCCGACAACCTCACGCGCGCCTTGAAAGGCGACTCGCAAGCGCAGGGAGCCTGGGGCGAGATGCTGCTCGAAAAGTTGCTCGAGGGTTCCGGGTTGGTAAAGGGCCAGGAATACAGCATGCAGGAAAGCACCACGCTGGGCGACGGAACACGACTGCGACCCGACGCGGTTATCTTCCTGCCCGACGGCAAGCACCTCATCATCGACTCCAAAGTATCGCTGCTGCACTATGATCGTTTCGCCGTCAGTACCGATGATGCGGAGCGGGAGCGCCTGCTGAAGCAACATGTGGACAGCCTGCGGGCCCATGCGAAGGGCCTCGGTGAGAAGGATTACAGCAAACTGTACGGCGTGCAAAGCGTGGATTTCGTGCTGATGTTCGTACCCATCGAACCGGCCTTCCTGCTGGCCCTGCGGCAGCGACCGGAGATCTTCCAGGAAGCCTATGACCGCCAGGTGGTGATGGTGACGCACAGCACACTGATGGCCACCCTGCGTACCATCCACGGCATCTGGAAGAACGAGCGCATCGCCCGCAACCACGTGGCAATCGCCGAACGGGCAGGTGCCCTTTACGAGAAATTCGTCGGTTTCACCGAGGACCTGGGACGCATCGGCAAGAGCGTGAAGGAGGCCAACGACAGCTACGAGAAAGCGGTCGGTAAGCTCAGCGAAGGTCCGGGCAACCTCGTTCGACAAGTGGAGATGCTGAAAGAACTGGGTGCGAAAACGAACAAGAGCCTGCACGCGAAACTGTTGGAGCGTGCGTTGGAACAACCGACGGACCTGCTCAGATGAGAACGCTGAAGAACCTGCTTGGACTGTGCATCGCGGCATACGTGTTGACCGGTTGCTCCTCCTCGGCACCGTTGAGCAAACGGGACAATTTCTCCTACCTCTACGGGAAAGGCAGTGCTCAGATGCCTTTGCACGCACGCGTACACCACATCGGCAACGACAGATCCCGGGTGTACTACAAGTTGAACACGAGCGACCTTCTGTACAAGAGTGATGGCACCGGCGGTCCGTTCCATGCAGTGGTCCGCATCAGCTATGAATCGTACGATGCCTTCGGGTCGAAAGTGCTACTCGATAGTGCGAGCACGGTGATCGACGATGCAAGCTCGTCACCGAGCGAGGAGCGCGAACTCATCGGTAGTATGGACCTGCGGCGGAATGAACGGCGCTCCTTCGTATTGAAGGTGATGGCCCGTGACCTGAACCGCGATGTGGAGACCACCGTATTCCTGCGCGTGGACCGCGACGGGCAGACCACGAGCCAATACTTCATGCCTGTGGATACGAGCCATGGGCTGCCTTATTTCGCTGATCATTTCAAAGGTGGCGTGGTCCGCGTGTTGTGCGAAACCTGCACGGGGCGGGACCTGACGGTCCACCGCTATCCAGCCCGCACCGCGCTCCCTGCCCCGGTCTTCACCACGAGCGCTCCTCAAGATCCTTCCATGAACGCTTCTGCGGACACGACTTTCACCGCGCAGGTGGATGACAGCGGATATTTCACACTGGATCTTGCGGTACCGGGAGCCTATCGGATCCATGCCGACACCTCCGCCACACCAAGCTATGCCTTGTACTCCGTTTCTGAAGCCTACCCGATCATCGCCACCGAAGATGACCTGCTGAAGCCTTTGCGTTACATCACCTCGAATCAGGAATACGACCGGATCATCAAGAGCGGGAACATTCGCCAAGCCATTGAACGGTTCTGGATCGATGCGGCCGGGGATCGTGAACGCGGACGGGAAGCTATCCGGATCTATTACGGCCGAGTGGAGAACGCCAACCGGCACTTCACGGCCGAGACTGAAGGTTGGCGCACGGACCGCGGGCTCGTGCACATCATTTTCGGCGTGCCCACATCCATCTACAAGAACGACCTGAGCGAGACCTGGATCTATGGCGAAGAGAACAACCTGATGAGTTTGGCCTTCACCTTCAAGCGACGCAACGGCGCGTTCAATGAGAACGACCTGGTGCTCGAACGCGACCCACTGCTGAAGGGTGCTTGGTACCGCAATGTGGAAAGCTGGCGCAACGGACGCGTGTATCAGAATTGATCGCTCATCACGCGGAACCTCGGATCTGAGTGATGCCTCGATCAGTTCCATTCCTACGTCGACTCGACATCCTAAGCGGTCTCACGAGCGCCACAGTGGGACACTTGGAAGACCGGTTGACCGGAAGGGCAACCGATCAACCGTCCGCGGCACTTAGAACTGCCTCCGAAACCCGACCTTTACACCATGGCAGCGAATGACATGGTATGCGGCGTGTGGCCGGTGATCGAGGCCCTGCGCGCAGGCAAGAACGTGGAGAAGCTGCTCATTCGCCGCGAAGCAGGTGGCGATGGCATCAAAGAGATCCGCCAGTTGGCCTTGGACCGTCAGGTTCCGTGGCAGCCCGTGCCGGTGGAGAAACTGGACCGCCTTACACGGACAGAACACCAAGGTGTGATCGCCTTCTTGAGCCAGGTCGAAGAACAGGACCTGAACGAAGTGATCACCCGGGCCTATGAGAATGGCGAGACCCCGTTGATCCTTGCCTTGGACAGTGTCACTGACGTACGCAACATGGGGGCCATCGCACGCAGCGCTGAATGCTTCGGCGTGCATGCAGTGCTAGTGCCCAAAATGGGGACAGCCCGATTGGGCCCTGATGCCGTGAAAAGTTCTGCGGGCGCCTTGCTGCGCAAACCTGTTTGCCGGGTGAGCCGACTTACCGACGGTCTACGGGCGGCTCGCGACCATGGCTTGCGTATCGTGGCCTGCACGGAGAAAGGGGCCTCCACCCTTGGGCACAGCGATCTAAAGGGGCCTCTAGTCATCGTTATGGGCTCTGAGGATGAGGGCATTAGCGATGCCGTACTTCGGCTTGCCGACGACTTGGTGAAGATACCCATGGCTGGCTCGATCGGTTCATTGAACGTTTCAGTGGCCACCGGGATCATCCTGCACGCGGTGCTCGCCGAGCGTCTTCGCACCCAGCCCTAAGCAGCTTTCTTCCATGTTCGTTCGGTGACTTGACCTGTCGCCCGAACTGTCGCGTTCGTACCCCTCGGAACCTTTCCGGTCGAATTCGGGTATAAACGCGCCAGATCAATCCCATGGCCGTGGCAAGACCACTCATCTGCTGCGGCCGGAACGAAACGACCATGAACACCTACGCGACCTTTTTGCGCTTGCTAGGGCTGGCAGTGGTGCTGATGTGCAGCACATACAGCCGAGCCCAACTCCCAGATGCCTCCCGTGAGCGCATCACCTTGGAGGTGGATGGCCTCACCAGCGAGACCCGTGACGCGTTATCCCGAGAGCTGGAACGATCCGGCGAGGCCCGGATCGCCTTCGCTTGTGTGCCGGCCGGTATCCTGGTCATCGAAGCACGCCAAGGCCAGAGCCGCACACAGCTCGAAACTCGGTCGCAAGGCCTGCTCACCCAGCGATCAGCTGCATTGCGCTCACGTACCGTCGATCGATCACTTGCCCAAGCTGAAGCCGCTTGCGCCCAAGCCCGCACCCGATGAGCCAGGTCGAGACCATCCTCAAGACCCGCCAAGCGACCTTTCAGCGCACCGCGTTGATCGTTGCGTTAATAGCCTGCGGTGCCACATCACAGGCACAGCTCACCGTTACCCGGGAGACGGATCTGGAAGCACTGGCGGCGGCCATCACTGGTCCCGGAGTCTCGATCCTGAACCCGGAGATCAACTGCGGCGATTCCGCCTACGGCGAATTCAGTTATGCGGGAACCCAACTGGGGCTCAGCGACGGAGTCTTGCTGACAACCGGCTGGGTCGATGATGCAGTAGGGCCGAACGGCTATGGTGGGGGACAACGCTACAACTCCGGCACGAGCGGAGATGCCATCCTGAACACGGTGACCGGCAGAACGACGTACAACCGCTGCCGTTTCGAGTTCGACATCATTCCGACCGGTGATAGTCTCCGGTTCAATTTCGTCTTCGCCAGTGAGGAGTACAATGAATGGGTGGGCTCCCAGTACAACGATGTGTTCGGCTTCTTCATCAGCGGCCCCGGGATCGTCGGTGATGCTGGTATAGGCCAAGACAAGAACATCGCGTTGATCCCAGGAACCAGCCAGGCAGTGACGATCAACAACGTCAACAACGGTTCTAACAGCGCCTACTATTTCGACAATACCGGCGGCCAGGACATCCAATACGACGGCTTCACGCAAGGGCTTTTCGCTGAGTCGCGTGTGACTCCATGCCAGACCTATCATTTGAAGTTGATCGTAGCCGATGCCTCTGATCGGTGGTGGGATAGCGGTGTGTTCGTTGAACGCATCCGAAGCAACCAAGTGGTGATGAGCAGTCAAACCTTGAACGGATCGGCGGACATGGTGGAGGGCTGCAACCCGGGTTGGGTGACATTCACAAGGCCCTCTCCCCGACCCACGCCACTCAACCTTACTTACTACCTCCAAGGTTCGGCAACGAACGGTACTGACTACAGCGCCATCGGCAACGTCAACCCGAACGTCCCGAAAACGGTGACCATCCCAGCCAACCAAGCATCGGTGAACGTGAATGTGAATCCGATCGCTGATGCCCTCAATGAACCCACCGAGAGCCTGCTCTTCATCCTTGGGAATCCACTTTGTCCGGCTCAGAACCTCGACTCGTTGATCTTCGAGATCAACGACACGCTGATCGCCACACTCTCCCCGACCGTGGCACGCATTTGCCGTGGTGATTCGATCCAACTACAAGTCAATGGTGGTTCAAGCTACTCGTGGACCCCGGCGAATTCGCTCAGTTCAGCGAACATCGCTGCCCCTTGGGCAAAACCGCTATCCACCACCAACTACTCCGTGGTCGTCACGGACGGCACCTGTTCAAGGACCATCACCCGTCAAGTGCGTGTGAGCAACACGCAGATAACAGGGGTAGTGACACGGCCTCTGTGCAATGGACAATCCAACGGTGCGATCAACTTATCCGTAACGGGAGGGATCGCACCCTATGTCATCAACTGGACAGGCCCCAATGGGTTCACTTCGAGCACCGAGGATCTGGTGAACATCCCGGCCGGCACGTACACGGTAACCGTGTCCGATGTCATCGGATGTACACGCACCCAAAGCTTCAACATGGGATCGCCTGAGGTGCTAGCTGGCACCTTGACACCATCCATCCAACCCTTCGGCGAGAACATCGCGTGTAATGGCGGCAACTCCGGCACCTTGAGCTTGGCGCTGACCGGCGGCACTGCACCGTACACGATCAATTGGACCGGACCGAACGGGTTCACCTCGTTCAACCAGAACCTCACGGGGTTGCGTGCTGGTCAATACAACGTGAACGTGAGCGATGCGAATGGTTGCACATTCACCTCCTCCTTCACCATGACGGAACCGACCCAAGTGACCGCCACGATCGTGGAGACTGTGGACGTGCTCTGTTTCGGCCTGAATGAAGGTGAGGCCATGGTGGAAGCGAGTGGCGGCCTATTGCCATACACCTATAGTTGGAACACCACACCGGTGCAGAGCTCCGCGAACGCCATCGGCCTGGCCGCAGGGCACTACACGGTGCTGGTCACTGATGGCTACGGTTGCACCAAGTCGGTTTCGGCCACGATCGCTGGGCCCGCAGCTCCGCTCGGCACAACCGCGAACATCCCGACGCCTGTCTCTTGCTTCGGCGGTTCCACTGGTGCCGCAACGGTGACGGGCACGGGAGGCACATCGCCATATACCTATGCATGGAACACCACGCCAGCCCAGACCACCGCAACGGCCACAGGGCTGTCGGCGGGCTCTTGGACTTGCACGGTGACCGACGATAATGGATGCAGTACCATAAGGACCATCACCATCACACAACCTGCTGCGGTACTTGCGACCACCATCGGTGCGCAGACCAACGTGAACTGCTTCGGCGGAACTACAGGCAGCGCCACCATCACAGCGAGCGGCGGAACCGCACCGTACACCTATTCCTGGAACACCGCACCCGCGCAGGGCAGCGCTACGTCGAACAATTTGCCTGCTGGTACCTGGACCTGCACGGTGACCGATGCCAGGGGATGTAGCACGGCCCAGAACGTGACCATCACACAACCGGCTGCAGCACTCGCCTCCTCCATCAGTGCACAGACCAACGTGAACTGCTTCGGCGGAAACACCGGTAGCGCGACCATGGCGGCGACAGGAGGAACTGCCCCATACACCTTCTCCTGGAACACCACACCAGTGCAGACCACAGCGACAGCCATCAACCTCGCTGGCGGTAACTGGCAATGCACCATCACCGATGCGCGAGGCTGCACCACCACGCGCGAAGTCCTGATCGCCCAACCTGCGGCAGCGCTTAGTAGTGCCATCAGCGCTCAGAACAATGTGGCTTGCTTCGGAGGTAACACCGGCAGTGCCATGGTAACTGCAGCCGGTGGAACAACTCCATATGGATTCAACTGGAACACAACTCCTACACAGAACACCGCTTCGGCAACTGGTCTACCAGCTGGCACATGGACCTGTACGGTTACAGATGCCAACGGATGCACGACGAACCGGAATGTGACGATCACCCAACCAGCGGCAGCACTCACCACCAGCATCGGATCGCAGACCAATGTGAACTGCTTCGGCGGCACGACAGCTAGCGCCACGATCGTTGCATCGGGTGGTACTGGTCCATACAGCTTCAACTGGAATACGGTCCCCCCACAGAACTCCGCTGTAGCGAGTGGCCTTGCTGCCGGCACGTGGACCTGCACGGTGACCGATGCACGCGGCTGCATCACCAGCCAGAACGTGACCATCACTCAACCAGCAGCATCGTTGGCGGCGCAACTCATCGGTCAGACCGATGTGGGATGCTTCGGCGGAACCACCGGGAATGCCACCATCGCCGTGACTGGTGGAACAAGCCCGTACACCTATAGCTGGAATACGACACCAGCACAGAACAGTGCGACCGCCACCAACCTCGGTGCTGGCACGTGGACCTGCACAGTGACCGATGCGCGCGGGTGCACCACCACACGAACCGCCACGATCATACAACCAGTGGCGACAATTTCCGTGAGCACCTCTGCCTTGACCCCAGTAAGCTGCTCAGGCGGGAACAATGGTGCTGCAACGGTGGTAGTGAGCGGAGGCACCTCACCCTACACCTACAGTTGGAACACATCCCCGGTCCAGGCGACCGCGACCGCGAATAACCTGACCGCTGGCATATGGACATGCACCATCACTGACGCAAACGAGTGCACCAAGCTGCACACTGTTACCATCACCGAGCCCGCCGGTCCACTCGCCACGAGCATCAGTGCGCAAACGAACGTGAACTGCTTCGGCGGCAACACGGGTAGTGCGACGATCAGCGCGACAGCTGGTACAGCTCCGTACAGCTACATCTGGAACACGACTCCAGCGCAGAACGGCCCAACGGCTAGCAACCTCAATGCTGGCACGTGGACCTGCACGGTGACCGATGCGAACGGCTGTACCACGGCACGCAACGTCACGATCACGCAGCCTTCGGCAGCCTTGTCCAGCACGGTGAGCGCGCAGACCAACGTGAACTGCTTCGGCGGCAACACGGGCAGCGCCACACTCGCGATCACCGGCGGCACCGCACCATACACCTTCACTTGGAATACGACACCCGCCCAGACCAGCTCCACAGCGACCGCACTGACGGCCGGTACGTGGACCTGCACGGTGACCGACGCGCGTGGCTGCACCATCAGTCCAACCGTCACGATCACTCAACCTGCCGCTGGGCTCAGCGCTTCCATCAGCGCGCAAACCAATGTCAACTGCTTTGGCGGAACGACAGGTAGCGCCACTGTTTCGGCGACAGGAGGAACCGCTCCATACAGCTACAGCTGGAACACTTCACCTGTGCAGACCGGCCTTAGCGCGAACAACTTGGCTGCGGGCACCTGGACATGCACGGTGACCGATGCGCGGGGCTGCACAACGACCAGCACCGCCACGATCACCCAACCGGGTGCGGCCCTCTCGACGAGCATCAGTGCGCAAGCGAACGTGAACTGCTTCGGCGGCTCCACGGGAAGTGCGACCATTAGCGCGAACGGTGGGACTGCGCCGTACTCCTTCGGATGGAACACCCTTCCCGCGCAGAGCGGACCTTCAGCAACGGGATTGCCAGCTGGTAGCTGGAACTGCACCGTGACCGATGCGCTGGGATGTGTAACCACGCGCAGCGTGACCATCACACAACCCGCTGCCGCACTGGCTGCAAGCCTGAGCGCGCAGTCGAATGTGGCTTGTTTCGGGGCCCTCACGGGTAGCGCTTCCATCTCCGTGGTAGGAGGCACCGCACCCTACAGCTACAGCTGGAACACCACTCCCGTTCAAACCACAGCCACTGCCTCGAACATCGGCGCTGGCAGCTTCACCTGCACGGTCACTGATGCAAGAGGATGCACCACGAGCCAGAACGTGGTCATCACACAACCCGCGGCATCCCTTTCCACCAGCATCAGTGCACAGACCAACGTGGGTTGCTTCGGGCAGGCCACGGGTAGTGCGACCATCGCGGCGAGCGGCGGTACTGCCCCGTACGCATACAACTGGAACACCACTCCAGCACAGACGGCCGCGACGGCCACCAACCTGACGGCTGGTACCTGGACTTGCACAGTGACCGACCTGAACGGCTGCACATCCATCCGCACTGTGACCATCACTCAGCCGACCGCGGCTCTTGGCCTGAGCGCCACCATCGTGCCCGCCACTTGTGGCGGTGCGTCGAACGGTTCCGTGGATGCGACCATCGCGGGTGGGACCACACCGTATGTCGTCAACTGGACAGGACCGAACGGATTCGTTTCCTCGAACGTCGATATCAGCGGTCTGGAGTCCGGAGTCTACGTCCTTAACGTCGTGGATGGCAACGGATGCACCGCAACGTCCAGCTTTAACGTGGGACAGCCTGGACTCTTCACGATCTCGGGGACGACAAGTGACTTCAATGGTTTTGAAGTGAGTTGCCCCAGTGCCCTGGACGGCTCCATCATGCAAACGGTCAGCGGAGGAACAAGTCCCTACGTGCACAGTTGGAGCGGGCCCAACAGTTTCACCGCCAGCTCTGAGGATATCTCCGGCCTTCTCGCAGGCACCTATGTCTACACACTGACGGATGACAACGGCTGCTCGACCTCGGCCACGTATACGCTTGATGCTCCAGCACCCTTGAGCGCCAACCTCACTTCACCCTCGTTCGTTGGTGGATGGAACATCGCATGCAACGGCTCCTCAACAGGCAGCATCGACGGCACCATCTCCGGTGGTGTAGCACCGGTGAACATCCAATGGAATGGCCCCGGTGGGTACACAGCGAGCACCGTCGACATCTCGGGCTTGTCCGCAGGCACCTATTCCCTCACGCTTACCGATGCGAACGGTTGCTCACTCGTCACTCCGATCGATCTGACACAAGCACCGGTCCTGACCGGAACGGCTGCGATGACTTCCTCCGTATCCTGCGTTGGAGCGAATGACGGTGCCGCGCTGGCGACAGCGAACGGAGGTACGGCGCCGTACACGTACGCATGGAATACGACGCCTCCTCAGGCGGACCCGAGTGCCGAACAACTGCCCGCTGGTACATGGACATGCACCATCACCGATGCGAACGGCTGCTCCATCCAACGCAATGTGACCATCACGCAACCTGCGGTACCACTTTCGGTGAACATCACCGCATCGATCGATGTACTGTGCTTCGGTGCGGCTGAGGGATTCGCGACCGCCCTGGCCAACGGAGGTACGGCACCATACTCTATCGTGTGGAACACTTCTCCTGCGCAGACCGCCGCGACAGCCACGGCTCTGGAGGCTGGCAACTACAACGTCACCGTTACCGATGCACGCGGTTGCACAGCGAATGCCAATGTCACCATCGATCAACCGGCGAGCGAAGTGGACGCCTTCTTCGACCAGGTGAGCCATGTGACCTGTTTCGGTGCCAATGATGGGGAGGCCACGATCACCGTTACCGGTGGCAGTGGATCCTACACGATCACATGGAACACCACACCGGTCGTGACCGGACCAACGGCCACCGGTCTTGCCCCTGGTCTTTACCTGGTTGCGGTGGCCGATAACAATGGCTGCACCCACATCAAGAACTACCCGGTGACCATCCAAGGCGCCACGGCCCCACTGGCCCTCAGCTTCGATGTGGACCAGGTGACCTGCAACGGTGCCGCGAACGGTGCCATCGACCTCACCATCACAGGTGGCGCTGCTCCATACTCCCACATCTGGACCGCACCCGATGCGCAGCAAACGGGACTTGAAGACATCGATGGTCTTATCCCCGGCACCTACAACCTCAGCGTGATCGACTTCTTCGGTTGCGCGTTGAACACGACGATCAGCATTACGGAACCGGCCTCGCTCGCGGTCAGTGGATCCATCACCACGGCAGCCTGCCAAGGAAGTTCCACCGGCGCGGTGAACAGCAGTGTGAACGGTGGCACCCTTCCCTACTCATTCGCTTGGAGTGGCCCGAACGGTTTCATCGCGAATAGCGAGGATATCAGCGCGCTTTCAGCTGGTGTTTACGAACTCACCGTGACCGATGCGAACGGGTGCACCATCACTGAAGGTTTCAACGTGAGCCAGCCTGGTTCGCTTTCCGTCTCGGCTACGCTCAGTTCCTACAACGGCTCAGGCATCACCTGCGCCGGGACGATGAACGGCAGCATCGACCTGGATGTGACCGGTGGAACATCGCCGTTCACCTACTCTTGGAGCGGGCCCAACGGCTTCGTCGCCTCCATTCAGGATATCAACGGACTTGCCAGCGGAACGTACACCGTGACAGTGGCGGACGACAATGGCTGCTCGATCTCGTTGACACGAACGATCACCGCACCGACACCGATGGCGGTTACGCTCTCGGCCAGCGTATTCGGCGCCAATAACATCAGTTGCACCGGTGCTTCGGATGGCAGCTTGAATACTACCCCTTCCGGTGGTACGGCACCGTATGCATTCTCTTGGACAGGTCCTAACGGCTTCAATGCCAATACTGAAGACCTGAGCGGTCTGTCCGTTGGCACCTACACGTTGCTGGTCACCGATGCCAACGGGTGCACCACCAGCGCACAAGCCACATTGACCGAGCCGCAACCGCTCGATGCCACGCTAACGACTTCCCTTGCCGCCAATGGTGATGCCATCGCCTGTCATGGCAATGCATCCGGTTCCATCTCAGTGAACATCTCCGGAGGGAACCAGCCTTGGGCGGTACAATGGTCCGGTCCCAATGGATACAGCGCGAACACGCCCGCTATCGACGACCTTGGCGCAGGCACTTACACCGCCATCATCACCGACGCGAACGGATGCACCATTTCCCGTCAGGTGACATTGACCCAACCGGATCCGCTCGCGGCTACCGGAGTCGTAAGCGCATTCAACGGCTCGGGTATCTCGTGTGCCGATGCGGCTGATGGCAGTATCGACCTGATTGTGACCGGCGGTGCTGGGGGATACGTCTTCGTGTGGAACGGAGCGAATGGCTTCGGGGCCACCACGGAAGATGTCACTTCCCTGGAACCCGGCAACTACACGGTGCAGATCACCGACGTGAACGGCTGCATGACCAGTGCGGACTTCCTGCTGGAAGCACCGGACCCGCTCACGGCCACATTGACCCTTTCCGAATTCAACGGCAGCAATGTGAGCTGCTCAGGCGCATCGGATGGAAGCATCGACCTCACCATCGCAGGAGGTACTGCACCATACACCGTTGCATGGAACGGGCCGAACGGAAGCACCTTCACCGCTGAGGACCTCTCCGGACTTGCGGCAGGCAGCTACACGGCCACCATCACGGACGCTAACGGCTGCACCTTCACCACGAGCCGAACTCTCACGGCACCTCTGGCACTGGACCTTGCATTGCAGACGAGCCTTTGTGGCGGCGGCAACCAGGTGTCCTGCTCCGGTGGTGCGGATGGCACCATCGACCTCACCGTCGCCGGTGGTACAGCACCCTATACCATCGCCTGGACGGACGGCATCGGTTTCAACTCAAACTCTGAGGACCTCGCCGGTATGAACCCAGGCTACTATGAGGCGACCGTGACCGACGTGAACGGCTGCACGCAGCAGATCAACACGACCCTGAGCGCTCCAACTCCGCTGGACATCAGCTCGACGCTGTCCAACATCAACGGTAGCAATGTGACATGCAACGGGGCCACTGACGGCTCGATCGACCTGACCATAACCGGAGGCATTCCTCCCTATGCGATCGTATGGAATGATGGCAACACCGAGGAAGACCGGACCGGCATCACCGCTGGCACCTACAGCGTGCAGATCACCGATGCCAACGGCTGTGTGGCGAATGCGAGTTATATCCTCACTGCACCCGCGAGCGTGTTGGTGGACGTCACCGCTCCGATCCTCCCCAATGGGCTCAACATCACCTGTGCCGGAGGCAATAATGCCAGCCTGGAGGCAGCGCTGAATGGCGGTACCATGCCGTATACCATCGCATGGACCGGTCCTGCTGGTTTCACGGCGAACACCGAAAGCATCACCGGTCTTATCGCGGGCACCTACGACCTCGTGGTGACCGATGCGAACGGTTGCACGAACAGCAGCACCCATACGGTGACCGAGCCTGATCCCGTGACCGTTGACCTCGCTTCCATCACCTACAACGGCGGCTTCAATATCCCTTGTGCCACCATCTCCATCGGTGTCTTCAACGCGACAGCGGCGGGTGGCACACCAACCTACACCTACGCCTGGACGGGGCCTGATGGCTTCACCAGTTCCGCAGAGGACCTCACCAGCTTGGTGGCCGGCCAGTATGACCTGCTCGTCACCGATATCAATGGTTGCTCGGGCAGCGCCAGCGCCACTCTCACCGCACCTGACCCACTTGATGTCGTGATCGCTTTCACCGACTTCGATGGATATCCCGTGAGCTGCGCTGGCAACGACGGTGGTGTACAGCTCACCGTGAGCGGAGGCGCACCAGCCTATCAATATGACTGGACCGGTCCGAACGGTTTCGGTTCCCAGCAGCAAGACATCGCTGGTCTTGAACCCGGCACCTATGACCTCGTGGTGACCGATGCCAATGGATGCCGGAACGACACGACCATCACCCTCAACGCACCTGACCCGATCCAGGCAGCCTTCGCGAACACCGCGAACATCTGCGGCGACGCTTCACTCGGCACCATCGATATGACCATCACCGGTGGTGGTGCACCCTTCACCGTGCTCTGGTCCGGTCCAAATGGCTTCTCCTCCACGGATGAAGACCTCAACGGCTTGATGAACGGCGCCTACACCGTGAACATCAGTGACGGACTGGGTTGCACAGGCACGTTCACCACCACCTTGAACGGACCCGCACCGATCGCCAGTGGTTCCTACGTCTCTTTCTATGGATCATTCAACCTACAGTGCCAAGGTGATAGCAGCGGCGTGCTCAACCTCGTACCGACTGGTGGTGTTGGACCGTTCAATGTGACCATCACCGGGCCGGGTGGTTTCTCCTCCAACAACCCCACCAATACCGGCTTGGTCGCAGGCGACTACGTGATCAACATCATCGACGCGAATGGCTGTCCGCTCGATACCATGATCTCGCTGAGCGAACCGACCAATGGCGTTGATGCTGATCTGACCGTATCCGTTTATCCCAGCGGAACGAACGTGAGCTGTTACGGCGCCACCGACGGATCCATCGATGCAACCATCTCCGGCGGCACAGGGCCTTACATGGTCAGCTGGCGTGGACCGGATGGTATCGAATTCCAGACCGAGGACGTATCCGGCCTGCCCGCAGGCTTCTACAACTACGAGCTGGTCGTGACCGATGCCAACCAGTGCAGCTTCGCCACCACGGTGATGCTCACTCAGCCCGACACCGCCCTCTACCTGACAACAATAGCCACGGGATACAACGGATTCGGAACTTCCTGTAACGGAAGCAGCGACGGCGCGATCGACCTCGACCTCGCCGGCGGGAACGGCGGTTACGTGCTCACCTGGACGGGTCCGGATGGTTTCACCTCAACGGATGAGGACCTGAACGGCTTGGGCAATGGCACCTACACCGCGACCGTTACGGATATGAACGGATGCGTGGCTATTGAAGTGGTGGACATCATCGCACCCGACCCCATCACCAGCACCCTCAACACGTCCACCTTCCCTGGTGGAACGCAGATCTCGTGTGAGGCGGCAGCGGACGGTTCCATCGAGATCGTGACGGCCGGTGGAGCACAACCCTTCTCCTATGCCTGGAGTGGACCGAACGGTTTCAGCTCCAATGCACCCATGATCAATGGTCTCGTTGCCGGCACCTACTGCGTGCAAGTGACCGACGCCAATGGTTGCGTAGCCCAAAGCTGCTCCACACTGAACGCGCCCAGCACCTTGGGCGCCAACGCATCGGCTACTTCCGCGGCATGCTCCAGCGGCAATGGTAGTGTGGACCTGACCGTGACCGGTGGCAGTGCGCCTTACCAGTTCGCTTGGGACAACGGAGCGAACACCGAGGACCTGAGCGATCTGAGCCCCGGTTCCTTCCAGGTGGTCGTTACGGATATCAATGGTTGTACGGTGAGCGCACAAGCCACCGTGGTCGGTTCACCGGCGGTGGATGCAACGGCGATCACCAATGACAACAACTGCCATGGCGATGCGTCGGCCGGTATCGACCTCAGCGTCCTGAGCGGGACCGCACCGTACACGTTCTCCTGGAGCAACGGCTCAGTGGATGAAGATCTCTCCCAGCTTACGGCCGGCACCTATTCCGTTTCCATCACCGATGCGGCAGGCTGCACTTTCACGGCGAGCTACGCGCTCCTTGAGCCTGCGGCGATCGCCTTCGACACCCTGCTGTCAAGCTATGCAGAAGGGTACGATGTGAGTGCCTATGGTGCCGAGGATGGCAGCATCACCACGGCCGTGAGCGGCGGTACGGCTCCATACACCTTCGCCTGGTCCAATGGAGCCACCACGGAAAGCATCGGCGGCCTACCTGCAGGAGTCTACACCCTGGAGGTCACCGACGCCAACGGATGTGTAGCCAGCCTCACTGTGGAACTGACCCAGCCCACCGACCTGGAAATGCCCACGGCCTTCAGCCCGAACGGGGATAGTGATAACGAACGGTTCGTGGTGCGGGGTATCGATGGCTACCCGAGCAACATGCTCACGGTGGTGAACCGTTGGGGTAACGTGGTCTATGAGCAACCCAACTACAAGAACCAGTGGGCGGGCGAGAATAGCCAGGGTGACCAGCTACCGAATGGAACATACTTCGTGATCCTGAGTATAAACGACGGAACACGCACCCTCCAAGGGTTCGTTGACCTGCGCCGCTGACCCCTAACCTCCGAACGATGAAGACCATACGTCATATCCTGACCTTGGTACTGGCCGTGCTCGGTTGCTCGAACCTCTTCGCGCAACAGGAGGTTATGGTGAGCCAGTACATGTTCAACCAGCTCTTCCTGAACCCGGCCTACGCCGGCAGCCACGCCTACATGAGCAGCAGCTTGCTTCACCGCAGCCAATGGCTCAAAGTGGAAGGTGCACCACGCACCAGCATGATGGCCGTTGACGCCCCGTTGATGAAGGGCAAGATGGGCGCCGGATTGTCCATCGTGCATGACCAGATCGGCGTGAGCCGCGACCTCGATATCGCCGCGCACTATGCCTATCACCTCCGCTTGTCGGCCACCAGCAAGCTCGCCTTCGGCATGCGCGCAGGTCTGTCCATCTATTCGGCTCGCTTGAGCGACCTCTCCTACTGGGACGCCAACGACCAGGTGTTCCAAGGTGACATCACCAACAAGCCGGTCGGCAAGTTCGGATTCGGTCTCTACTGGTACGATACACGCTCCTATGTAGGCTTGGCGGTTCCTACCATCTACGCTGCTGATAAGGAGATCGCCATGAACGCCACCGGCGTAATTGACGACTACTTCACACAGCATTTCTATGTGAACGCAGGCCATGTGTTCACGCTGAACGAATCATTCGACATCAAGCCCAGCACCATGGTCAGATACACCGCCGCAGCGCCCATGGAAGCGGATGTGAATTGCAACGTACTGTACAGGGAGCGCATCTGGTTCGGACTCGGATACCGCACAGGCGATGCCGTGGTGGGCATGCTTGAATATCAGGTCAATCCCATGCTCCGGATAGGATACGCTTATGACATGACGACATCCAAGCTGCGCAACTACACCAACGGCAGCCATGAAGTGATGCTTGGCATGGACTTCGGCAAGGAACCCATCCGTATCAAGACACCTCGTTATTTCTGATGGTCCAGCGCACACGCATAGTCATCACATCGGCAGCGATCGTCCTGCTTTCCGCATGCACCTCCATCCGCATGCAACGTGCGGATGAGGCGTATGACCTGATGCAGTACCCAAAAGCCGAGCGACTGTACGAGAAGATCCTTGCGAACAAGGAGGACCGTACCGCTCGTGCCCGCCTGGCGGATGCCTACCGCAGGCACAATGCATGGCCCCAAGCCATGGCCAACTATCAGAAGCTCTACGCTACCCATCCGCTCAGCGGAGATACCGCCCTGCATTATGGCGAAGTCCTTCTAGCTGCAGGGGAACCGGATGATGCAGCAGACATGTTCCTGCGCGTGCTCCAACAAACCCCGGAGAACACCTACGCCCTGGATCTCTTCGAATCCACACAGGGCTATCATTCCCTATTCTACAAGGACTCCACACGCTTCTTCGTGAACCGGCTCACCATACCCGGCGTTTCCACGGCGTTCTGTGGTGTGCCGTACAAGAACGGACTGCTGTTCGCCGGCGAGAAGGAACTCGAGCAACGCAACGCCAACCCTTGGAACAACCGCTCGTTCATCGACATGTACCATACCACCTCGAAGACCGAGGTGACCTGGTTGCCCGCCGAACAACTCCCCGGCTCGGTGAATGGTGCCTACCACGATGGCCCTGCAGCCTTGAGCCCAGATGGACGTACGCTCTACTTCACGCGCAGCAACTATGTCCTACGGAAGATCCAGAAGGATGATCGCAATACGAGTCACCTCATGCTTTTCAGGGCCACTCTTGATAGCACTGGAAAATGGGGCGACCTGCATGCCTTCGCCTACAACAGCGAACATTGGTCCACAGGGCATCCAGCCTTGAGCGCCGATGGCAAGACACTCTACTTCGCTTCCGATCGTCCCGGTGGGCTGGGAGGGTCGGACATCTGGCGCTGCAAGGACAATGGGACCGGCTGGTCCGAACCAGAGAACCTGGGAGGCCTCATCAACACCCCGGGCACCGAGGTCTTCCCTATGGTCAATGGCAATACGTTGCACTTTTCTAGTTCGGGTCACCTGAACATGGGCGGTCTCGACATCTTCGAAACACAGGAAGTCAATGGAGGTTGGAAAGAACCCGTGAACCTCAACGCGCCCATCAATACACCGAAGGACGATTTCCACTTCGTCCTTGACAGCACGGGCAAGGCAGGCTTCCTGAGCAGCGACCGCGATGGCGTTGACCAGATCTATGCCTTCACCCTCAATGAGCCGCTGTTCTATCTGGATGGTATCGTGATGGATGAGGAAGATGGATTCCTTCCAGGCGTTGAAGTGACCCTCACGGACCTGATCACGGGCGAAGATGCTTCGATGTTATCAGGGCCAGATGGGAAGTTCAACTTCGAACTCAAGCCTAACACGGACTACAACCTGCGCAGCTCGCGTGAGGACCTACTCACCACCACCTCAACGATCAGCACTAAAGGGCTCACCCGAAGCGACACGCTTTCCACACGGTTCCACATGAACAGCTTGCGTATCGGAGAAGCCATCGCCATCAACAACATCTACTACGACTACGACAAGTGGGATATCCGGCCCGATGCCGCACCTGAACTGAACAAGCTGGCGAGGATCTTCATGGATAACCCGAACATGAGCTTCGAACTCGGCTCCCATACCGACAGTCGCGGTGGTGACATTTACAACCTGGTGCTTTCCGATGCTCGTGCCAACGCAGCCGTGAACTACCTGATCCAGTCCGGCGTGAACCCCGATCGCATCAAAGCCAAAGGCTACGGCGAGGAGAAGCTAGTCAACAAATGCCGCAACGGTGTCAAATGCACCGAGGAGGACCACCAGGCCAACCGTCGCACGGAATTCACCGTGACCGGTGTCGCAGAGCTGGCATCGGGAACCTCCAGGCCTTAAGGCATCAACCAGCAGCACCTCGCCGTACGATCGTGCTGAAGGGGACGCCTTCGATGTGGGCGTTGACCCAGGAGATCACGTCGAAGTACTTCAGCACCAAACTCTCGTTCGCGTCCACCAACAGCGGCTGGAATTTGTCAAGCATCGACCGGAAAAGCTCGCGTTTCACGCCTGGATCCCCAGCACGGGCGAGCTTCTTGATATGCTCCATGAGTACCGTTTCCATGCCTTCAGCGCGATGTCGTTTGCTCAGGAACCGTTGCGTGGAACGAACGATGTACTCCAGGAGGTCGTAGTTCCCCAATTCGTAGTGGACCACCAGGTTGAACAACCGCGCGTAGGTGAAGATATCCTGCCGTAAGGTGGGTTCATTATCGTTCAACACCTTGTTCAACCAGAACAAGGCCTTGTTCATCTCCCCTCCTCCGAAATGAACACACGCCAGCGTATAGTAGAACTCGAGCTCCTGCTCCTTATGCAACCGCTCGCCCAGGTCCTCCATGCCAGCGATGATGGTCGGTGTGAGGGAGATGGCTTTCTCATGCTCGCCGGCACGGTCCAAAAGCCGCAATTCGCTCAGAAAACTGGCCACGAACACTTGGGTCTCGATGTTCTGCCCATTGAAACCGGACCTTGTAGGCAACTCCCGCATATAACTGATGTTCGCCTTCGCGTTCTTCAGGTCCTTGAGCTCGATCTGTGCGTTGATGATGTAGTGTACCGTGCGGATGTAACGCTTCGGAAGATCTGCCCTGATCTGCTCGTTGTCGTCCAGGATCTGCTTCACCCGCTGGAACTTCTCCAAGCTCACCGCCCAATCACGCTTGGCCCATTGGCAAAAACCCTGAGTGTAATAACAGATGGTAGCGGCACGGCGGGATAATGCCGTGTTCTTCCCCTTGATCAGGGGATGCTCGCTGATCTCCTCCACCATGGCGTGCTCCTCATCGGTCCGCACATAGCCACCACTTCGGAAAACATAGTTGATCTTGCTGTAGAGGATGTGGTAAGCTGCGAGGTTCCGCAGCTTCTCGATCACATCACGCTCCTCTTCGATAAGTGCATCGAGGTCCTTGGTGAACTCGCCGCTCTCATAGGCCTCCTCGAGAAGCATCTTCTCCCAGTTCAACAACTCGAACCAGTAGTAGAACCGCTCATTGTCCCGCGCGATCCGTTTGGCACGGTGCAACAGTTTGTTGCACTCGGTATAAAGCGCCTTCTGGTAGAGGATCTCGATGTTCTTGATCTCCTGTTTCAGGATCCCGCTCACCGAACTCTCCGCGTGGAACGCACGCAGTGCTTTCAGGATGAGCTTGTACAGATGGTTCTTCTCGGATGGGAGATGCTTGATGAAGGTCTCCTTCGCGAACTGCTTCTTGATCGCCTCCTCATCGTAGACCTTCTGCTTGTCGATGGCATCGAAGATCCGCAGGTAGTTCTTGTCACCGGCCTGTAGGGACGAATGCAGCTTGAAGAAACGCTTCTCCGACTTGGTGAGCGACTTGATCAGGTCGTGTAGCTCGTTGCTGGGCTTCATAGGGAGCAATATACCGGGTAGGATCCCAACCGGGAATTCAAAAGTAGGGATCCAGACCCGGTCGTGGGGTGTGAAAGATCACCGGGCTACATTTGAGCATGCCGCAGCGCTACAACCTCCAAAGGCTATCATTTGTTCTCCTGAGTGTGCTCTTGGCGGCACCGTCGGTGTCGGCACAGCACTCCTGCGCCGCCACCAAGAGCAGGCTCCATGGTCAGGGGAAGAACCGCTCTGTGGCGCTTGCACCCGTCGACATCCTACACCAGCGAATTGACCTGGACCTCACCTTGGGGAACATCATTCGAGGCGCATGCACCATTCAACTCGTGCCTCGAACTGAACCACTGAGCACCTTCGATCTGGACCTGGAAGCCCTCGTGGTGGACTCCATCACCACCCCAGCAGGGAACTGGACCTATTCCCAAGACGAGACGACCCTAACAGTAACGCCAAATTCACCGATCGGCACGGAGGACACCGTTGAGTTCGTCGTTCATTACCGTGGAGATCCCGTGCTGGACCCGAGCGGCTTCGGCGGCTTCTACACTTCCCCATCCCTCCTGTATAACCTGGGCGTTGCCTTCGAGAGCGTACCCCACTCCTACGGCCGTACTTGGTTCCCATGCCTTGACAATTTCACGGAACGAAGCATCTATGAGTTCTTCATCCGGACAGCAGGAGGCAAAAAGGCCTGGTGCAACGGGGTGCTCGTGGATCGCATCACGCTCGGCGGCGATACCCTGATCAATCACTGGCGCTGTGCTGGTACCATGCCGGCTTACCTGGTATCCGTGGCCGCTGCGAACTACACCGTGGCACGGGACACCTTGGCCACGGTCCTCGGTGGCCAGATCCCAGTAGAACTGATCGCGAACGCCTCCGACACGGCCGATATGCGCGCCTCCTTCACCCACCTGCCCGATGCGTTCGCGCATTTCGAGGCGCTCTTCGGACCCTATCGATGGGAAAAGGTCGGCTATGTGCTCACCCCGGTCGGCGCCATGGAACACAGTACGAGCATCCATTACCCGGCTTCGATCGCCGATGGCTCGCTGGACTATGAAGCCACCAAGGCCCACG
>Ga0209097_10000236_pt1 | contig 61181 bp, 58 predicted proteins | sample AD_UKC052_MetaG_FD_184419 | JGI IMG/M metagenome (GOLD analysis project Ga0209097, IMG submission 184419) | Active sludge microbial communities of municipal wastewater-treating anaerobic digesters from USA - AD_UKC052_MetaG (SPAdes) (version 2) | ecosystem: Engineered > Bioreactor > Anaerobic >... | reverse complement strand
AGCGCGAACAACATCTTCTTCATCGGTTTTCTCCTTTCACCTCGCTATTTTAAAGTTCTAACAGCGAAGTAGATTTTTGAGCTTTCGCTCTATATATATAAAATACAAATGTACATCATTGTCTTCTTATTATATGATTATACTCCTAAACTATTAACTTGTCAACCGATTGTACAAGATGACCACATAGGTAACACTTTTGATACTTCAATCGGCGTACGATAACCTAACGCTTGATGCGGTCGGTAAAAGTTGTATTCAATCAACCATTCAGTAAGTTTTTGGTTAAATAAATCAATGTTCGGAGTAAAATTACCAAGTTCTAAAAATTCTTCTTGTAAGATACGATTAAATCGTTCGTTCGTAGCATTATCTTTCGGTGTACGTATCCTACTATATCCAAGCCATTTACGGCTTTTGTTTTTATGCCATCAATATACGTTTTATAAGATGCTTTGTCAACTTTTTTTCACTAAAAATCAAAAATCCGACAATTGCCAGATTTTGCATCAATTAATTTATATAATAAATATTTGGTCCTTGAAGGACCAAATATTTATTTTTAATCTTCCGAGGATAAAATTTAATAATTCCCACAACCTCGCAAGTCGTAATATTTACAAATCCTTTTATATTTGCATATTTACAATGCCGGTGATTAAAAAACTCCATTAGGCTTTAGGCCTTACAGAGTCCAATATGTATCTGGCATTATGAATTAAATCAATACATCCTCCACTGCGTTTTCTAAATGACGGATATCGTAAGTGCCGTCACGATAAAGTTCAATTGCCAAGACATTAATTTGCCAATCGCGGTCTAATAATTTTTTCTTACTTAAATAAATTTGCGACAGTTTAATCAATTTTTTCTGCTTACCATAAGTAATATTGTCTTCCGGCCAAAATCCGTCTAGCCCGGTTTTCATACGCGTCTTTACTTCAAAAAAAATTATCGCATTATTTTTAGTCGCGATAATATCTAATTCTCCTAATTTGCTATATCTAAAATTTTTGTCTAAAATTTTATATCCTTTATTTTCCAAATATTCTCGAGAAATTTTTTCTCCCAAATCTCCTAAATCCTTTTTCTCTCGCATAAAAATAAAATATTATATTTAAAAAATTTATTTTGAGATGAAAATTATTTATATAAAGGTCCGCATCGGAGTCCCGATCGCTATCGGGACAAGATAGAGTGCAGTTTGATTTTGGTCAAATTAACATGTGACTTTTATGTAAACAATTTGAACGAAGGGATATCGAAGAGACAAACGAAATAATACAAGGAGAATACAAAGGGGAATTTAAAACTACTCTTTTTCATTTAACTTTTCTGCAACGCTTTCTGCTTTTTCCAACCTCTCTTCTTCCCCAATATCCGCCCATAAACCACGATGAACATATGCCAACAATTGACGATTTTTCGCCAATTCCGGAAAAACATCGTCTTCGATATTGAACGCCTCAGTTTTTTTCTTTAATTTTAAAAATTTCATTTTAAAAATCTCCGGCGATAAAATATAAAATCCAGCATTCACATAACCTGAATATTGATAATCGGGATTTTGTAAAAAATCTACAACTTTTTCGTTTTTTGTTTTAACCAGTCCCATGCCACTGACATTTTGATCATAATGAAGCGCCATTGCCCCTAAATTTTCTTTGTAGGAAACTCTTTTTCTAAATGGCGACACCTCTAAGGGCAAAATTCTCGGGGTAATGCTCTGCATAAACGATGATGATCCAAAAAATCTCGGCTGGGAAATTCTTTTTTTATAAAAATTAACATAATCATTAAGATCAATATTGGTTAAAACATCCCCATTCATAACCATAAAATCTTTTTTAATTTTCTGTGCCGCTAATTTAATTGCTCCACCAGTCCCAAGTGATTTTGATTCAACAATATATTCTATGCCTGCGACATTGCCTTGCTTTTTAGAAATATCCGCCTGCGGATCTTTTGTTTTTAAATATTCTAAAATTTTATCTGCGCCGAAAGATAAACTTAAACAAATATCATTAAATTTATATTTTTTCAATAAATCGAGCTGATATTCAATCAGCGGTTTTTCATTTATCTGAATTAAAGATTTTGGAATATTTTTTAATTTTCCCGGCAAGTTGGTTTTTCCACCCGCCAAAATTATAACTTTCACCCCATACCAGATTTTCGACATATTTATACTATTTTGTCGAAAAACAATTAATATTTATTATTTATAACCATCTATTATTTATATTATTGGCCCCTACTGCTGTCCCGCTTCGCGGGATAAGTCAAAAATTCAATACTGAAGTTCATTTTTTATTAAATCTAATTAAGAGTTAATTATAGCTCTCTGAGCTCGAAAGTCAAGATTTTAAAAAGGGGATTCTCGGAATCCCCTTCACGTTCTATCTTTCACCACCCTATTTCCAATCGACATTGAATTGCTCGATTGGAATATTGGCTACCTGAATAGTGGTAAAAAGAGCGGGCTTAACAGACAAATTGGCGATTGTGTGCCGAGTACCCGGATCTTCAACCACCATGTCGCCCTCACTAAGGGCGATCCCTCTTTTAACGATTTCTTCTCGACTAAAAGTTTCAGGGGCATCAATAACCCAAATTTGACCTTCGTCAACACGAGAAATTTCGTGTATATTCTCGTGTGTGTGCCAGGACTGAATGTGCCCTGGCGGGATTTCGGTAATAATCACTTTGACTGGCGCTTGAGTGCCATTGCTGGTCACTATTTTCCGATAATACCACCGAATTTCATTGCCATCAATTCTGGCACGCATAACAACTTCGAGAAAATCGGGATTGTCTACTTTTAGCTTGATACATTGTCCCTCTTCTCCCATCTTCTTTCTCGGATCAATAATGCTAACACCGTCATACCCAGCTTTTAAAATGTTCAATTTGTCCTCCTCGTTTATCTCAAAATATTTGTATTAATACAATATCAAATTAATGAATTGCTGTCAAGAAAATTTTTGTTCTTTACTCAATTGAAAATTTCTGATATGATTGTAATACATTAATATGAAAATTATTATTGCCACTCCGTTATATCCCCCGGAAATAGAAACGCTGTCTTTTTATATTAAAAGCCTTGCCGCCAAATTATGTGAAAAACACGAGGTTACTATTGTTGCCTATGCCAGTACGGCAGAAAAAATACCCGGAGTAAAATTAATCACTATCAGTAAACGCCAACCGCTTTTAATGCGGTTTTTAAGATATTTATTCGCCCTGCTTGAAACATCTAAACATGCTGATATTATTTATGTGCAAAATTCCGTGACCGCCGGATTACCAGCAATCATTGTCAAATTTTTCAGAAAAATTCCCGTTATTCTTAATTTTGCGGAAAATGAAGCGTGGAAGCGCGCAACCCAATTACAATTCACCAGTCAATCCCCGGAAAATTTTCTAAAAAAACCAAAAAGTAGTTCTAAAATTCGTTTTATTATATTTTTACAGAAATTCGTATCAAATCATGCTTCACAAATAACCGTATCTTCTGATGCGTCAGCAAAATTACTTTCAAGTGTATATCATGTACCATCCACACATATAAAAATTAACTATAATCCACCAGAAAATCAACAAATATTGCCATTTAAAACAAATCCGGTCCAACATCAAATTATTGCCATTGGTCGCCTTGTGGAATGGGCGCATATTCCTGAAATTATTTATACAGTAAACTCTCTTAAACAAAAATTTCCGGACATAAAACTTTTGATTGCCGGAGAAGGGCCACAAGAAAATAAACTTAAACAAATTGTCACTGATTTAAATCTTTCTAAATATATTATTTTTCTTGGTCGTATATCTAAAGCGGAAAATTGGTATCTGCGCAAGATATCTCATACGCATATTCACCTTTATGATTCTATCCATGAAAATTTTCCAGATACAATCATTTCCAGTTTTTCAGCTGGAATTCCCGTAATTATCAATAATTCAATTGAAGCCGATGAAATAATTTCTGACGAAGAAAACGGTTTTACTGTTAATTTAAAAAATGAAAAAGAACTATCGAAAAAAATTACATTTTTGTTTAATGATGATAATTTAAAAAACAAAATTATTAACAATGCAAATAAAATTTTAAATGCAAAATTCTCTTGGGAATCACATCTGAAAACATTAAACAATATTTTTGAAAGTGGTTATGGAAAATAATACAAAAAAATTATGGAAAACATATTACAAGACGGAACTTACTAAAATTATTCCGCTTCTTGATAATCTCGGATTTTCTTTAGAGGAAGAGCAGGTCCATGTCATTGGAGAACGTTACATTATAAACAATCAAAAACTTATACTGACCGGCAGACGCGTTAAAAACGGACAGCGCGTTATAATCAAAATCAGCAATAATGAAAAATTTATCAAAGAGATAGAACACGAAAGAAAATGCCGTGAAATCTTAAAAAAAATAGATTTTTCTTCACATGTTTTCTTTTCGCCGCAAGAAATTCTGTTTACCAAAAAACAAGGATTTATTATTTTTGTCACGGCCTTTATTGAACAAGAAAATACTTTTTTGGAACGACCATTTGAAGAACAATTCTTTTTGGCGCTTAAAGCCCTTGAAGTTCAAGAGGGAGTACACGCAACTACCTACAAACATGCCAGCGTGATTAAAAAAATCTTCGGCATATGGAATGCTGAAAAATATTTTGAAATATTTAATAAATACAAAAAAGAAATTGAATCCAAATCACCCGAAAACAAAAAAACAAAAATAATTTTTTTGAAAGCACAAGAATTTATTAGAACAAATTTTGAAACCATTAATCTTTACTCCGGATTTCTTGTGCACTGGGATTTTGTTCCGCACAATATTCGTATTGATAAACGAAACATTTATCTTTTAGACCATTCTTCGATGCGCTTCGGAAATAAACACGAAAGCTGGGCAAGATTTATAAATTTTATGACGCTTTATAATCCAAAATTAGAAAAAGCTCTGATTGATTATATAAAAGATAACCGCAGCCAAGAAGAAACATTGTCCTTACAATTAATGCGTGTTTTTCGTTTAACGGAACTTATAAAATATTATGTTTCCACTTTAGAAAATTTATCGGGAAACGTTCTTACATTAAATAAAAAACGCATCGAATTCTGGAGCAATGCGCTTGAAGCAGTACTTGATAATAAATTCGTGCGTCAAGAAATAATTGATGATTATAAAAATATACGCGATTCTTTAAGGAGCGAAGACGAAAAGCAAAGACAAAAAAATCTACATTAATTTTTATTCGGCATTACGCATCTGTTCTACAAGTTTTTCGTATTCATCTATCATTGGATGCGACCAGGTTTCTTTGAACATTTTAAGCATTTCTTCTTCAAACCACATCTTTTTTTCTTTTTTGCGAGTAAATTTCTCCCAAATTTCTGACCCAATTTGACTATATGTAAACAAAAAGTTTTCTGCGTTGTGAATTTTGTCTGCAATTGAAATCGCTTTTGCTTCTTCGGAACCATTTTTGACCGTTTCTATATATTTGATTTTTGTATCTTCCCAAGATAAAGAATTGTCATTAGTAACCATTTTCACCAAATCCACCACTTTGTCTCCTAGGTTATCTCTTAGTTCTCTCTCCGTAATATCAGTGTCTTCTAAAACATCGTGAACCAGGGCAGCGGCAATAACCTCGTCAGAAAAATTATATTTCATAAGTTTTATTGCCACCATTAAAGGATGAACAACGTAAGGAGATCCATCGTTCTTGCGTTTTTGATTTGCGTGAGCAGTTACTATTATCCTAATTGCTTTTTCAATTAAACTAAGTTCTAGTTTCATATTCTAAAAAATTAATTTTTATCACGAACATCTGGAAAAATATTTTCAACAATCGCTATGCCATCAGAGGTTATTGCCACCGGATCACCAACTTCGGTTGCTTTATGCGTAGCCATAATATCTTCTTCGGATAAAATGCGTATTGTATCTGATTTCTGCATTTTATTAAAGATGTCTTGCGGAACTTCTAATGTGAAAAGGCGAAACAATCTGAAAGACGGAATTCCTGTTTCGCGTTCCGATGTTTTAATTTTCCACTGAATCGGACTTACAGTAGATTCGTATTTTGTAGAAATTTTGTTATTTTCTCCTTCCAATATAACATTGCTTAAATCTTCTAATGTCTCCCTCCTAACATCTTCTTCAAATAAAGGATTATCTTTTCCAAAAAAGAAAGAAAGCACTTTTTCCATATATTGATTACGCCTCTCTGCGGCTTCGTTTTTTTGTTCTTCGGTATATGCAGAAAATTCCTGCATTTCTTTAGGAAGTTCGAGGATAAAGCGCGCATCATTATTTTCTTCTTCCGGCCTTCCTTGTATGCCAAATTGAGCATTAAATTTTTCTATAAAATATTCTTTTCCTTTCGGGGTAAGTTTAACCGCCCCTCCCAACGCTTGAAATCGCGGATATTCTTTACCGTCTTTTTTTAACGGCTTACCTTTCATTGCAATAAAGTGCGTTTCTCCGGTTTCTTTCACACGGCATTCTCGTACTAAATTAGAAATCGACACACGTATTTTTTCATATAATCCTTCTGGAATTTTAGGTTGTTCTTTTGTTTCCATATTTTTTTATTTAATTTTCAAAATTCTATTAAAAACTTTTTCGCGCATATCTTTTGCAACCATGTCCCAATTATATTTATTAAACACCATTTCCCTGGCGCGTTCAGTAACCTCTTTAACTTTTTCCGGATGAGCCAAAATATCTTTCACGGCTTGCGCAATTTGTTCCGGAGAATCTTTATTTACTGCCCAAGCAGTCGTTGGTTTATCTGGATTACGTCTTGCATCAAAAATAAAATCTGCGAGCCCGCCCTCCTGGGTGGCAACAACCGGCAAACGAGATGCCATTGCAGAAAGAAATGCATTGCCTAGTCCTTCTGACCTGCTTGGCGCGACATAAATATCGGAAATTCTACGATATTTGGTTACTTCACTACGATCAACTCTCCCTGTAAAAATAACCCTATTTTCTAATTTTAATTCTTTGGTAATATCTTTTAACAATTTTTCATCTTCTCCATCTCCGACAATCAAAAATTTAACATTTTCCGGAAGCATCGGTAAGGCGCGAATTGTATCGTCGTTTGCTTTTTGATGCACCACGCGCGCGGTATTAACAAGAAAAATTTCTCCTGATTTTTTTCCCACTTTTTTTCTGGTTTCTTCAAGTTCTGCTTCGGTAACATTGTCTGATAAATCGCGGGGGTTGGCACCATTATGAATCAATTCTATTTTATCCTCTTTAACCCCCCTGCGCCTTGCCCATTCCATAAGAAACAATGAAATCGGCTGAACTACGTCTGCCTTGGTAAATGAACGGACAAAGAAAAACCACAACGGACGCAATTTTTTTTCAATATGCTCTGGCGTTTTTCCTTCTTGCAAAGTTAAAACATATCCCTTTTTAGGGTAAAGCATTTTAAAAATTGCTGCTGCAACTCCGGCAGTATGAGCCATCATCGCCCAAATTCCATCATAATGATATTTTGCATTAAGAAAAATCGCTTTTATCGGCGCGAGAAATTGATATAATAATTTATTTAAATCTAACGGCCATTTACCATAATCTTCGGCAGTGGGGTTTTTTTTGGTTATACCTATGCGATGCACTAAAACATTTCCGAATTTTTCGATCCTAGGTAGATTAGAATTAAATCTTGCCACAATTATGTGGAATTCAATTTCGTTCGGATTAATACGATCTGTAATTTCTTTAAGCGCACCATCAGAACCACCGACATATTCGGGATAGTAAGTTAAAGAAAAAATAAGTATTTTTTTCATATTATTAAAAATTATTTTTTATTGATTTTTATTGACTTAATATATTCTTTAAGTGTCCTGGTTTGTTTCCAACCCAACTTTTTTATTTTATCTGTATCAAACACATTATCAGACCTGCTGGTTTTTGTAGCTGGTAGCATTTTTATTTTGCAACCAAACATATGCGCAACATCAAATAAAGAATAGGCTTCTTCGCTACAAATACTATACTCATCACCCATGCCCCTTTCCGCAACCAAAAGAATTCCATTAATGGTGTCATCTACATGCGTGAAGGCGCGCATTTGTGTACCGGGCTTTCTTACTTCGCATGGTTTATTGTTTAGATAAAGTTGCTTAAATGTTTCTATAACCGTACCATAACTGCCAATAAATTGACCCGCTCGCTCTCCTGGCCCATATACACTGAAAAAATATGTTATCGCATAATCTAATCCATACCATCGAGCATAGTTACGTACAAGTTCGCTGTTCACTGCTTTTGCCCAAGTATAAGGAGAAATGTCGCGCCCCGCAACGCCACTTCTGCTTTTGGTGAATTTTGTAGAAGAACCGGCATAAATTAATTTGCATTTTTTCTTGCGCCAAAATTCTAATACTCCCTGCGTGCCTCGTATATTTAAATCCCAAACCAATTCTGGTTCATTTAAACTTGCTGCTACGCGCGAATATTCTCCAAAATGATAAATAATGTCAGGAGTTTCCGGTATATGTTTTTCAATATCTTTAGTGTGCCCTTCACGATATTCTGCTCCAGAAATATGATTTTCTCGTATGCCAGTAAAATAATTGTCCAAAGAAATAACTCGATTATTTTTATCTTTCACAAGTTTCTCAATAAGATGCGAGCCGATGAACCCCGCACCCCCAGTAACTAAAATTATTTTTTGTTTTTTCATATATTTTCTACAATACGCCCCAAACCAAATTTAACATTTGGAGACACCGGGAGTTGAACCCGGACTTCAGCAATGCGAATGCTGCGTAATGCCATTTTACTATGTCCCCATAAATTTAGTACGGGGTAAAAATGTTTTATATTACTCCGACCGCTGTCGGAGTCCGACTTTGGTCAGACCATTATACTATAAGCCCTCTATTATTCATGTCGCAGGGCTTCAATAGGATTTAATTTTGCTGCTTTTTTGCAGGTTTACCCGCCTATGTGTTAATTATTTTAAAAAACTTACTCATATCTAAGTGCCTCTATTGGATTGAGCTTTGATGCCTTTTTGGCGGGGTAAATGCCAAAAATCAAACCAATCATCGTTGCCACCACTAAAGAAAGAATAACAGCCCCAATAGGAATTGTAAAGACCCAATTTGACTGCAATACTTTTGTTAAAACAATTGATGCCACAAAAGAAATTGATGTTCCGCCGACAAATCCAATCAATCCGCCAAGCAGGGTTAAAGTGATCGCTTCAAGTAAAAATTGATTCAAAATATCTTTGTTCCTCGCGCCAACCGCTTTTCTTAATCCGATTTCTTTTGTTCTTTCTGTAACCGAAACTAACATTATATTCATAATTCCGATTCCTCCGACAATTAAAGCAATTGCCGCTATTAATGATAAAAATATTGTTAAAGCGCTCGTAATTTGTGTAAGCATGCTTGCCATTTCTACCTGACTCATAACCTTAAAATCGTCTTTAGCCAAATCTCCTTCCGGATTATAAATTCCATGTCGTTCTCTTAAAATTATTCTTGCGTCTTCTACAACTTGGTCAATCACTTTTTCGTTTTTTGCTTTAACTAAAATTGCATTAATATAATCAATACCCATTAAAAGTTTTTGCACGGTGGTTAAGGGAATATATGCATAATCGTCAAAAGTTTGGAACAATTGTCCTCCTTTTTCTTCCAATATACCCACAACCCTAAGGGTCAATTTTTTGATTCTAATTGTTTTCCCAATAGGGTCATCTTCTCCGAATAAATCTTTAGCTAATTTATGTCCCAACACCACAATTCTTGCCATACTGCTGACATCGTCTTTACTAATGCCCCTGCCACTCGCAATAGAAAGATTGCTAATATCCATTGCCTCTTCGTCAATACCCATAAAAGTAATTTTTTTATCTTCCCCAAAATAACCTGCTATTCCATTGCCATAAATCATAGAAGAAACTCTTCCCACATTTGGGTTTTTGGCAATCGCTTCGGCATCCGAGGCCTTAAGATTTATTTTTCCCAATTGATCTATTACTTGTTGTGACATTGAACCAGCCGGAGAACCTGGTTCAATGTAAATATTATTTGAACCCATAGACGCAACTTGTCCAACAACTAAATTTTGCGCACCATTACCCAAAGACATCATTAAAATTACTGAACCAACGCCAATCACAATACCCAACATAGTTAATGCCGAACGCATCTTGTTGGTTTTAAGAGTATTAAATGATATTTTAATAGATTCTGATAATTTCATTTCAAAAATCCTTCCCTGGCAATTTTTCTATTTACCACTTGGCTGTCCTCAATTATTCTACCGTCTTTAAGACGGATTATTCTTTTTGCCATTTCTGCAGTATATTGTTCGTGCGTTACCAAAATTATTGTATGTCCTTGCTCGTTTAAATCTTGTAAAATTTCCATAATTTGTTGTCCTGATTTGCTGTCTAGGTTTCCGGTTGGTTCATCAGCAAAAACTACCGAAGGATTATTAACAATTGCCCGCGCAATTGCCACTCGTTGCTGTTCACCTCCGGACAATTGATTGGATAAATTTTTTATTCTCGATGAAAGTCCAACTGATTCAATTGCCTTTAAAACTCTCTCTTTTTTTTCTTCTTCCGTAATGTGTGTATAAATTAGAGGAAGCTTAACATTGTCAAAAACAGAAGTTCGCGGAAGCAAATTAAAAAATTGGAAAATAAATCCCAATTTGTTATTACGCACAAACGCCAATTGATCATCACTCAAATCCTCTATGCTCTGACCTTCAAATTTAAATATTCCTGAATTCGGTCTGTCTAAAAATCCCATAATATGCATTAAAGTTGATTTTCCTGAACCGGATGGACCCATAATTGCCACGAACTCTCCTTTTTCTATATTAAAAGAAACATCATTCAATGCCGTAGTAATCATTTCGTCATCACAGTATTCTTTTCGCAAATTTTTTACTTCAATCATTTTCCATTTTTAAAGTATGTAATTATTTCCTCTCCTTCAATCAGTCCGTTTATAACTTCAATTTCTCCTTGACTTCCACGCAATCCGGTCGTAATTTCTTTTTCAATAATATTCTTACCTTCTAAAATTTTTACGAATTTCTTGCCATTTTTAGAAATTACGGCGCGCTGAGGAATATTTAAAACATTTTCTTTTTTTTCGGTCTGAATCACAACCTCTCCGGACATTCCGGATTTTATTTTTTGACTATCGCCCTCAAATAAAATTTTAATCTTATAATACACAACTCCATCAATCAAAGTTTTTCCCGAATCCATTTCAATAATTTCTCCAGAATAAGATTCTTCTGAAAGAGCGTCCAGAATTATTTTCGCCGAATTATCCGTTCTAATTTTAGAAATATCGGTTTCCGGCACATCAACCTCAATTTGCAATCCCTGAGGATTAATCAAAGTAACAACAATTTTATCCATATTAACAACTTCGCCAATTTTAACATCAATTTTTGCAATTATCCCGTCAAACGGAGCAATGATTGAAGCATCTCTTAATTTTGTCGCATACTCATTAACATTAGCATTGCACCTATCAACGTCCGCTTGATATATAGCAATGTCAACTTCACGCGGTTTAGCAATTAATTTGTTATAATCTACCTGCGTTTTATTAAAAGTATTTTCTGCATTATTAATATTAATTTGATTAACAACTTTTTGATTTGCGATTTCGATCTGAGCATTGGCAATATTTAAAAATACCGTGTTAATTTCTCCCGCATCTACAGTAATCTTGGTTTTATCGACATCTAAAACAGTTTTACTAAAAGTGGGATCGCTAAACGATGTTTTTGAGTAATCCAATACATCGGATGTCTTTTGCAACGCAGTCCACATTTTTGATAATGCCGAATCAATATTTTCTTTGGTTGGGTTACCGATTGCAATTTCTGTCAATTTTTGCGCTCCATTGAATATTGTTGTTCCTAAAAACACTTCTTCTGCTTGCCCGCGTTTTTCAATAAATATTTTGGAAAAATTGTTGCTATTGTTAAAATAAGTTTTTTCAATTTCTTTAAGATCGGTAATTGCCTTATTCCCTTTACTGGAAGCGCCGATTAAATAAACCAACGCCGAGCTGTAATCTTGGTTTAAATCATTTTCTGCTTTGTTTCTGGTATCGTCTAAAGAAACTTGGGCGCTTTTTAAAACCTGTTCCGCAACTTTAATTTCTTCTTCGCTGACACCAGCCAATAATTGATCTAATTTTGCTTTTGCTTGATTATAACTTGCCTGCGCCTGCAAATATTGACTATAAAGACCTCCCGAATCCAATCCCAGTAAATATGCTCCTTTTTTAACACTAGCTCCGACTTTTGTAAAAATTCTTTCCACTGTTCCCATTGTTTTGAATTTTAAATCAATCTCGTTTATTGATTCCACGGTTCCATTGGCTGATACTTCTTGAATTACATCTGATTTTACAACTTGACCCAACTCATAGGTCAACTTGCTTGGTCTCAAAATTAAAATTAAAATTAGTACGGCAAAAATTAAAATAATGCCGAAAATTATCTTATTTTTTTTCTTAGAAATCTTTATTTTCTCCAATATTTTTTTCAATGTTTCCATAGTATCGATATTATAGCTCGTTTTTAAACAAAAGAAAAGTTATCAACATTTGACATTATATCTGTCAATGTTAAAATTAAATTAAACTAAGAGCGAAATTATAAATTATAAATGAATTTAATTTGAAAAACACTAATTGAAATCCCTATGCCATACAAAAGCATGTAGGGTTTTTATTTTGAAAAATTAAATGCTTACGAACAAATTAACCACATATCTGACAAAACTAATCAAAACTTGTCCAGAAATTGAAAAACAATTTATTTATTCAAAACAAGAAAATCGTGAAGAAAAATCTACATTTTCCGATCCACTAATGGAAGAACACCATACTGTTGTTCGCGGACTTGTTCACAAATACCATAATCGCGCATTGATTTTATTAACTTTAAATTGCGCCGCTTATTGTCGTTTTTGTACCAGACGAAGAAAGGTTTCCGATATTCAAAAAGGCGTTTTATCGGATAAAGATTTAAATAATATTGTCGCCTATATTAAAAAACATCCGGACATTAAAGAAATTATTTTATCCGGCGGAGACCCTTTGACTGTTCCTATTCTGTTGCAGAAAATGTTATTAAAATTATCAAAACTTCCGCAAATAAAGATTATTCGAATCGGCACGCGTTTACCCGTCACCGATCCCAAAAAAATTAATCAAAAATTAATTGATGTTCTGAAAATTATCAAAAATAAAACCATCTATATTTTAATTCATTTTGAACACCCCAAAGAAATAACCAAATCAACAATTATCGCAACCCAGAAATTAAAACAAGTTTCCACAATGCTTTTATCTCAATCTGTGTTTCTAAAAAATATCAACGATTCGTTTGATACGCTTTATGAATTATTTTCCAAATTAATTGAAATCGGCATTAAACCATATTATTTATATCACTGTGATCCGGTCAAGGGCGCCGAACATTTTATTGTAAACATCAGAAAAGAAATAAAAATCGTTACTAAATTAAGAAAAAATCTAAGCGGATTGGCGTTCCCGATTCATATCATTGATGCGCCAAACGGTTCAGGAAAAATTCCCGTACCATTAGAATTTTGGGGGGTTAAACTAAACGAATACAAGGATTTCAACAACAAACGATTAAAAACATAACATAAAAAAACATCCCTGCAAATGTGGGGATGTTTTTTTATACTTCAATTATTACCGGTAAAATCATCGGACGTCTGCGCGTTTTACTATATAAAAATTGCCCCATCTTATCGCGCAAATTATCTTTAACATAAACCCAATCAACCGGCGTTCCTGCACCGGTGCTATGCTCAACAATTTCTTTCACTTTTTTACGCGCTTGAGTTAAAAGTTCTTTTGATTCTCTCATATAAACAAACCCTCTGGAAATTATATCGGGACTATTTTTAATTTTACCCGTTTGTCGATTAATGGTGGCAATGATGACAAACATTCCGTCTTCAGACATTGTTTGGCGATCACGCAAAACAACATGTCCGATATCGCCAATTCCCAATCCGTCAACAAAAATATAATTTGTATCAACTTTTTTATTTGATATTTTTGCTACCCTGTTTTGAAACTCTAAAATTGAACCATTGTCTAAAACAAATATTTTATCTTTGGGAATTCCAGCCTGTATTGCCAATTTCGCCGCTTCTTTCAAAAAATAATGATTAGCATATACCGGTAGAAAAAAATCAGGTTTAATTTGTTTGATTATTTCTTTAATGTTTTCCGCATTAGAATGTCCGCTGATATGAACATCCATAATCGCATTATGCACCACATTATCACATTTACGGTATAAACTGTCTTTTAGTCTTTGAATTGTTCTTTCGTTACCGGGAATAACCGATGAAGAAAAAATAACAGTATCGTTTTTTTTGATACGAATAAATCTATGATCGCCGGTGATTATGCGCGATAACACGGCATTACCTTCGCCCTGCGCCCCGGTACAAATAACAATAATTTTGTTTTCGGGATATTTGTTAATTTCATTAATTTGAATTAAAACATTTTTATCTACTTTTATGTAACCTAACTCTCGAGCTATTTCGATGTTCATTCTCATACTATAACCATCTAAAATCACTTTTTTATTAATTGATTTGGCATATTCGATAATATGTCCGATTCTTTCTATTTGCGAAGAAAAAGTACCAACAATTACTTTTCCTGTGGCGCAATTAATAAGTTTTTCTAAATTCGCATACATTTCATCTTCGGAAATTAATTCCTTGTTTGTATCAAGCGCCCCCAAACTTTCTAACATTAAAATTCTCGGCCTCGACGACATGGCTAAATGATTATACGCAATCATCTGATTATTTTTTGACTTGGTCCCCATTGTCCAATCTCCGGGGTGAATTATGGTTCCTTCCGGCGTATTAATTGTCACTCCAACAGCGTCCATAATTGAATGTTCAACATTAAAAAAACCGATTTTAAACACGCCTAAATTAAATTTACTATTTGATTTTATTTTAATTACTTTTGACCGATCAATTGATTCTTTAGAATATTCTTGCATTCGTTTTTCCACCAGTGCCAAAGTTAAATCTCTGCCAATAATCGGCGGGTAGCCAAGTTTTTTCAAAAGCAACGGCGCAGCGCCAATATGATCTAAATGTCCGTGAGTAAAAATCACCCCACGAATATTTTTTTCTTTTCCTTTCAAATAACCAACATTAGGAATAATAAAATCAATTCCCGGCATATTTTCTTCAGGAAATTGAATCCCCATATCCAAAATTACAATATCACTACCATATTCAAATACGGTCATGTTCCTACCAACCTCTTCCATCCCGCCAAGCGGGATGATTCTTAATTTATTTTTTTGTTTTTCCATGTCGGGCTGCCCGGACTTGAACCGGGGCTACACGCACCCGAAGCGTGCGTACTACCGCTATACTACAGCCCGTTTTTTATTTTATCCAATATTTTTCACGGATTTTGAGATCTTCTTCTTCTTTTTTTTCGTCAATTTTTCCTTTGGCCAATTTGCGCAGAACTTCTAAATTTTCTTCATTTAACTCCAGAACCCTGCTTTCTAAATATTTTTTATTATTATTTTTCGGCTCTTCAATCACTTCTGCCAATAAAACATCTAAAATTGCGCCCACTTTCGGACTGGGCTGAATTTTCAATAATTTCATTATATCATTACCGTTAATTTTCAGCATTTTTGCGGAAATCGGATCTTTAGAGACTTTTTCAATCATATATTCAATTGTTCTTAATCTATACGGCTTTTCTTTAGGTCTGCCCATCCCCAATCTATCGGCAACTCTTAAATTAATTAGATCAATGATATTTTCTCTGCCTACTCTTTTTAACAATCTTCTTGCCCCGGCATCAGTTAATTTTTCTGGGTCAGAAACAAACATGTGATTTTTAACCAGTAAAACAACTTTATCAATAAATTTATTCGGAAATTTTAATCTTTTTAAGACCCTGTCTGTAAATTTTGCCCCAACATAATCATGGTTATAAAAAGTAGAATCAGGTCCTTCGCCCTGTTTTGTCTCTGGTTTACCAATATCGTGAAACAAGGAAGCAACTTTTACTTCCAAATTGAATTTGTGTTTTGCCGCCTCGTCCAACGAACGCAAAGAATGCTCATAAATATCATAAATATGATGTTTGTTCTGACTTACACTAACTCCCTTATCAATTTCGGGCAAGATAAATTTCAATAAATTCGTCTGTCTTAATAAATCAATACCGTATGCCGCCCTTTCTGTTTCAAAAATTTTAATTAATTCATCACGAATTCTTTCATTAGAAATCATTTGTATCCAGTCTGCATTTTTTTGAATTGCCATAAATGTTTTTTCTTCAATCGTAAAATTTAATGTACAAGCAAAACGCACTGCCCTTAACATTCTTAATGCATCTTCTTCAAATCTTTTATTCGCGTCTCCGACCGCACGAATAATTTTCTTTTTTAAATCCTTTTGTCCGTCAAAAAAATCAATAATTTCTGTTTCTTGTTTCTTATTTTTTATTTTTTGTTTTAGCGCTAAAGCATTCACTGTAAAATCTCTTCTCGCTAAGTCATCTTCTAATTTTTTGGCAAATTTTATTTCGTCTGGATGACGCTTATCTGAATATTTTCCTTCTAATCTATATGGTGTGATTTCAACAATTTTTAAAGTTTCGTCTTTAGAATCAGTAATTACGCTCACAGTGCCGAATTTGTTTTCATAAAAATTTTTAGGGAATAATTTTCTAATTTGTGTGGGCGTGGCATTTGTGGTAATGTCCCAATCTTTCGGTTTTTCATTTAATAATAAATCTCTGACGCATCCACCCACAGCATATGCTTCAAAACCAACTCGCCCCGAAAAATTTGAGGGATTTTTTCTTAATTTTTCCAATATTAAATTAATTTCTTTTGGAATTGTCATCTATCTTAATAATACTCTAAATATCGCTTTTTAACAATAAAAAATTTCCGCGAAAGCGGATTTTTTAATACGCTAAAATAAACTCGGTGCGCCCAGAGGGAATCGAACCCCCGACCATCTCCTTAAAAGGGAGCTGCTCTGCCTGGCTGAGCTATGGGCGCATATACTAAAATATAGATTTTAAAAAATCTTATGTCAATTTTAGAGTGCGCCGTGAGGGATTCGAACCCCCGACCATCTCCTTAAGAGGGAGCTGCTCTACCAGCTGAGCTAACAGCGCAAAGTGCCCTCGGGAGGACTCGAACCCCCAATTACGCGTCCGAAGCGCGTCGTGTTATCCATTATACCACGAGGGCGACAATAAAATCATACATCTAAATTATCTTTCGGTCAATTAATTTTTCTTATAATTTCTTGACAATCGGTTTAATCTATGGCAATATTATTATACTTCTTAAGGAGGACTACCATGCCAAACAAGGCTAGTTTTTTCAAAAAGTTTTTTAATGTTCTCAACTATCTGAACAAAATTAAACACCTAAAAACTATCATTAACGACAAAGAAAAAATCATTAAAAGAAAAGAGCGAGAGATTGAAGAACTAAGAGAGGAAATTAATCGACTTCATTGTGGAGAACTGATCAGTATTCAATCTTTTGTTGATGCTGCCCTAAAGGGCATGACCGGCACAATCGAAAAAGAAAAAACTCCCCGCGACTCATAAAGTCAAGGGGATTTCTGTTTATGAAAGCCTAAAAAACCCCTATCAAATAATAAATTCCCATTCCCAATAAAACAATTGCCTCAATCAAATTCAACCATTTCATTGCTTTTCCTGACACAATTTTTATGTTCATGGTAAAAACCGCAATCAAGAAAACGACAATTTCATCTAGCATATAAAATAAAATATATATCAAAAGATATAAAATATATGTTGGCAAAGATAATTCTGCGTTTGCCATAACCCCTGCAAACAAAACCGGAACAACCGCAGAGCAAGGAAATTCAACAATCGTAATAATCGAAGCAAAAATAATAATTCCAATAATTATTCCCAAAATTCCGCCTGATTTTTGAAATGCCTCTTGAATTTTTAAAGATTGTCTGTTTATAATTTTATTTCCCTGACTATCGCAAACCAAATTTTGTTTTCTCGCTTTTAAAAATTGTTTTAAGAAATATACCGCGCCTAAAATACCCAAAACCCCCACAAAAACATTCATTATTTTCAACACCGGACTTAAATAATAAAATAATTGATACCATAAAAATATAAGTAAACCATAAATTACTGCGGCTACTAAAATATACAATCCGCCAAAAAGAATAATTCTTGGACGAGATTTTAAAATCAGCACTAGTCCCAAGATCATTATCAACGCCCCCAACGAACAAACATTGAATCCATCAAAAAATCCAAGAATTATCGCCTGCATTAATAAAGAATATTTGTTCAAATCAATCGTGCCAATTATTGGCAAATGAATTTTTCTTTCTTTTTCTTTCGGCGGCTGATAATTTTCCATTTGTCTCGTAATCGAGTCTTCTATTTTTTTACCAACTCCGTTTTCATTATCAAATCCCGGAAAAAATTCTTCTCCGACAAAAGTTAAGGGGACCAAACCAATATATTGTTCTAAATTATATTTATTACAAAAATCAATCAATTCCTTTCTGCAATCCGCCTCAGAGATAGAATGACGATTGAATTTTACATTAGGATATTTAACCTCTATTTTATCTAAAAAAGCATTTTCTGCTTTACAATGAATACATGTTTCGGAATAAAAAAAATTAATTTCTAATTTTGTTTCTACAGAATTTTCCGCTGAAGCATCAGCGAGAGCAGATGCAAAAAAAGGCGATACAATCGTCAACCCGATCAAAATAATTAAAAACAAATTAAATGTTTTTTTCATCATCACATTTTAATAATACCTTAAAATAATCCTTATTTCCACCACCCATCTACTTGGCAAGAGATTTATTTTATTGTATACTCATTTTAAAGAATAATTTATTAATTGGTAAATTCGTGTGAATTAGTAATTAGTATCGCTATGGTTCAACACTAATCTACAAATAAACACTAATCTACCAATACAAAAAGTAAACAAATAAATGTTAGGGAAAATTAAGAAAAAGAAAATAGTTGAAGAGCATAAAATACACGACACCGATACTGGATCGGCCGATGTTCAGATTGGAATTTTAACCGAAGAAATCGCCAAATTGGCTGAACATTTAAAAAAACACCCTAAAGACAATCATTCCAGACGCGGTCTTTTGGGCATGGTATCAAAAAGAAAAAAATTGCTTGAATGGCTAAGCGCGGACAATGAATCTCGCTACAAAAAAGTAATTAAAGCCTTGGGATTAAAAAAATAATTTATGAGCATTATTAAAAACAAAGATCAACGAGTAGGAGTGTTTATAGATGTTCAAAACATGTATCACTCTGCAAAAAATATTTACGGATGCAGAGTAAATTTTAAAGAAATTTTAAAAACTGCAGTTGCAGGAAGAAAACTTATCAGAGCAATCGCTTATGTTGTCACAACCGAATCCGGCGATGAAAAAGCATTTTTAGAAGCGCTAATTAAAGCCGGAATCGAAGTAAAAAGCAAAGATTTGCAAATCTTTTCCGGCGGAATGAAAAAAGCTGATTGGGATGTTGGCATGGCAGTAGACGCAATCAGTTTAAATACTAAATTAGATACAATTGTTTTAGTCACCGGTGACGGTGATTTTGTTCCCTTGGTTGAATACTTGCGATCACAAGGACAACAAGTTGAAGTAATTTCTTTTGGTAAAAGTGCGTCGGCAAAATTAAAAGAAGCGGTTGATGATTTTATCGATCTAAGCGCTTCTCCGCAAAAATATTTAATCGGAATAAGAAAATAATTAAATATAATCGCTAAACCACGCTGATAGTTCTCGCAAGCGAGATACGCAGATATGCGCAGATAGATATCCGCGTAAATCCGTGTATCCCGAAAAAAAAATCCGCGTTAATCTGCGATTGTAAAACGTTATGAATATAAAAATATTTAAAACAGAGATTGAAGGAAAAGAACTCTCTGTTGAATTGGGCAGATTAGCCCAACAAACTAATGGTTCGGCATTGGTAACTTATGGTCAAACATCGGTTTTGGCAACCGCTGTGTTAAGCAATAAAAAAAGCGAAAAAAATTATTTTCCTTTAACCGTTGATTACGAAGAAAGATTTTATGCGGCGGGAAAAATTAAAGGAAGTCGTTTTATTAAACGCGAAGGCCGACCATCTGACGAAGCGATTTTAACCGGCCGACTAATCGACAGATCAATCAGGCCATTATTTAATCAAAAAATAAAAAATGATTTACAAATCGTTTTAACTGTCGTATCTTTCGACGGAGAAAACGATCCCGGGCTACCAGCGCTTCTTGGCGCTTCGGTGGCTTTATCTGTTTCCAATATACCGTTTAATGGTCCGGTTGCGGGAATTTCTGCAGGACAAGACGACAAAGGAAACTGGATGATTACCTCGACTTTAAGCGCAAAAGCAAAAACCGGTTCAGAAATTTTCGCTGCCGGAATTGAAAAAAATAAAGATATTCTTTTAAATATGATTGAGGGTCAAGCTCCGCAAATGCTAGAAAATCAAATGTTGGAAGGAATTGACTTGGTTAGAAAACATATTAAAAAACTAATTGATTTTCAAAAAGATATTATTAAAGAAATTAAACCAATTAAATTAGAATTGGAAATCAAAGAAATAGACGCGGGACTTAAAAATTTGGTTGACGAATGTCTTGCAGATAAATTAGAAACAGCAATTTATCACAAAGAAAAACAAGTACGTGTCAAACAATTAAATGACATCAATTTAAAATTAGAGGAACTGGTAAAAGAGAAACATCCTGAAGAAGCAAAAGAAAAATTAACATTGGTTATGGATTATTTAGAAGAGAAAATCGACGAGATAACACATATTAATATCTTAAAAAACAACAAAAGACCAGACGGAAGAAAACTTGATGAATTAAGAAGCTTGAGCGCGGAGGTCGGACTTTTGCCAAGATTACACGGTTCAGGACTGTTTCAAAGAGGAGAAACGCAAGTATTTTCTGCTGTTACTCTGGGCTCGCCGGGATCAGAACAAATTTTTGATCAAATGGAAATCGAGGGGAAAAAAGGATTTATGCACGATTATAATTTCCCTCCATTTTCTGTCGGAGAGGTTGGAAGGGTTGGTAGTCCGGGGAGAAGAGAGCTTGGACACGGCGCATTAGCAGAAAAAGCATTGGCACCAATTATTCCTCCAAAAGAAGACTTTCCTTATACTATTAGAGTTGTATCAGAGGTCTTATCTTCAAATGGTTCATCATCAATGGCATCTGTCTGTGGCTCAACTTTAGCATTAATGGATGCAGGAGTTCCAATCAAAGAAAAAGTGGCTGGAATTGCTATGGGTCTTATGTTGGAACAAGCCCAAAACCCGAATGTTAAAAATCAAAATTATAGAATTCTTACTGATATTCAAGGCCCAGAAGACCATTATGGAGACATGGATTTGAAAATTGCCGGAACAAAAAATGGTGTTAACGCAATTCAAATGGATATTAAAGTTGATGGAATTTCTATGGATATTTTAAAAGAAACGTTTAAACAAGCAAAAAAAGCGCGATTAGAAATTCTTGAAGTAATCTCAAAAACCATAAAAGAACCGCGTCCAGAACTATCTCCTTTTGCTCCGCGGGTTTATTCAATTAAAATCAATCCTGCTAAAATTGGATTGGTTATCGGTTCGGGTGGAAAAACAATTAATGAAATTTCCGCAGAAACAGGGGCGATAATCGAAATTGAAGACGATGGAACAGTTTTTGTAACATCCGAAAATGCTGACGGAGCCAAAGAAGCAATTGGCAGAATCAAAGCAATGACGCGTGAAGCAAAAATCGGCGAAGAGTTTGAAGGAAGAGTAGTAAAAATTATGGATTTTGGCGCATTTGTCGAATTATTTTCAGGACAAGACGGACTACTTCATATTTCAGAACTTTCCAATAAAAGAGTAGAAAAAGTTGAAGACGTTATTAGACAAGGAGATATGGTTCGTGTTAAAGTTAAAAGAATAGAAGATAATGGTAAAATTAGTTTAAGTTTAATTGAAATTTTATCTAAAAAATAAAATGGAGAACGACAATCAAAACAACAATAAAATTAATTCCCTGCCCGAATATAAAATACGAACAATGGAAGGCGATTTAGACAAACTAAAAAAGGGGACCGATTTGCCACCCGAAGAATTACCAATAGCAATGCCTACTGAAATTACTTTAATAAACCCCATAGAAGTTGATGAAAAACCAACAGAAGTTACCGAAAAACCAATTGTGCCTCATCCTCAACACGAAGTTAAAATGGAAGCCCCTGCCCCAAAAACCAAACCAACAAGAACTCCCCTTCCGGAAATAGAAGACTTTATCGCTCCTATCGCGCCAGAAGAAGAAAAAACCAAAGAGGCAAGAATAAAAGAATTAAAAAAAGAGCTTAAAACAGAAAAAATTGAAAAATCGGATACCAAAACCAACAAAAAAACTCTTTGGTTAATTATCTTGGGAATTATCTTGCTGGTTTTGGCATTATTGGGATTTTTTTATTGGCAAGGACATAAAACCGAACCGAACCAGACCCCTCCGCCGATTACCAATAACGAACCACAAATACCCGATTCCTTGATTGCTGTCGATGAAACAAAATTTTTAAAAATCAACAATAACATATCACTATTAATACTTTTGCAAGATGAATCAAAAATAGAACCGATTAAAACATTTCGCAGAATTGTGCCAACTAAATTTTCCGCAATTACCGGAAAAGAAGAAATTCTTACGCTCAACGATCTAATCGCAGAATTAAACATTTCTGTTAATCCGTTTATTCTTTCTGAATTTAAAAATGATTATACTTTGGTTTTATACGGACAAGAAGAAAACGAAAAACGTCTCGGATTAATAATCGCAACCCGCGACAACAACATTCAAACGCAATCTAAATCATGGGAACAAACAATGGTTAATGATTTATATAATTTGTTTTTAGGCAAACAACCGCAAATTTTTACGAATAATAATTTCGCCGAAAGCAATTATAACGGAGTTGTAATTAGATTTATCAACTTTCCAAATCCGGATCTTAGTATTGATTATGCTACCCCAGATAATTTATTTATTGTTTCTACCAGCAAAGAGTCTATTCGCGCAATCATCGATAGAATAAAATAAACGTTGTTTACCATAAGCAAAGCATTTCTGGCATTGAACCGAATGGGGATAACTTGTTTAAAACAAGTTTTAAGAAAACGAAATTTGTTCTAAGTCAATACCAAAAATTTGGTATTTCCCCTCGGGAAATACCATCTTGTCTAAAAAACTTTGATATTGACGAAATTTAAAAAACTTATCCACAAGCTTGCCCTGTAGTGAATTCTCGACTTTTGCGGGACAACAAATTAATTTAATATTCAAGAATCTACTAACAAGGCATGAATAAAGTTTACTCAGCCGCAATAACCGGGTTAGAAGCAGAACTTATTGAAGTGGAGGCGGATTTATCATCCGGCCTTCGCTTTTTTAGTATTGTCGGACTTCCTGACAAATCCGTTGAAGAATCTAAAGAAAGAATTGCCGCGGCAATAAAAAACAGCGGAGCAGAGCCCCCGCACAAACAAAATAAACGCGTAATTATTAATTTGGCACCAGCTGATTTACGCAAAGAAGGTTCTGGATATGACCTACCAATTGCTTTAAGTTTTTTATTATCATCCGAACAAATAAAATTTGACCCAAATGACAAAATCTTTATTGGCGAACTGGCCTTAAATGGCGAAGTGCGCAGAGTCAACGGAGTTTTGCCAATGTGTTTATTGGCTAAAGAAAGAAATATTAAAAATGTTTTTGTGCCAAAATCAAATAGTAATGAAGCGCGATTGGTAAGAGATATTAATATTTATCCCGTTGAATCATTATCGGAATTAATTGGATTTTTAGAAAATAGAATTGAAATAAGACCACTAGAATCATTTAATGAAGATTTCCTTGAGGGATTTGAAACCGCATTCCAAGCAACGGTAGATATGGCATATATCAAAGGACAAGAAAATGCCAAGCGCGCACTGGAAATTGCTGCGAGCGGGAATCATAATGTCCTTATGACTGGTCCTCCGGGTTCAGGAAAAACTTTGTTAGCAAAAGCAATCCCCACCATTTTACCGAAAATGTCTTGGTCGGAAATGTTAGAGGTAACAAAAATTTACAGTGTTTCCGGAAAATTATCGCACAAGAAACCCTTGATTCATCAACGACCATTCCGCTCACCTCATCACAGCGCTTCCGAAGCAAGTTTAATTGGAGGCGGGGGATTTGCACGCCCCGGAGAAATAACTTTAGCGCATAGAGGGGTTTTGTTTATTGATGAATTCCCGGAAGTGCACCGCGATGTTTTGGAAAGCTTAAGACAACCACTCGAAGACGGCGTTGTACATGTATCCCGTGCAAAAGCAAGCTATAGTTTTCCTTCAAGATTTATTTTAATTGCTGCTATGAATCCCTGTCCGTGCGGATATTATGGAGACCCAGAAAAACAATGCACCTGCAATCAGCAACAAATAGGCAAGTATCAACGACGAGTTTCTGGACCAATTATGGATAGAATTGATTTATATGTTGAAGTCCCGCATGTTAAATACGAAAAACTTACTGACGAAACAGTTGAAGGTTCAAGCGAGGAAATCAGGCAGAAAGTGGAAAAAGCAAGAAAAACACAACTGGAAAGATTTGAAAACGATGGAATTGTGACCAATTCGGAAATGAATATTCCGTTAGTTAAAAAACACTGCCAAACTGACGAGCAGGGTGAAATGTTATTAAAAAATGCAGTAAATAATCTGCATATGTCTGCACGCGGTTATCACCGCATATTAAAATTAGCCCGCACCATTGCCGACCTCGCCGACTCTCCTAATATCACCCACATCCACATCGCCGAAGCATTGCAATACCGCCCGAAGATGGAAATATAGTTATCCACAATATTAACTATTGACAAACATATCTTATATGATATACTCTAAATCAGGAGATTATAAAGTAAAATTTTATCACGATCCTAAAACGGGAAAAAGCTATGTTTTTGAATATATCAATAATTTAGACGATAAGCAAAAGGCCAAAATTTTAAAATTTATCGAATTTTCAAGGGAGCATAATGGCGTATTAGACGAACCATATTCAAAACACATTAAAGATAAAATTCGCGAATTAAGAATTGATTTTGCTAAAAACAAACATAGAATTTTCTATTTTACGTTCATCAATAAAAATATTGTACTGCTTCACGCATTTTTAAAGCACGCACAGAAAACTCCCCTTAACGAAATAAGAATAGCAGAGAATAATTATCATATTGTAATAAATAATCCAAAAATATATGAATAAAAAAATAAAAGCAAGAGATTTTCAAAAATATCTTGCGCAACAATTAAAAAATCCTCAATTCAAGAAACATTACGACGAATATGGCAAACAATTAGAAATTGCTTACCAAATTTTGCAACTACGAAAACAAAAGAAAATGTCTCAATTACAATTAGCAAAAAAGCTCAAAACAAAACAGAGTAATATTGCTCGAATTGAGGCAGGCAAACAAAACCTAAGCATCCAAACCCTCGACAACATCGCCCGCGCATTAAATAGCGATTTGATTATTAATCTTTCTTAATGGTCACAAAAGTGATTAAAAATTTTGTCAAAAATTCATTCGAAGAAAATAAACAACACAGAATGAAAGTGGAAAAGTATTTTATTATTATTGGAATAATCGTTTTAGTTTCAATTGTTTATGGTCTGGGCAAAAAGAATGAAAGAGAATCATTTCTAGAAAATGCTTATATCTATTGCGGAGAATATTCTTGTTCTATACATACAAAAAACGAAACTTATTCCGAAATCCCGTATCAAAACGGGTACAAATGTTTACATACACCTTTAAACCCTGAAGAACAAAAAATTGAAGACCTGTGGAATAGCCTAACAGAATAACCTGTAGACGCCCATCCAATACCGCCCAAAAAGGAAATATAGTTAAACAAAAATCCCCGCATCTGCAGGGGATTTTTATGATGTACACTTTCTTACGATCGTAAAAAAGTGTACATAAATATTGTATCAATGTTTTAATAAATGTAGCCGCGGATACGCCAGTCGTCTTGATTTAAAACTCTCACGCGTTTGATGCCGCGACCCAAACTCATTTCAGAGATTGTAATTGTGTTTTCATCAATTGCTTCAACATAAGCAACGTGTCCATAAACACTTTCTTTGGTTGAAACAATTGCTCCAACTTTCGGTTCTGTTCCGGTTTCGAATCCAAATTGCGGAGCCTTCGCAAGCCAGGTTTTAGCATCTCCGTTCCACGGAATATATCTTTTCTGTGCAACATACCAAGTACACTGCCCCCAAGGAAATCGATGGCTCGTATCTCCGTATGGCCCAAGCTCTTCTTGCGTATAAGAAGCATAGGTTCTTGCACCTGAAGGAATATGTTTAATTGGTTTTTCTCCGTCGGGAACAATAATTTCCTGCCCAATTGCTAAAGCGCCATTTGCCGGCAAACCATTTAAATCAATAGTTTTTTCTTTATTTCCTTTATAGGTTTTAATAATCGCATCCAAGGTATCTCCTTTTTTGATTGCGTGCTTAACACCCGAAACCGGCAAAATTAGAAGTTCTTGCCCAATCTTAATCTTGCTTGTTGGGGTCAAATTATTTGCCCAAAGCAAAGTATTAGTAGTTATCCCAAACATTGAAGCAATTTCTGAAGGGATATCTCCTTGTTGAACTTTGTAAACAATAATTTCACTTCTTCCGGTAGAAGAAAGAGGAGAAACTGCTGTTGGTGAGTTGTGAGCAACAAAAGCGCTGTTTTGAATTAGAATATTCGAATTATCCACAAATCCATTATCATCAAAATATGTTTCTTTTATTATCCTCTCATAAGGATTTAGATATTCCACAGCATATAAAAACGAACCGCGAATGATTAGGTTTTCATCTTCTGCCCCCGGAAATCCATTATTAAAACTTCCCGCGATGGCAGTGGTAAGAATCAATATGGTAAACATAATGCAAAACACCGCTATTACCCGAAAAAACGGGATTTTAAGCGGTTTTCCCATAAAATCTTCAGTTTTTTGATTTCTAAAAATAAATTTAGAGTTAATCTGTTAACTAAACGCAAAAAGCCTACTCTGTGTTTCGGCATTTATAAGGTTAGCACAAAATAAAGCCCCTGTCAAACATTTCAGCTCAAAATTCTAAATCCTAAACTTTAATAATTTTGATTTTTATTATTAGATTTTTGAATTTTATTCAGAATTTAGTGCTTAGAATTTAGAATTTTTGTGTTATACTTAAATAATGGACGACATTTTGACAAACTTAAATCTTAAACAAAAAGAGGCTGTTACAACCATTGACGGATCGGTTTTAATATTAGCCGGACCCGGTTCGGGCAAGACAAAAGTACTTACTCACCGCTTGGCATTTATGATCAAATCCGAAATTTTGCCTCAAAACATTCTAACGGTTACATTCACCAATAAAGCCGCGGAAGAAATGAAATCACGAACAGCAAAACTACTTGCCGTAAATTTAACACAAGCAAAAAACATAAATCAATACGCAAATTTACCATTTATAGGAACTTTTCACGCTTTTTGTTTGAAGGTCTTAAGAAAAGAAATTACTAAACTTGATTATAAAACAAATTTCGTAATTTACGACGAAGACGATCAAATAAGTTTAATCAAAGAAATTATTAAAAAACTGGAAATCAATCCCGATCAATTTTCCGCTAAACGTGCCCTGCATACAATTTCTTCTTTAAAAAATGAAACCATCGATCATAAAGAATATGAAAACAATGCCCAAGAATATTTTGAAAAAATACTTGCCAAAATTTATCGCACTTATCAGGAAGGGCTTAAAAAAAATAATGCGCTTGATTTTGATGATTTGATTATGTTCACAGTAAAGATTTTTGAAAAGAATCCGGCCATTTTAGAAAAATACCAAGAACAATATAAATATATTATGGTTGATGAATATCAAGACACCGACCCGTCACAATATAAATTAATCAAACTATTATCGTCTAAATACAAAAATATTTGCGTAGTCGGAGATGACGCCCAATCAATTTATTCTTTTAGAAGTGCTGATTTTAGAAATATTCTAAATTTTGAAAAAGATTATCCGCAAGCGAAAGTAATCACATTGGACCAAAATTACAGATCAACACAAAATATTTTGGATGCCGCTTCAAAATTGATTTTAAAAAACAAATATCAAAAACCCAAAAACCTTTGGACGGAAAATCCGTCCGGTCCGCCGATTTCTATTGTTGGGACATGGAACGAAAAAAGCGAAGCAGAGTTTATTGTTAAAAAAATTATCGAATTAACGCAACAAGGATACAAGTTAAGCGATTTTGCAATTTTTTACAGAACCAACGCGCAATCACGCGCAGTCGAAGAAGCGTTTATAAAAAACAATATTCCTTATAAATTAATCGGCGCAATCAGATTTTACCAGCGCAAAGAAATTAAAGATTTAATCGGATATTTAAAATACATTTCCAATAATGACTCGGTAAACCTAAAAAGAATTATTAATACTCCCGGCAGAGGAATCGGAAAAATTACAATTGATAAAATTTTGAGAAACGGAATCGAAAAAATCGCCGAAGAAAAAATCGAAGTAAAATTATTTTATAAAATTATCCAAGCCGCAAAACAAATAGCACTGAAATCACCATTATCAAAACTGTTAAAATTTATTCTAAAAGAAACAGATTATCGAAACTATCTCAAAAAAACCTATGGCGATAACGATTTGCGCCCATCTGCCGGCGAGGCAGGAGCAGGCTTGTCCGAAGATGAAACGCGCTGGCAAAACATCGAAGAATTAATTAGTGTCAGTGCGGATTATGATAACCTCCCGCCCCCGCAAGGACTAAATGAATTTTTGGAAAAAACCGCCCTACTCTCCGATGCAGATGAAATTCAAAACAATAAAGATGTCGTGCATTTAATGACCTTGCACACAGCAAAAGGTTTGGAATTTCCTGTAATTTTCATTATCGGATGCGAAGAAGGTATTTTGCCTCATTCACGAAGCTTATTAAATCCATTAGACATAGAGGAGGAACGCAGATTGTTTTATGTTGGCATAACCAGAAGTAAAATCCACTTGCATTTAATTGTTTCTCAACGCAGAACAAGCTGGGGCTCGCAAGAAGTAAATCCTCCATCAAGATTTTTATCGGAAATCCCCGATCATTTAATCAAATATGAAGAATACCATTCAATAATCGACAAACTTATCGATTATTGAAAATTCTAAATCCAAATTCCTAATTTCTAATCAAACCCCAATGACAGAATTTCAAAACATTCTAAAAAAATACAATATTAAGCCCAATAAATTTATGGGGCAAAATTTTTTAATTGATAAAAATATTTTAAATAAAATTATTAAAACAGCCGATATCAAATCAAATGACGTTATCTTAGAAATCGGTCCGGGACCGGGAATGCTTACAATTGAATTGGCAAAAAAAGCAAAAAAAATTGTTACCATTGAGAAAGATAAAAAAATGTGCGTAATATTGCAAAAAATCTTAGATGTTAAAAATATAAAAAATGTAGAGATTATAAACACGGATATTCTTAAGATTTTCAATTCCCAATTTTCAATTTTCAATAAATTTTCAATAACCAATTATAAAATTGTGGCCAATATACCATATTATTTAACCTCGCCATTAATCAGAAAATTTTTGGAAACCGATAATCCACCAAGCGAAATAATTTTGATGATTCAAAAAGAGGTTGCCGAAAGAATTTGCGCCAAACCGCCAAAAATGTCCTTGCTTTCTGTTGCTGTTCAATTTTACGCCAAGCCAGAAATTATTGCGCTTGTTTCTAAAAACTGTTTTTATCCCGCGCCAAAAATAGATTCGGCAATAATTAAAATAATTCCGCAAGCCAACACAAATTACGATAAAAGTGATCGTAAAATTGATACGGAAAAATTTTTTCGATTGGTAAAAACGGGTTTTTCTGCAAAAAGAAAAATGTTATTTAATAATTTAAAATCCGAATTTCAAAGTTCAAATGTTAAATCAATTCTTAAAAACATCGGATTAAATCCAAACTGTCGCGCAGAAAATTTAAGCATTGATGACTGGATTAAGTTATACACATTATTATTCTATGTTGACAAATAAAAAAATGTTATAATTATGCTATGAAATTAAAAATTAAAAAATCAAATTTAATTATATTGCCCGTAGCAATAATCTTTGCTGTCGGCTTAATTTTATTTATTGGCGCATATGCAAAAAAGGATGCGTTTTCCCAGTTTACTTTATGGGGAGCAAAAGAAACAACCATCTCGTCTCAAACCATTGATTCTGATAATGACGGACTAAAAGACTGGGAAGAGAATTTATACAAAACCGATCCCTGGAATCCAGATACTGACGGCGACGGTTATTTAGATGGAGAAGAAATAAATTCCGGACATAATCCTCTTGTTAAAGGACCAAACGACAATCAAGTTTTCTATCCGTTACCCGTTGGAGATAAATATAATATCACAAATAAAATTTTTGCTGATTTTTCCAGCGTATTAAATTCTTATATTGAACAAAAAAATCAATATGCGCAAGATCACCCCAATATAAAAAGCCCTAAAGAATATTTATCACAAACATCGTCCGAAACACTAACAGAAATGTTCACAAGGGCGATGTCTGATAATGAAAATAATTGGACCATACAAGTGAACGCAATTTTAGAACAATTGCCGGAAATATTTAATATTGAAATTATAGATAATGATATTATTATTACTGACGATAATTCGTCAAAGGCAATCAACGCTTATATACAAAAATTATTTTCTGTTATTAAGTCTGCTGATTTTTTACTGAACGAAACAAATCTTGTGTTATTAAAAGATTCTTTAATCAGTGAGGATTTTGCACAAATTGATGGATTAATTCTTACTAACGACGAAACCATCGCCCTATTATTAAACTATCCGGTACCATCATCAATTAAAAATATGCACAAACAATTCCTTAAATTACAAATAACGGCACGCAATATTTTTATTTCCCTAAGAAGCTCGGCCATTGATCCAATAAAAGCCCTGGTAGCGGCAAAAGAGTTAGAAAATATTAATAATTTATGGATGCCGTTTATAAACAATTTAAAAAATTTATGAAAAAATTTATTTCTATAATTTTAACTATTGCCACTATCGTAAGCATAGGCGCCGGCATATTTTTATATCAACCCCAAGAAGCAAGGGCTGTTTTTGGAATCGGCGATACTAATTTTGATATTGGAAGATTCTTGAAAGAAAATATTTTAGATGGATTGGTGAAACCTGTTGCTCGACACATGATGGTCCGCCTGCAACAAGAAATCGGGCGTTGGGCGCAAGGAGGATTTTCAGACGAAAACAAGCCTTTCGCAATGACCAGTTGGAAACAAGAATTACAAGACATCGCAAATGTTGCCAGCGGAAGAATGATTAATGAATTCGGTCTGGCTCCACTTTGCGCACCAATTAAAATTTCATTGGGAACTGCGTTGAAATTTGATGCCCCAATAGGAGGAATTATACCATACACCACTTATGCTGCATGCACCATACAAGATGTAGTTGAAAATGTTGAGGATTTTTATAAAAATCCGTCTATTAGTGTTTATGGATGGGATTCTTGGACCGCTTTAACTCAGCCAAACAATAATTTTATTGGTTCGGCACTGTTGGCGCTTGCAAGAAAAGCAGAAATAACTGACGAAGAAAAAGAGACGCTCCAGCAGGAACTTCAGGCGGGGGGTGGCGTTAAAAATGAAACTATTTGTAACGAAACACAACAGGAAGCCTGTGTAGCAAGATGTAATGAACTTTACGAACCCACACTCCCTCTCTATGGAACACCCAACCCTGTATACGTTGCTTGCATAAAAGCTTGCGACAAAGCCGATATGGGGGTTTGTCTAAAAGAAACTACCAAAAAACTTGGTTCAGAAATAAAAACCAGCGTTGACGAGGCAATTGGAAGCGATATGAAATGGTTAATAACCGCCGACGAAATAACCGAAATGTTAGATTTGGTTTTTTCTGGATTATTTAATAAGTTAATCAACGGTGCAAACGGATTAATGACTAAAATGTTTTACAGTTCTGGCGGAAATTCAACAAAAAACTTTGACTATGCCTACTATAAAAATTTCAAGAAAAATTTAACGCCCGAGGATCTTAAAAAGATAAAAACCGATATTTTAAAAAATATTTTAGATTCTGTAAAATCAATTTCTAAAAATGGTTATACCTGCGCAGAAGATGAACAATTTGTGAGTGATGTTTATAATGAAGTTAATGCCGAAATACTAGACCAAGAAGCACAGCATTTGTACACCTCAACAGAAGGCGTTGATTTAAAGCCAGATTTTATTGTTTTAGATTCGCAAATTGCAGTTAACAACGGAGTTGCCAGATATGGTGTTACTTGGGACGATATTCCTTTTAGCAAATATCCTGAAAAATGCGCTTCTATCGCTAATTCTACCTGCAAGACCATCGCCACTGGACTGCCGTATAATTTAAACGAAAACAATGTTAATCCAGAATGCACAACAGGCTGTCATCAAAGAATTAATGAATACAGGGCGCAAGGAGAAACTGACGCCGAGGCCATCAATAAAGCGGTAGCAGATGGAAAATGTTCATCTTTTGCCATTGGAAATGCTTGTTTGCAGGCAGGATATGTGATTGACAGAACAAAAAACCGTTGTAACGAATGTATTAAAAATTATGATGAGATATGCGCCTCAAAAACCACAACCAAAGAAAAAGAAATTTGTTTTAAAAAATATTGCGGAAATTATGCCGATCTTAACCCTGTTAGCCCGCCAATTACTGATCCCGCAGATTTTTATAATCGCTGCGAAAAAAGAGAAACACAATATAATTGTGAGGTTTGTTTAAAAGAATACTTTATGCCTGCTGATTATTGCGCACAAATCTATGATTATATAAGCAGGGCCTATACGAAATACCCTGCAATTATTTATGCTAACACATGGTATGGCCCTTTAGTGGAATTTGATACCGAACAAACAGGATGCATTGATGCTCCCGACAGCCAAGGATATATTCCAACCGGATTAACCTGCAGAATTATGCCTGATTTTAAATTTTCAAATGGGGGGACTTGCGAAAGATATTGCTCCAATACAACCGCAGATGAATTCAAAGACACTACCGACAACAAACCAATGGATAAAGATTGCACTGGACCTGTTTCCGGCGCAACTATTGGACATGCTGACTGGGGAGGAGTTTGGTATGCGAAAGGAAGACATCCTGGACTTATGTGGGGATATTATATGAGTGTCAAAAAAATTAAATGTTGCGGAGCATTAAGTGGGCATGACCCAAAACGATATGAACTCTGCCGTGGAGCAGCTACCACAGAAGAAGAAACCCCTGCATGCTCTTATCTTCCAAATAATATTGCCAAAGAACCTTGGTGTTATTGCAAAGAAGGAGAACGTCCTATGGCATTTACAAGAACAGGATGGACATATGGGGGGGGCTTCGGAGGAGATTGCAGTGACGAAAGTTTTATTGGATGGAAAAAAGGTGGAGATTCAAAAATTCCATCAATCTCGGGAAGAAAACTATATATGTATACCAATAATCAACCCATGCCTACAGACCAATATTATATAGGAACCCACAGTTGTTCTGAAAACGATGAAACATGGGAAAATGCATCTGGATGGGGAATAGAAAACGGAACGCAGGTCGCCAGTCAAAGTCATTACTATATCAGTGGCGAAGTAACCGCGCCAGCTACCGCCATATGCACCAATAAAATAAATAATACCAAAAAAACAGAATTTCAATGCAATAATGCCATTGGACTCGGCGGGCTTCATCTTGGAGTTTACCATACCGCACTATTAGGATTAGGCATAACGCCATCATCAACCGGTGTTCATATTTGCGTTTCGTGCAATGAAAATGACGACGGATACCCTTATTATGGGTATACTGATAAAAACGGAAATCCAGTAAATCAGTGTCAAAACAAAAATTAAATAAAATAAATATGAAAAATATTTTCAAATCAAAATCGAAAATTACAATTATTTTAATCTCTATATCTACAACGATTTTTGGATTAGCATTACCCATAATTACACATGCTAGTATTTGGGGTGATGTTGGTAAAGATATTTTAAGCACAATTGGAGACGCTATTCAATATTTATTCAGCTGGCTACTAAAAGCAGGGGCCAGTTTCTTTGAGGGCATGCTAGGCATAGGGTTTAAAAGCTCAATCGAAATTATAACCACCGGGTGGACCGTTTGTAGAGACATCGCCAATATGCTTTTTATCTTGTTCATGGTTGTAATTGCTTTTGCTACAATTTTTCGCATCGAAGAGTATGGCATAAAAAAGCTCTTACCAAAAGTAATCGGAATTGCGCTACTGATAAATTTCAGCATGGTTTTTTGTTCAGCAATCATAGATTTTAGCAATATCTTTGCCGATTTTTTTATTAAAGACATCACTAAAAACCTTAGTCAGACTAACAAATCTCAGGGTGTTATCTCGGCTACATTTGCTGATGCCTTTAACGTAACAGGCACCTACGTGACTTTTACAAATTGTGAAGACTTTAAAAAACTTGGAGATGCAGAATGTAGTAGGTTTTCGTCTTTTTGGGACCCCACTTCTCTTGCAATATGCAAACAAGCTTTTCAAAATAAATTCGAAGAGTGTAAAACAACCGGAAGAACAACTACATTGATAGACGAAAAAAGTGATGCTAGCTTTTTAAATCTTTTTCTTGAATATACTGTAGGATCAATAGTTCTTCTTATGGCTGCATTTGTTTTATTTGCCGGAGGAATTATGATTTTATTTAGAATTATTGTTATTTGTTTTTTAATGATTATTTCACCATTAGTATTTATGTGCTACATTTTGCCATCTCTGAGAACTAATTGGAGCAAATGGTGGAAAACTTTTTTAAATTGGTGCATATTCGCACCCGCTTATGCGTTTTTTGTTTGGATAGCGATACAAATAGCTGTTTCTGGAGCAAACAAACGAATGGGGCTGGAAGCCAATCAATATACAATTTCGGGTAATTATAACCCCATGGCAAACTCTTTTATTTCTGCTCCAGGACAACAATTAATTAGTTACCTTGTCATTCTCGGATTCCTTATTGGCGGTTTGATTGTTGCCAAACAACTTGGGATTTACGGCGCTGAGGCCGTAATAAAAATAGCCAAAGGAGCACAAAAAGGCGCAACCAATTGGGCGAAGAGAACTGCATTAAAACCAAGTAAATATGCTGGTGCGGGAGCCCTTAGAATGGGGGCAAAATTATTCGGTGGCGAGAATACCAAACTGGGCAGAAGAATGGGTGCCAAAGCCGCACAAGTGAAACAATCTACAGCCCAATCTAAAGAGAATAAGGCTTATGCTAATTTACTTAAAACCATGAATGATAAAGATTTATTGCGAGAAGTAGAAACTGCTGGTGGAGTTAGAAAATTAATAGCCACACAAGAAGCAAAACGAAGAGGGCTATTGCGCGAAGCCGAAAGGCCGGTTGTTCAGAAATCAATGCAAGCCATGCGCAGTTATGGAGACGAGGAAGGTGCACGATCATTAGAAGAATTGAGGCCAGATGCAATTGAAAACGACCCCGCAAGAAAAGAAGCGATTGAAAGAGCAATTAAAGAAGGAACCCATAAAAAATGGAGCAAAAAAGTACTTCAGAGTCCCGAGGGAATAAGGGTTCTAGGAGAACTGAAAAGACAATTAGGCATCGGTGAGTTTGCAAAAGTATTTAAGGGGTGGGCAAAAGAAATTCAAGAAACCGCAGAAGACGCAATGAAATCAGAGTTTACCAGTGACTTCACGAACATGGACAACATCAGCAAACGAAAAGATTATGCAAAAGTGACAGGCAAAGTTCAGGAAGCGTTTTTAAGCGACAATATGGGGGTAATACAGTCTTCATACTTTGCATCGTCCAAGAGAAGTATACAGAATTATATCCAGGGGCTAGGAGACGAAGATTTCGGCAATCTTAGAACGAATAGTGACAAGGCATTAGCGGCCCGATATATAAAACCTTCCCAGGTGCAGGGGGCGGGTGCAAAATTAACGGGCAAAGACAAAGAACGCATGAAAATCATTGCCCAGGGCTTTAATCCTGCCGCATATGACGAGATGATTAAGCCGAAAAGTAATTGGACAACATAAAAAATTTATAAAACCTAAATGCAATTTCAAGTACCACAATTTATTAACATCGAAGACAAGGTTATTGGGCCTTTGACAATTAAGCAGTTTCTTTATTTGTTAATAGCGGGAGTAATCATCTTTATTATTTCCAAAATACTTAATCTCGGTGCTACAATATTTTTCGGAATTATTATCGGAGGCATTGCTGTTATTTTGGCGTTTGTAAGACCCGGCGGACAGCCATCTATAATTATTATTAAAAATTTTATTGGATTTCTTAAAAAACCGGATTTCTATGTTTGGAAAAAACCATTGGGGAAAAATGATTCTCCAGAACAAATTGGAAGCGTTGAAATTATAAAAAGAGTCTCATCAAAAACCAAGATTAAGCCGGAAGCAAAAGATAATTTGCAAGATATAGAATGGAAAATTGAGGTTGATAAAGAAGAATAATTTTAAAAGCTCAAAACTCAAATGTTAAATAATAGATGACAAATGAAATTCAAGCCTTAAATTCTAATCAAGAAAAACATTATCAATTTCTCAAAAAATATAGATAAAAATCCGATAAACAATCCTTTTAAAGATTTATAAAATCTAAAAATTAATTTGATTATTTAGGTTTTAATCATTGAATTGACATTTAGATTTTAAAGTTTAAATTTATAATTTATATGGCTATAAATGTTAAAATGCCCAAAAATGCTCCAGAAGTACAGAAATTTGTAGAAATACAGGAAATCAAAAACGGAATGGCAATTATGAAAGATAATAGCTTGCGCGCTGTCTGCGCCTGTTCAAGCGTTAATTTCGATTTATTGAGTCAGCCCGAACAAGAAGCGGTTGTCAATCGTTTTCAAGAATTTTTAAATTCACTAGATTTTCCTCTGCAAATTATTGTTGCTTCGCGACATTTCAAAATTGAAAACTACCTTGCGCAAATCAATGAATTAGAACAAAAACAAACAAACGAACTTTTAAAAATTCAAACCAACGAATACATAAATTTTGTCAGAAGTTTTGTTGAATTTGCGAATATAATGAATAAGTCTTTCTATATCGTTGTTCCCTTTTCCATCATTGAAGCACGGGAAGAAAATTTTTTAAATAAAATAAAAAATATTATTGGCTCATCAAAATCCAAAAAAGAAAAATTTGAAACCGAAAAATTAAATCAGTATAAAACGCAATTAGACCAAAGAGTCAATTTAATCAGTGAAGGACTACGAGTATTGGGACTTAAAACCATTCCCTTAAACAATGAACAGCTAACCCAACTCTTTTTCGAATTCTATAACGTTGATAAATAATATATTATAGTAAACTTTCAGCAAAAATATATCAGGCCGCAAAGAATCCTTAATTCCATAGCTAAAGATTAATAAATATTCGCAATTTGCACGATTGGCATTAAATTCGCGTATTCGCATTATGTTTAAAAAAAAACTAAAATCTGAAAAAATTTCTGAAATTGAAGAAATGAAAGAAATTGAAAATACCTTAGTAGATTCAATTGCTCCATCTGCTCTTCAAATCACTTCAAATTACATACAAATCGGGGAAAAATTCGCTAGAACATTTTTTGTTGTTACCTATCCGAGATTTTTAACCGTAAATTGGCTTTCACCGATTATAAATTTAGACAGGGTTTTCAATGTCTCAATGTTTATTCATCCCACAGACACAGGAATAATCCTTAAAAAATTGAAAAGAAAAATAACCCAGATAGAATCACAAATCAGCACCGAACAAGAACAAGGGAAAATCCGAAATCCAATTCTAGACACCGCGAGAGAAGATGTTGAAAACTTACGCGACAAACTAATTCAAGGCACAGAAAAATTTTTTAATTATGCCCTTTACATAACCATTTTCGAAGATTCAATTGATGCGTTAAACGACGCTGAAAGACAAATTACCGGACTTTTTGAAACAAAAATGATTTATGCCAGACCGGCCCTGTTTCAACAACAGATCGGATTAAATTCAACGCTCCCGTTTTGTAAAGACAAATTGTCAATCACCAATTCTTTAAACACCGCCCCTCTTTCTACGACCTTCCCGTTTGTTTCTTCAAATTTGTCATCAAACAAAGGAATTCTTTATGGGGTTAACCGCCACAACAACAGCTTAATAATTTTCGACAGATTTTCTATGGAAAATGGTAACATGGTTATTTTTGGCAAATCCGGAGGAGGAAAATCTTATGCGGTTAAAATTGAAATTTTACGATCTTTAATGATGGGAACAGACGTGATTGTTGTTGACCCAGAAAACGAATATCAGCACTTATCGGAGACTGTTGACGGCGCTTATTTTAAAATTTCACTATCGTCCGACAACCACATTAATCCTTTTGACGTGTCTCCTCCGGGAGAAGATGAAACAACCGAAGACGTACTGCGTTCAAAAATAATGGATTTAATCGGGCTTTTAAGAGTGGCTCTTGGAGAATTAACCCCCGAAGAAAATTCCGTTTTAGACAGGGCCCTAACGGAAACCTATGCCTCAAAAGACATAACTTTTCAATCAGACCTTAAAAACGTTACCCCTCCCGTAATGCAAGACTTGGAGACGGTTTTAAACAATATGACCGGAGGAGATAGAATTGCTAAAAGATTAGAACGTTATACCAAAGGAAGTTTTGCGGGATTTTTAAATCAGCCGAGCAATATCAACATCAATAAAAATCTGATTGTGTTCAGCACCCGCGATATGGAGGATGATTTGAAGCCGGTTGCAATGTATCTTATTTTACAATACATCTGGAATTTAATTCGCAATGAACATAAAAAAAGAATTATGGTTGTTGATGAGGCGTGGTGGATGTTAAAAACCGAAGCTGGCGGATCATTTTTACATGGTATTGCCAAAAGATGCAGAAAATATTGGCTCGGACTTACAACCATAACCCAAGACATTCCCGACTTTATGAATTCACATTACGGCAAACCCATTGTCAGCAACTCGTCTATTCAAATACTTTTCAAGCAATCGCCATCGACAATTGATGTTGTTCAGCAAACATTCAACCTGACCGAAGAAGAAAAATATCTGCTTTTGCAGGCGGATGTTGGTGAGGGCATATTTTTCGCCGGATTAAAACACGCGGCAATCAAAGTGGTTGCCTCTTATACCGAAGATCAAATCGTAACCACCAATCCAGAACAAATTGCAAAAATTAAACAAGCAAAAGAAGAATTAAAATAATATGGAGACAACAACTGACAAGAAACGGCTAGAAACAGCAACCTTAAATAAAGACAGAAATGAATTACAAAACACAAGACACTCACGCCAAGCGGAAGAATCAAAGCCTAAAATGGGCATAGGAGAATTTATGATTTTTTTCTTATTAGCCATTACTGCCGACCTATTGGGGGGATTAGACATAACTGGATTTGGGGCAATTCTCGTAAGAATTATAGATATTTTTGTAGTTTTGACTTTGTGGCTATGGAGGGCATTAAAAGGAAATAAAAATATTACCAATAATTATATCTATCAATTGCTTGGAACTTTTTTATTAGAGGTGTCGCCGTTTGGCATAATCCCTACATGGACAACATTTGTCTTGTATATCTATATAAAAGATCGTAAAACAGGAAGACAATTTTTAGCCAAGAAGTCGAAAGAATAAAGAATAAAGAATTAAAAACAAAAACAAATAAACATGAAAAATAAAATTTATTTTATAATAATTTCTCTGTTGTTTTTTTCTCCTTTAATCGGTCTTGCTAACGATATCAACATAAACACGCTCCTTAATGAAATTATCTCTGGAGAGCAAATAGCATCTCCCGTTATTACAGTTACAAAATTTGATTTAAGCTGGTCAACCAATACCTATGCCCCATTTGGATACGAAGGGAGGGCATTGCCAGTAAGAAGTGGCATGGTTTTTGTCGATGCAGACGTATCCGTTATCAACGGTGATGCGAAAAACCTAAAATATAGTTGGTTTTTGGAAGATATTTTTCAAAGAGACAAATCCGGATACGGAAAAACATCCTTTTATTTTTATGCTCGGCAATTTCCCGGAACATATCATACTGTAAAAGTGCAAGTATTTAACGAGGATCGAAGTATTTTTCAAGAAAAAACCATAGAAATCCCTATTGCCGAACCAGAAATTATTCTGTCGCAAACGAACGCCAACAAATTATCAATTATTGCCAAGCCATATTTTTTCAGTATCAACAAATTAACCGATTTAGTCTTTGAATGGACGTTGTCGGGACAAAAATCAATTATTTCTTCTAACTATAATGCTAGCATTTTAGACATCAATGTTTTAAACAAAAACGGCGACAAATCAATAGAACAAAATTTATGGGTTAATGTTAAAAACCTAAAAGAGACGGAACAAAATGCACATAATTCAATTAAAATTAACTTGTAATAAAATGAAAAAGTTTATATTTTTTGCAATCACAATTTTTATATTTTTAACAATTTTCCAAAATTGTTTTGCCATGGAACTATTACTTGATTGGCCAACAATTGGCGATCAATCTCTTGGAGAACAAAGTAGCGTTCCTGAATTGATAAAATATATCTATACTTTCGCACTTGGAATTTGCGGGATTGCGGCATTAATTTCTATTGTCTACGGCGCTGCTCAATATACGTTTTCTGCAGGTGACTCTTCAAAAGCTGGCGACGCCAAAAACAGAATAACGCAAGCGTTGCTAGGAATAGTAACACTTTTGTTCGCAGTCCTAGTTTTAAGCTTAATTAACCCAGATTTGATAAAACTAGGCATCAAATTGCCAAAAATAACACCCCCTCCAATTCCTGAAAATGACTATTACTGTTATGGCTATTGCAGTTCGATACTAGAAAATATTACGTCAACAAATCCTTACTGTGGTTTAAATCCAGATTTATTCTTCTGTTTGGGAAAAATTGATACCAAAAATGCTATTGTTGCTAGGTCAATGTGTCGTGCGTCCGTACAAAGTGCCTGTCCTGCTTTGGGTGGAAAATACGGGTGTTCCTACAGTGTAACTACGCCATGCTCCCCTTAAAATTAATTTTACAAAAAATATGAATACAACATTAAAAAAAACATTAATAATCATAATCGTGGTGTTGATTGTTGCTTTAATTGGCCTGCTTGTATATAATTTTCTGCTTAAGCCCAAAACAATTTCCACAAACAATAATTCCAATCAAAACAAAGAATTGCCCGGAGGAGGCACTGTTGGAAATAATGCTGGCGTCGAAGAAACAAACAATAACAACAACGAAACAATATATCAGCAAAAATCCAGAATAAAAGCCATCAGCACAGAACCCGTATTATCTCCAACGATAAGCTCTGATAAATCAAACATTATATATTTTCTTAATTCTGCTGGAAATATTTTTGAATCGGATTTTACAGGATCAACCGCAACAGCTATATCAAAAACGGTTCTTGAAAATCTTAAAAATATAATTTGGGCGCCGAATAAAAACAAAGCGATTATGGTTTTTCAAGATAATATGGAAAATGTCAGCAAATATCTTTACAATTTATCCGATGAAAAATCTTTGCCTCTTGGCAAGTATTTAAACTATATTTCTTGGTCGGCGGACAGCAATAAAATCGCCTATCAATATCAAAATGAAACAACCGGGGCTAATGATATAAGCATTGCAAGCCCGGATGGCTCAAAATTCTCCGTTGTTTTAAGCACAAGAATGAAAAATTTAATCGTTGAATGGCCGTCAATCAATATTTATTTAAGGGAAAGACCGTCGGGATTGGCGCAAAGCAATCTCTACTCTTTAAGTCCAACGTCCAAAGCCCTAAACAAAACAATTGCCAATGTTTATGGATTCAGCGTTAAGTGGTCGCAAAAAGGAGATAAATTGCTTTATTCTTCAACCAGTCCCAAGGGCGAAAATATCGGAATTTTTATTGCCGACAACAATGGCGGAAACAAAAAAGCCATCGGGGTTTCTACTTTGGCGGAAAAATGTGTTTGGTCGCAAGATGTCAGATATATTTTTTGCGCAATCCCCAAAAACATAGCAGAGGCCAAAGTTTTACCCGATGACTTCTATAAAGAAAAATTTATCGGCGATGATGAATTTTATAAAATTGATGTAGGAACAGGAGAAAAAATAAATATCTTGGGAGACGAAAACTTGATTGTGAGCTATGATGCCAAGGAACTATTTTTATCGCCACAAGAAGATTATTTATTTTTCGTGAATAAACGGGACGGCCGACTTTATTCGATAGAATTGTAATACTGCCGTTATCCCAATCATTATCCAAAACACCACAGATAAATCATTCTTCCAATAGGTTGTGTCCACTAATCCATGAGCTAAGATGTATGTCATCGAACACAATAACGCCAAATTTTTGGCGTTATTTTTATAGAACCAAATCAATATTAAAATAAATCCGACAAAACCCGGCAACCCTGTTTGAATTAAAAATGCTAAAAATACATTGTGTGGTTGCGGGACTCCCCATTTAGGATATGGCGGAAAATAATATTCAAACGTCCCCGGTCCAATTCCTGTAAAGGGATTTTCAAAAAAAGCATTAACCGCCCCCTTCCAAATGACAAATCGCGCATCAAAAGATTTTAACCCTTCTAACGATTGTATTTTTATTAATCCGATAATTAATATGGCAGCAGACCCCACTACGACAAGACTCAATGCCAACGCTTTTTTATTTTTTTGATAAAGATAAAACACCGCGCCCAGCCCAACAGCGCCAATTATACCCAACAACGCACCAAATGATTGAGTAAACGACAAAACAACGGCTATGGTTATAAAAATAACTCCATAAATTCCCCTTGTCTTCCATGCGGCTCCCTTTGCGGTCCCATTGACTCCCTTTAAACAGTTGCCCAAGAAACGCTCAAGGGGAAATCTAAGAAAAAAACCAAGAGACAACAACAACGGGATTGCCAAATACATTGCCAAATAATTCGGGGAATTAAAAACCCCTTGCAGCCTCCCCTGATAATTTAAATTCCCACAAATTAAATAAATCAACGAAATTAAAGCCACCACAAATCCCGACAATATCATACTTTTAAAAACGTCTTCAACATCTTCTTTTTTGATAACCGTAATAAAAATCATAAAAAATAGAATCGGGTCAACAAACCACGCTTTCCAAATTCCTGCACTTGTTTTTGCATCCCAAGAAAATATCGTTGCTAAACTCACGCCCAAAAACAATAAAAACACCCCCCAAATCAATAATCTTTCATATTTGATAACGGTCCACAGGCTTCTATGAACGCCTTGAAACACCCACAATATAAACAATGCGCAAATCAATAATTCCAACATCGTTGTTGGAATTTTTAAAATTTCAAACCGAATTAAATACAGTGGCAAGCAAAAAACAACCAAACACGCCCCCTGTTTTAAAATTTTCATATTTCTTTTTTAACCAATAATTCAATTTCTTCTTTTTTTATTCCCTTGATCAAATAAAGCGTAACAATATAAACAATCAATGCTCCCACGACCAACAAAAAAACATTCCAATATTTGAATAAATGCACAAATCCTGCCATTGCCACGCTTGCTATCAATGGCTTCCAAATATTAAATCTTGGAAAATAACGAATTGTTTTGCAAACAAATATGAACATTAAAATTGTTACCAATAATTCCGTAACAACGGTGGTCCAAGCAGCGCCAATATATTGATATTTTGGTATAAAAATCAAATTTGTAACAATATTAAAAATCATTCCGGCAAAATATATCCAAGCCCCGACCTTTTGCCTGTCTAAAGCGATAATGCTGTTCCCTAAAAGAGTTCCAAAAAAAATTAAACCGATTGCGATTGCTAAAATATTCAACGGTCCCGCTGAAGCAGAAAAACCATTTCCTCCAATCAAAACCACTATTTGCCCAGAAAGCATTATTATCCCAATAACCAACGGAATCACAAGCATAAAAAGAATATCAACGGTTTTTTGGTATATTCTTTTGAATCTTTCTCTGTCTCTAAACGCGCTAGAAGACAACAGGGGCATAATCAGCCCTATAAACATTGACGGGAAAAAAATCAATCCTTCTAAAATTTTATACGCAATTCCATATATACCGACATCGGAAATCGGACTCAAAGAGTTTTTATTAATTAACGGGATAGACAAAAAAATGCTGTCAATTTTAAAATAAATCAAAGTTAAAACAATCGAGGCCGCAATGGGAATCGTTGTTCTGATTAATTTTTTCCAATACGCAAAATCGAATTCTAAAGAAAATTTTACATAGCGCCGAGCAAAAACAAATAAAAGCAAAAAATTAATCAAACACCCCAAAATCAAAGACCCGATTATGCCATAAAACCCGAATCCTAATTTCATTACTGCAACTACCATCAAAAACTGGCTGATTCTTCCCGCTATATCCGCTATTGCCGATTTATCTGTTTTCAAATATTTTTGGAAGATTCCCATTAAAACCTGACCCATAGATAAAAACAAAAAAGAAATTGCCGCTAACATTGTGCCGCTCTTAACTTGATAAGAATAAGGAAACAACCAGACAACCAAACATGCGATTGTTAACAAAAATAAGACAACAACAACTCTAATTGTAAAAATATTACTCACCACTTTTTTTTCACTAATTTCTGAACGAGAAATTTCTCTGATCATCAAAGAATAAAGTCCTAAATCGGCCAAATTATCAAAAATATACAAAAATGCCATTATTAAACTATATCCTCCAAATCCATCTTTCCCTAAATATCTCGCAATAAAACCCAACGTTACCAAAGAAAGAGCAACGCCCATTAGGCGCGCCCCGATTGAAATAACGGTGTTATAGGCAAGTTTTCTAACCAATGTCATAAATTTACGGATAAAGCCTGATTACCAATCTTCTTTCTGGCTCTTCTCCGATACTTTCAGTAACAATATCGGGCAATTCCGCCAATTTTAAATGAATAATTCTCCTTTCATAGGCCGACATCGACTCCAATGTTAACGGCTTTTTAGTTCTTCTCACTTTTTTTGCTGATTTTATTGCAATTTCATTTAATTCATTTTTTCTTGTTTCTTTGTGATTGTTGATGTCTAAAACTATAAATTGTTCCACTCCGACTCTAATCAACAACAATCTTATCAGATACTGCAAAGCATTTAGTCCGTCTGCCCGTTCCCGAAGAAACCTTTCTGCGTCTCGCGAAGCCATTTCAATGTTCACCTCTATTGTCTCCTTATTTTTAGATAAATTGTCTTTTTTAAGCGCGACATTTTCAATCTTAACCCCCATCACATTTAAAATTGTTTCGATTATTGTTTTAATTTTTTCCATGTTCCGCAGCAAATTTTTGACATACCCGCGTCAGGTTTATCAAAAATCTAATATACTTAATTTATTTTAATGGTCTTTGTTTGAATTGTGTTCTGATTGTGTCCCGCAACTGCGAGACAATTAAAAATTCATTTCGGGGCATATTTTTTATATAAAAAATAATCTTGTGCTAATCCTAAAATCGTGCTTATCGTCCAATAAAACGCCAACCCAGATGGAAGATTCAGAGCGATAAAAACCGTCATAATTGGAAAAAAATAATTCATTGAACGCATCATATTTTTCTGGGTTTCTGCTGCTTTTTCCGTTGTCCCTAATTGAGGCGTGGTAATTGTGCGCTTCATTGCCATTTGTGACGCGAAAAATTGTCCGATCCCCGCTAAAACTGCTAATACCGGACTTTTTTGGGATAAGTTCATAATCCCTAAAAACATCGGATTGATTAATCCGTTTCCCGAACTCAACACATTCATAAACGCCCGATACAAGGCAAAAATAATCGGTAATTGAACAATCATCGGCAAACATCCTGAAAAAGGGTTAATTTTATTTTCTTTATAAAATTTCATCAACTCACGACTTTGTTCTTCTTTGTTTTTAAATTTTGTCTGAATTTCTTTAATTTTATCTTTATGCCGAGATAATTCCATTTGAGACTTAATTGATTTTTGCGCAAGAGGAAATAAAATAATTCTAACTAAAACAGTCAGAATTATAATTACCACGCCCAAATCATGTCCAGGGATATTGTTATATAAAAAAATCAAAAAATTAAATATTGGTTCGTAAAAAATTTTGTTAAAAAAATCTCCCATATTATTTTAGAACATCCTCTCCTCCGCGATTAAACGGGTTACAGCGCAAGATTCGCCCTAAACTTTTCACCCCTCCCTTAAACAATCCATATTTTTCAATTGCCCGAACAGAATAAATTGAACATGAAGGATAAAATCTGCACCCGCAATTCGGCCTAACCATTGTTATCGCTTTAGAAAAACTATTTTGGTATAATTTTATTAATTTTAAAATTAAATATTTCATTTATGTCTTGTTTTATCTCTAAAAATTTTTTATCAACAATTGCCGGCAGAGCAATAACCACAAAGTCAAACCCGTTTTTGAATTTTAATTTTCTAATACTTTCTCTCATTTGTCGCTTTATTTTATTTCTTACCACTGCCTTGCGCGAGATTTTTTTACTCACCACAAAAGTAAATCGATTATTTTCTAATTGATTTTTGACCGCCCTTACAACAATAAACTTTCCTGCAATCGTTTTGCCATTTTTAAACACCCTATCTATATCGTTTCTTTTTTTTAAACGATTTTTTAAAGAAAGCATTTTTATGCGCTTAATCTTTTTCTTCCTTTTTGTCTGCGTCGATTCAATGTTTTTCTTCCTCCTTTCGTTCTCATTTTCACCCTAAATCCATGAACTTTGCTTCTTTTTCTTTTTTTGGGCCTATAGGTTAGTCCTTGTTGTGCCATATAATTTAGCTTAACAACAATTAAAACATCGGTCAATCATATTAAACAACCAAAACAACGCCAAACAAATATATCCACAAACCATTAACACATTGTCAACAAAATGAGTCATTGACTTAATTTTTTTATAAAAATTTTCATGGTATAATCTTTATATGACCAACAATGAATTATGGCAATCAGTATTAAACGAAGTACAGCTTTCCATTTCTAAACCCAATTTTACTACTTGGTTTAAAAACACAAGCGTTGTTTCTCAAAAAAATGGCGAGGTTGTTATTGGCGTACCAAACGGATTTACAAAAGAATGGCTGGAAAATAAATATAATAAAATAATTATCTCTGCTCTTCGAAGCACCATTGGTAAAATCAAAAGCGTTAAATATATAATTAGTTCTTCTATAAAACCTTCTCCCGAAACAAAAGGAAAAAACAAAAAAAGAACCGAAGAAAGAAAAATTATTGTCGCAAAAGAACAATTAGACATACAAGAATATAAAATTGACGAAAATACCAACCTAAATCCGCGTTATACGTTTGATTCTTTTGTTGTTGCTTCGTTTAATGAATTAGCACACGCCGCAGCACAGTCCGTAATTAAGGACTTGGGGAGAGTTTACAACCCACTTTTTGTTTATGGAGGGGTCGGGGTTGGAAAAACCCACCTAATACAAGCCATAGGAAACGAAGTAAAAAATAAAGGAAAAAACATAATCTATGTTTCTTCTGAAAAATTCAGCGCGGACCTAATCACATCTATTTCCGAAAGAAAGGTTGAAGAATTTAAAAATAAATACAGAAAGGTTGATATGTTAATTATCGACGATATTCAATTTTTAGCGGGTAAAGAAAAAACACAAGAAATCTTTTTTCATACATTTAATAATTTATACGAAAAAAACAAACAAATTATTATTTCTAGCGACAGACCACCAAAAGCGATTTCCACACTAGAAGAAAGATTAAGGTCAAGATTTGAAGGGGGAATGATTGCTGATATTAGTATGCCCGAATACGAAACAAGACTCGTTATTTTAAAGAAAAAAGCTGAAGAATTGGGCGTAAAACTTTCCGAAGAAGCATTTAGTTATATTGCATCCAATATCCAAAAAAATATAAGAGAGCTGGAAGGAGCATTAAATAGAGTTGTAGCATTTATTCGTCTTAACAACACCAACCCAACTCAAAAACAATTAATCCAAATATTAAAAACAGTAATCACCAACCCTAAAAAAAGAACCAATTATAAAAAAATAGCCGAAATTGTTGCCGAATTTTACGATGTTAACATTAATGATTTAATAAATAGAAGTAGAAAACAAGAGGTTGTTAAACCTCGCCAAATAGCAATGTATTTAATGCGCGAGGAATTAAAAAGCTCATATCCTTTTATTGGTCAAAAACTTGGCGGAAGAGATCACACCACAGCTATTTATGCGTGTAATAAAATAGATGAAGAATTAAAAAATAATAACGAATTAGAACAAGAATTGAATCTTATTAAAGAACGACTTTATAGTGGGCCCATATAATAAACTGTTAATTTTTTTATAATAACTTCTTAATAAAATTACTTTTAAAAATTGTTTTAAATTTTTATCAACAAATTAAAAACATTTTTTAAGATAATTATTATATCTTTAATTAACAAGGTTATTAAATTATTTCTCTTTAAAAAAATAACTTATCCACAAAAATTTAATTCTTAATAATAATAATTATTTAATAATTAAATAATTATTAATAAATATATGAAAATAATTTGTCTTCAAGAAAATTTTAAAAAGGGGTTATTAAATGTATCAAATATTACGGGTAAAAATTTAACCCTACCAATTTTAAATAATATTTTATTAAATACAGATAAAAAACAATTAAAATTATCAACCACTGATTTAGAAATGGCAATAATTAGTCAAATACAATGTAAAATAGAGAAAGAAGGAGATATTACCGTTCCAGCAAAATTACTAGTTAATTTTATAAACAACCTTCCTAATAATAAAATAAATATAAATATTAAAAATAATATAATTTCTTTAAAATGTGAAAATTATAATTCTTTTATTAAAGGATTAGACGCGAAAGACTTTCCAATAATTCCTAAAATTAAAAACGATCCAATTATAGAAATAGATTCTTTTGAATTTAAAAATGCATTAGAACAAGTAATTAATTTTGTCTCTATTTCAGAGATTAGGCCGGAAATTTCAGGAGTGTTGTTTGATTTTAGTGATGAAAAAAAAGCAAAATTTGTCGCTACAGATAGTTTTAGATTAGGGGAAAAAACATTAAATATTAAAAATAGTAAAATTAAAAAAGGGGAAAGAAAATTAATTATTATTCCATATAAAACAATACAAGAATTAATTAGAATTATTTCTAATTCAAAAAATAATATCTTAAAAATAAGCATTGAAAATAATCAAATTTTATTTGACTTAGAGGAGAATCAAATTATTTCTAGGCTGATTGAAGGCAATTATCCTAATTATCAACAACTTATCGCTAAACAATTTGATACAACAATTATCACCACAAGAGAGGAGTTAATAAAAGCGGTTAAAATTGGAAGTTTTTTTAGCAGTAAAATAAATGACCTAAGATTAAAAATTAATTCTAAAAAATCACAAATTGAAGTATTTTCTCAAGATATTGAATTAGGAGAAAACGCGTCTCAAATTAATAGTGAAATAAAAGGCAAAGACGTGGAAATAATTTTTAATCACAAATATTTATTAGACGGTTTAAATAATATTAATACAGAAAAAGTAATTATTGGGTTTAATGGTGAAACAAGCCCCGGAATAATCAGACCTGAAGGGAAAGATGATTTCATATATATAATTATGCCTATAAAATTGTAAAATAAAAAAGCGCCGAAAAATTAAGGCGCTTTTATAAAATAAAAAGTTTTTTGAGCGATTTTAAGGTTCGGTTGAAATGGGGTTTTGATTATATAAATAACCGTTTTCTAGTTTACTTACCCAGTTCAAAATTGATTGCTCCCAATTTATATATTGTGAGTCGTTTTGCCCATTAGTCTCTCCTAATGGGTTGTTTTTATCTATAAAATGTAAAATAGAATGTATTTGAGGGTATGTTTTTTCTTCTATTAATTCCGGCAAAGTTGAGCTTGTTGCCGGCAATCCGGAAGATTTGTCTATTTTTAATTTTAAATCAGTAATATGGTTCCCGTTTAAAATATCTTTATCGGTTATAGTTTGTTCGGGTTTAAGAAATTCTTCTGCTGGCACAGGTAAATCAAAATAATTTTCTGGTTTTGTGGATGTTTTTAATTCTTGTTTTTTCGCATATGCTTTTTTGATAAACTCGTTCCAAATCGGCGCAGCAATTACCGCCCCCGGCTCTTTGTTTATAGACACATTGTTATTATTTCCTGTCCAAACTCCGACAGCGATAGATGGCGTATATCCAACCGTCCATCCGTCTTTGTAGTCTTGGGTTGTGCCGGTTTTTGCTGCAACCGGAATGTTTTCTATATATAAATATGATTTTCTGCCAAAAATTGGAGCTCGATAATCTTCTGAAGATAAAATTTCAGAAATAATTCTTGTAATTTGTGGTTCTAAAATTTTTTTAGGGTTATTTTTATATTGTTCTATGGTGTTACCTTTATTGTCTTCTATTTTTAGAATGCCTTGAATGGGATTTTTTATTCCTTCGTTGGCAAAAACGCCAAAAGCAGCAGTTTCTTCTAATAGTTTAACCTCTCCCCCTCCCAATACCAATGACAATCCGAATCTTGAGCGATCTTTTAATGTTTCAATTCCCATATCTTGTGCCAGATTAATGGTTTCATCCACTCCCGCCAAGTAAAGAGTTTTTACAGAAGGAATATTTAAAGATTGTGCCAGGGATTCTTTCATTGAAATTGGGCCCCTGAATTTTCCATCATAATTTTTGGGATGGTAACATTTTGTTCCGTATTGGTCTGTTTCTTGTGTTGCGCTTGATGAGCAGTTCGGGTTAAATTCTGTTTTCAAGTCGAAAAGCACAGTGTCGGGAGTAAATCCCTTTTGGAAGGCAACCGCATAAGCAAATGGTTTAAACGAAGATCCCGGTTGTCTTGGACTGGTTGTTACGTTGACATATGGTTCAAATAAACAATTATTTCCCGGAGTGCAATTTGCAGGATAAGAATCGGCATCGTAATTTTTAGATCCTACCATCGCTAAAATTTGTCCTGTTTTGGGGTCTATAGCCGCAAGTGCCGCGTTTTGGGCGTTATATTTTTTACCGTTGGTTTCCGCGCCAATTTTTACTGCTCGGTCAGCAATTTGTTGTAAGTCCCAGTCCAGCGTTGTATACACCTTAAGCCCGGCAGTTTCAATATAGTCTTTTCCGTATTTATTTTCCAAATACTCTTTGATGTACATTACAAAGTGCGGAGCCTTTATTCCTGAGCTGGGAAGAGCAAAATTCAATTTTTCATTTTTAGCGTTTTCGTGCTGTTCTGAAGAAATAAAACCAAGTTCATTCATTCTTTTTAAAATATGTTCTTGTCTTGCTTTAGTGGTTTCAAAGTGCGATCCGTATGGAGAATAATAGCTCGGGGCCTGGGTTAGCGCCGCAAGAAGCGCTGACTCAGCCAAGGTTAAATTTTTTGCGTTTTTATTAAAAAATGTTTGTGCCGCCGCCTCTATTCCATAGGCATTAGACCCGTAAGGAACTTGGTTAAGATAAAAACTTAAAATTTCATTTTTAGAATATTTCATTTCTGTTTCAATTGCAAGGATTGCTTCTTTGATTTTACGTATGTAGGTTTTTTCTGATGTTAAGATGGCGTTTTTAATAAATTGTTGAGTGATTGTAGAGCCTCCAACATTAGTTTTTGTCCCTAAAACTTCTTTCCCAATAATATTATAGACGATTGATCTTAGTACCCCCTTAAGGTCGATGCCGAAATGGTGGTAAAAATTAGTGTCTTCAATCGCTATTGTCGCATTTTTGACATGTTGAGGGATTTCTTCAAATGGAATTACGGTTCTTTTTTCTTCGCCATGAACATCATAAAGAATAATTTCGCCGGTTCTGTCGTAAATTTTTGTTGATTCAGTTATGTCTCTGTGGATTAAATTTTCGGGATTAGGAAGATCTTTGAAACAAAAAACAAAAACAATAATTATAATTGCAAAAAATAAAACAAGCAGCCCAATAAAAATATTTAAGCCCCTTTTTTGCCATTTGTTTGTTTTATTATATGATTCAATTTTTGGCATAACCTAATATAATCATAGCATTTATTTTTTTGAAACTAAAACCCCGGATTGTGACCGGGATTTTAGTTTCAAGTTTTTTTATTCTTCCTCGGATTCGTCCTCGTCTTCTTCTTCGTCATCATCATTTTCTTCGCTCATGTCCTCGCTCTCTTCCTCTTCTTCTTTTTCGTCTTCATCATCGAAATTTTCAATTCCATCATTTTCGTAAGTATCTTTGTCTGTATTTTCATCATCGTCTCCGCTGAAATCAACGATTTTGGAAATTTCGTCGATAGTTGTTAAAGTCATATTGAAGTGTTTTTAATTATTATTTGTCCTTATTTTAAGGCCATGCGTTTTATTATAATTATAAAAAATGTTGTGTCAAGTCTGTTTGGTGGATTTTATGGAGTTTGCACAGCAGATGGCAACCGCTAAAGCATCAGCGGCATCGTCTGGTCTAGGAACTTCTTTTAGTTCTAATATGGTTTTTACCATTTTTTGAACTTGGTTTTTGTCCGCTCGTCCATAGCAGGCAACAGCTTGTTTTATTTGTAAGGGCGTATATTCTGCAAGCTCTATTTTTGCTTCGGCAATTGTTAAAAGAATTACTCCTCGCGCTTGACTTACTTTAATCGCGGTTTTTAGGTTTTTAAAGAAAAAAATATCTTCTACTGCAACAATATCCGGCTTGTATTTTTTTATTAGTTTTTCTAGGCTCAAATGTAGTTTTTCCAGTCTTTCGGCCGTAGAAAAATCAGGAGTTGTTATAATACAACCGTAATCAATAATTTTTAATTTTTGACTTTTAGCTTTTAGTTTTTCAATTATTCCGTATCCAATTATTGCTGTTCCTGGATCAATGCCTAAAATTATCATAGATTATAAGGTTACATTTGAATAAATTTCGTTGACGTCGTCGTTTTCATCGAGGGCTTCAAAAAGTTTTTCAATTTTGTCTTTTTCTTTTTCAGAAACATTAACTTCGTTTTTTGCAATCCATTCTAATCCCGATTCTTCAATTTCAACATTTTCTTTTTTAATTGTTTCTTTTGTTTTTTCAAGATTTTCCGGCAAAGTTTTTATTTCCAAAATACCCTCGGTTATTTTTATGTCTTCCGCCCCCACATCAATTAAAGACAATTCAAGCTCTTCAATGGGCTTGAAAATTTTGTTTTTATCAATTCTGATTACTCCCATTTGGTTGAAATTCCATTTAACGCTGCCGTTTTCCGCTAATCTGCCGTCGTGGGTGTCCAGAATATGTCTGACCTCGGAAATAGTGCGGTTTTTATTGTCTGTAATAATTTCAAGAATTAATTGACTTCCTTCTGGTCCGTAAGCTTCGTATATCACTTCTTCTAATTGTGCTCCGTCTTTATTTTCGCCTGTTCCCTTTTTAATTGCGCGCTGAATATTGTCATTAGGCATATTATAAGAGCGCGCTTTATCAATTGCCATACGTAAAGAGGGGTTGGTAACCGGGTCGCCACCTTTTCGGGCAGAAATTTCAATAAATTTAGCCATTTTACTAAAAATCTTGCCACGTTTTTTATCCATGGCCCCTTTTCTAACTTTGATATTTGCCCATTTGTTATGCCCACTCATATGCCCCAATTTTGACAGAAAATTATTAAGTTGGCAATCCTTTTTTCCTAAATTTAACCAATAATAGCCCCATAAAGCTCGCCCCAAACACAATACATATAATAAGAAGGGTTAAATTAAGTGGATTTTGAGTATTTTGTCGGATCAGTGCCATCTCGTTGTCTCCCTTATTATTCCCTTTGTTTTCTCTTTGAATTGTAATCCTATTGGTATCCGTTTGACTATTATTAGACAATTGAATATAACCACCTTCAATATCATTTTTCGGCAAATCTATAGAATAAGTTTTTGTAGAGTTTTTAGTTGTTTGTGGTGCAACAACATTCATTTGGGAGACGGTTTGTTTAGCTTGCCTTGAGCCCGTTGAAGGGTTGATTCCTATAATGCTCGAGATATTTGCCATTCCCGGCGTAGGCTCTGACCACACAAAGCCTTCTTCGGTTCTGGCCGACGATTTGCCTTGCGGAGGTTTTTCATAATTTATTTCTTGAAATACTGTGCCGTCTGGCATTAATAGCCTGACAGAATCAATATTATTATTTAATGCGATTTTTGTTGTCTGTCTTGAAAATACCAGATAACTTTTTGGCGCAATAAAAGTATTTTTTGGAAAAACAAATGCCTTACTTCCGCTTGCCATGTCATCTAATTGCCAGTTGGAGATATCGGAAATTGAATCAGCTCCATTATAGATTTCAACCCATTCTTCTTCCTCGTCTTTGCCTTCGGGATTCGGCATAAATTCATTAATAATAATCTGTGCTTGTTGAATTTGTACTGTGATTGTATCTGTGGAATAATATCTGCCGTCAAAAACAGTTAAAGTCGCAAGATATGTTCCGGGATAAGCATATTTATGGGTTAAAGAAATTTTATCCAAAGAGTTTCCATCTCCAGTATTCCAAGAATAAGCAAGTTCATTGTTATCGGGATCAGAAGACAACGAGCCGTCAAAAAGAATTTCTTGATCAATAAATCCAATAATATTGTCCCCAGCATTGGCAGTTGGAGGAGAGTTGTTAGTGGTAGATTCCGGGATTTCCGGCGTTTCGGTTTCTTCTGTGGTTGTGGATGTGGATGAAGATTCTTCGGTTTGTACTACAGATGGCGTAGTCTCTATCCAGTCACTAGGCAAATTATTGTCTACTCCGTTGATTATTAATTTAATTGCTTTGCCCTCTTGAACATTTGGAATAAAGCTACCCGTTGTCCAAATCCCTGCGCTTACGGCATCATTCTCCCATGTTTTTACTGTTGTTCCGTATCTAATATAATCTTTTATAGTTGAGGAAGTATGTTGATCCGACGACGACAAAGAAACCACTCCCGATGTATTACTCATGTTCTTTAATGATTTGCCGGTGTATATATCTGTAGAGGTGTTTGTGCCGTCAGCGTTCCAATGAATTATCGTAGAGTTATTAGGATTAATAGTAAGAGAGTTAATGATGTAATGTTTTCCTGCGGCATACAAGCAATAATTATTTAAAGAATACGGTTCAGATCCATTATTGTACAAAACGATATATTCTAATCCCGTATCTGTTTCGCCTGGGTTATAGAACACTTCATTTATCACCACGCTTCCAAAAACAATTTTTGGAGACAAAAAAAGAACAACAATAATTATTATTCCTAAAAATATTTTTTGCATAAATCAAAATAATTTTACTCCGCTCTATACAAATTTTATCACAAAATTACCTTTTCATTAATATAAATCTCTGATAATATAGAATATATGCAAAAAGATATTATTAAAAAAATTGTTAAAGACAAATATAAAGAGATAGCGACAAATAAATCTTCTTGTGTGTGCGGATGCAGTAGTGCAGAAAATATTTCAAAAAACATCGGTTATACTGACGAAGATTTAAAAATTGTTGGCAAGGCAAATCTTGGCTTGGGTTGCGGGAATCCAGTTGCTTTTAGTAGAATAAAAGAAGGAGATACGGTTCTTGATTTGGGATCTGGTGCTGGTATAGACGCCATTTTAGCCGCCAAGAAAGTTGGGGATAATGGCAATGTTATTGGCATTGATATGACCGAAGAAATGATAGAAAAGGCAAGAGCAAACGCAAAAAATCAAAACATATCAAATGTAGAATTCATTTTAAGCGAGATAGAAAACTTACCCTTGCCAGATAATTCGGTGGATATAATAATTACTAATTGTGTTATAAATTTAACGCCCGACAAAGCTAAAACATTTGCCGAGGCATACAGGGTTCTTAAACCAGGAGGGAAAATCTATGTCTCGGACATTGTTTTATTAGAAGAATTATCAGAGGAACAAAAGAATGATAAGGATTTATTGTCTGGTTGTGTCGCAGGAGCATTGTTAAAAGAAGATTACTTAAATAAAATTAAAAATGCCGGATTTAAGGTTAACATCTTGTATGAAAACAAAAAAATTAGCAAAGAGCAATATAATGGAATTAATTTAGAAAGTTTAATGGTTGAATTAGTAAAATAAAATATATGGAAAAAGAACCAAAATTAACGTCATCTGAAGAGGAAAAACAATTAGAGCAAACTCCCCTTATAAAAGCCATGAATCTTTCTGATGACTGAAAATATCATCCAGAAAAAAATGTTTCCGTGAATCAATTAGGCCATGCAGTGGTTGAATGGACTGAAGCGTTAAAAAAAGAAGAAGAGTTTTAAAAAATAAAGAAATCTAAAAACAAGAAAAAATAAAAAAAGAGCCTCGTGGCTCTTTTTTTATTGACTTATCTTTCAGGCCAACCCATTGGTGGCCTTTTTTATTTCTTCTTGATATTGTTAATAACAGAGTTATAATGGAGTTGTAATGATTAAATATAAAAATTATGGAAAATGGAGAACAAAAAAAAGATATGCCTTTATTGATGCATACAACACTATTAATACAACAGAAAAATTATTAAATTTTTCAATCGATTGGGATAAATTGTATGCCCATTTAAAAAATAGATGGAAATGTGAAACAGTGTTTTTTACTCGGGGATAGATATAGGAGACGTAGATACTGAACAAGAATATGAAAGATTGAAAAAAATTAGGATATATTGTTCAGAGCAAAACAACAATCCCATATAAAAATCCCGACAAGAAAATTAGTGTCAAGTGTAAACAATGTGGTTTTGAAAACCTAGAAATAATTTCTATGGGACATAAGAAAAAATCAAATTGCGATGTCGAATTAGGTGTAGACGCCGTAAACAACGCTGGTCCAAATAAGGAATTTATGATTTTTACAGGCGATGGTGATTTTGAATATTTAATCAAAGATTTAACCGAAAACAAAAATGTTTTTGTTTATATTGTCTCTAACCGGTCCAAAAACACTATTACCAGCAAAAGATTTTCTCATAAGCTTAGAGAATTATTTAAACATCAAAATGTCAAATTCATAGATATAAATTCGTGGAAAGAAATCATTAAGAAATGAGGTTTTGGGTAAATATAAAAACGCCACGAAGCGTGGCGTTTTCGAATGATATTTATATTGTATATTTCAAAAAATACTCTGTCAAGCCCCTAAATAGAAAACCCCCTGTTTTAACGGAACGCCTTACGGTATTCCAACGCAGGAGGATTTACTTCTAATTTAATGGTATAAAAAATTTAATCGTTTGTTAAGTTTTTTAAATCAACTTTTCTTGTTCGGATTTGGGTGGTTTGAGGTCGAGGTGTTTGTAAGCAGCGGGAGTGACGATACGGCCTTGCGGGGTGCGGGCGAGAAAACCAATTTGCATTAAATAGGGTTCGTAAATATCGGAAATAGTGTCGCGTTCTTCGGATGTTGCGGCAGCAATAGTTTCAATCCCAACCGGTCCGCCGTTAAATTTTTCAATAATTGTTTTTACAATCAATCTGTCGATTGGTTCTAATCCCAATTCGTCAATTTCCATCATCCCTAATGCTTCTTCAGTGATTTTTTTATTTATTTTACCTTGTCCGTGGACCTGAGCATAGTCCCTGACTCTTTTCAATAAACGATTTGCCACTCTTGGCGTTTTTCTTGCTCTTTTGGCAATTTCTTTCAGTCCTTCTCTATCAGCTTCAATATTTAAAATTTTTGCTGATCTGTTTAAAATATCTTCAATGTCTTTTTCTTCATAAAAATCTAAATGGTATGTTGCGCCAAAACGATTTCGTAAAGGTGATGACAATAAACTAATGCGAGTGGTTGCAGCAATCATTGTGAACGGCGGAATGTCTAGTTGGATACTGCGTGCTGACGGGCCCTTGCCAATAATAATATCTAAATGAAAATCTTCCATTGCTGGATACAAATATTCTTCAATTAATTTATTTAAGCGATGTGCTTCATCAATAAACAAAACATCGCCCTTTTCAAGATTGGTGAGAATCGAAGCAAGGTCGCCGACCTTTTCAATTGCCGGTCCGGAAGTAATTTTAATATTTCTTCCGAGTTCTTTGGCAATAATGTGCGCCAGGGTTGTTTTCCCTAATCCTGAACCGCCATACAATAATATGTGTTCTGCTGCTTCTTCGCGTTTTTTTGCCGCTTCAAGCAGAACTTTAAGATTTTTTTTGACCTTTTCTTGACCAAAATACTCTGTAAGCTCATTTGGCCTCAAAGTTTTGTCTAGTGTGTTGTCTTCTAATTGTTGACGGGGATCAGTGAACATAGTATCAAAATCTAAAAATTAAATACCAAATATTAAAAATGCGGACTTGCTATTGACAAGGTTATTTTTCTCTGCTATAATAAGCACAGAGAATAGAAATAGGCAAAAATGACCTATTTTTATTTATACTTCCTTTCTAATAACCTGTAGGCAATAAGGGTAACCAAAATTTTTTATTAAAATTTACCCTTTGGAACTTTTCTTAGTTTAGGATATTCCGGTTTCCTCCTTGTTGAGGTTTTAGCTGGAGTATTCCTCGGAAAATTTCTAAACTTCGGATCCTAAGCCGATGTCACTTGCCTACAGATTATTGGGAAGGAGCTTGCCCCGCTGATGGCGGGGTTTTTGATTATCCTAAAATTCTTTCTACTTCTTCCATCGTAGTAATTCCTTGCAATACTTTTAAAAGTCCATCTTGCTTCATTAAAACCATCCCCGATTTTATTGCTGATTCTTTGATTTCAACAATTGACGGAGTTTTCAAAACAACTTTTTCCATTGCATCGTTAACAACAAATAGTTCAAAAACGCCGACTCTTCCTTTGTATCCCGTAAAATTGCAATAAGCGCATCCTTGCCCCGATGCCTGTTTAATTTTAATATCATCTAATTTTGGTCTGCCTGCCATGTTAACCGTTTCACTGGCGCGGGCGGGTAAATTTTTTAATTCGTCTTGAATTTTTTGCAGGATTTCTTTGGTTGGTTTTATCTCTTGAGAACATTTTGGACAAACCTTTCTTAACAATCTTTGTGCAATTACCAGGTTTAGTGCTGGCGGAATCATGGTTGGGTTTACTTTCATATCAACTAGACGCGGGATTGCTCCAGCCGCATCGTTGGTATGCAGGGTAGAAAACACCAAATGTCCCGTAAGCGCAGCATTAATTGCGGTTGTTGCTGTTTCATTGTCACGAATTTCTCCAACAAGAATAGTGTCTGGGTCTTGGCGCAGAATAGAACGCAAACCAGAAGCAAAAGTATATCCTTTTTCTGAATCAACTTGCGTTTGTTCCACTCCTTTGAGATGATATTCAATCGGGTCTTCAAGTGTAATAATTTTTGAGCCGGGATCGTTTACTGCTTTCAAAAACGCATACAATAAAGTAGTTTTACCGGAACCAGTTGGGCCGGTGGTAATAATCATGCCATTGGGTTTTTTTAATTCTTCGGTTATAATCTTAAAGTCATATTCTTGAATGCCCAAATCCCCAACTTCCAATCCAATTGTTTTTGGGTCTAAAATTCTTAAAACAATGTTCTCTCCGTAATTAGCGGGAATAATTGAGGTTCTGATTTCGATTTCTTTGCTTTCTTCTGATTCGGCAGAAGATTTGAAACTGAATCTGCCGTCTTGCGGTACATCGTGCACGTTTAATTTTAATTCTGAAAGCATTTTTATTCTTGAAAGTAACAATTGGTATGCTGATAACGAAATGTTTGCCGCGTCTTGCAAAATTCCGTCTAATCGATATCTTAAACGGGTTGTGTTTGTTGATTCGTTTTCAAGGTGTATATCTGATGCTTCTAATTTTAATCCTGCGGCCATAACAATGTTTAACAGATCGCTTGTCGATAAATTTGGTTGTTCCAATTTTTGTTTCAAATCTTCAATGGTATTTATTCCTCCTTCAATTTGTTTTAATTCTTCGGCGCTGATTTCGGCTTTTCTGGAAATTTCTTTTCTATCGGGTTTAACGTGTTGGAATCTGCTCCATACTCTGTTTAAGCTGCTTAAGGAAACAACATTTATTGTTGCTTTATATCCTTTATTCTCGAGATTTTGAACAAAAATTAAAGTTTCTTTTAAGCGTGGATCTAAAACGACAACAAAAAGCTCTTTTTGTTTTTCTTCAATAATTGCCGCTCCCGCGTTTTTTGAGTCTTTTTCGTTGGAAATAGTTAATGCTTCATCGTCAATTGTGGAAATTCGTAAATCTAAATAAGGAAAACCCAGCTCTTCGGCTAGGTTTTTAGCTTTTTGTTCTTCAGCATCGCGATGGAGTGATTTTATTTTGGCCTCTGCTTTTTGTTTTTGTCCTTCGTCTTTTATTGACATATTCTAATCTTATCTTAAATTAGAAAATTTTGCAAGTTTGCCCCGCCGAAGGCGGGGTCCGCCCTTTTTTTATCTGTTGGAATTTGTTAATATAAGTATATGGAAACATTTTTGGTGCAAAACAAGAAACAAACCGAGAATTTGGCGAAAATGTTAGCGAAAGAAATTTTGAAATATAAAAACAATAAGAAACAGGCGTTGGTTTTTGGGTTTGTTGGCAATTTAGGCGCAGGAAAGACAACCTTTATTCAGTCATTTACAAAAGGACTGGGGATTAGAGGTCGTTTAACCAGCCCAACTTTTGTTTTAATGAAAAAATACGGCAATCTATATCATTTAGATTGTTATCGAATAAAAGACCATAAAGATGTTTTGGCTCTGGATTTTGCAGAAATAATCAATGAACCGAAGAATATTATTGCAATCGAATGGGCGGAAAAAATTAAAAAAGTTCTTCCCAAAGACACGATTT
>Ga0209097_10000235_pt1 | contig 61377 bp, 58 predicted proteins | sample AD_UKC052_MetaG_FD_184419 | JGI IMG/M metagenome (GOLD analysis project Ga0209097, IMG submission 184419) | Active sludge microbial communities of municipal wastewater-treating anaerobic digesters from USA - AD_UKC052_MetaG (SPAdes) (version 2) | ecosystem: Engineered > Bioreactor > Anaerobic >... | reverse complement strand
CTCATCCGTAGCGGAAAAGGAGTCTTTTTTGCATAATTTTTGGCGTCGACTGGCGGGTTGGCTCAGGCCAAAACCTGCTTTCAATCTTGTGTTTGGTTGTTAAAGTACAACTTTTTGCAGAGGACTCAATAATGATTCTACAACAGCCCAGTCCGCACCAGCCAGGGCAACCATGTCACGCAACGCCTCTTCGCGCAAGGGGTGAACAGATATAATGCTTAAAATATCCTCTGTCAGATCGCCAGTGGAAATAAAATGATCTTCTTCCGTATCCACCAGAAACTGCACCGTGGGAACACGGCTCTGGACGATCTGGTGGATCTGCTTGAGTTTGGACCCTTCAGGGGGCAAAACCCCGATTTCTGTTGTCGGTCGGATAGGGATGGCAAGATACGCTTTATAAGGCTGCAAACGACAGAGAAAGTGGGCCAATGCCTGTGTTGATTCAAAGCCATCATTGATGCCTGCAAGCAGCATAGTCTCTGTAACCAACTCTCCACGGTATTCCTGTGCAAAATCCAACATGGCGTCCAACATCTGATCAAGCTCAATACGGTGATAAGGGCGGTTAATTTTATGCCAGACATCATCAATGACGCTGTCAATTTTTAGAGACACCCAATCAGCTTTAATCAATGCCTGGCGCACTTCTGGCTGGACAAGAAGTGTTCCATTAGTAATAACAGCAATGGGGTAACCAAAAGACTTTAACGCTTCAATTTCCGCTTCCAAATTTTCATCCAGGGTTGGTTCCCCCTCAGGAACAAAGGTGAGAAAATCAACGGGTTGATTTTTTCGTGCTGCTTCTTCTAATTTTTGGGTAACAGACTGAACAATTGTTTCTACTGAAAAGAAAGTCTGGCGAATGATTTGCATATGATTGGTTCGGCCCACCTGGCAATAAATGCAGGCGTATGGGCAGTGTTTTGGGAAAATATGATTGATCCCAATGCTATACCCAAGACGGCGGGAAGGAACTGGACCGAAGGCAAGATGACTCACAAATGTAACGCTTTCCTTATCTTGAAGCTCTATTTGATAAGCGCATTCACTTCTTCCAGAAGCTCATCGCTCATGAAACTGCCCTTTTGCATACATGCCTGGATATGTCCCTGCAGGTACTTCTTTTCATCCAGGGTCAGCTCTTTTGCTGTAGAAACGATGACAGGAATTTCGGCGGTATCAGGGTTGGTTTTAAGTGCATCCAACACCGCAAAGCCATCCATTTCAGGCATCATCAAATCTAAAATAATCAGGTCGGGGTGTTCGCTGGCCACCAGCTTTAATGCGTCGCGTCCGTCCGCCGCCTCAAAAAATTGATATTCACCTTGCGATTGCAAAATCCGCCGGGTCAGGCGCCGCGCATCCGGCGAATCATCCACAATCAAGATGCATGGGAAACGGTTGGCCGCTATGCGGCTGAGCGCCGCCAACAGGCCTTCTTCTTGAGGTTTATCTTCCTCAGCCAAGGGCACATTTACATCTCTTGACCAGCCTGTTCCAAGGACAATGGGTTCAGCTGGCATGGTATGCCCTGTGCAGTTAATCACAACCACATCATCAGATTTGATGATGCCGGCACGAATCAATTTAAAAACACCAGCAAAGGCCACTGCCGCAGCAGGTTCTGCTGAAATACCCTCCATTTTCGCCAGCACATGCATGGCATGGTAAGCCTCTTTGTCCGTCACACTTTCAAACACCCCGCCATCCTTCTTAAGAAAATTTCTCAAAATGGGATAAGTCCGCCCAGGTGTGCCGGTGGCTAGGGTTTCAATATGCGTTTGCGGATTGGTGACCGGCTCGGCTTCTGGCAGGTCGCGCCGCCAGGCATGAACCATAGGTGCACAACCCTCAGATTGAATGCCAGCCATGGCCGGCATCTGGTCTGTCAGCCCCATTTGCATCATTTCCTGGAATCCCTTTCTGACGCCAATCGGCCCAAGACCGCCACTGATGGATTGAACATACCAGTCGGGTGTGCGCCAGGGAGTATGAGCCCCTTCGAGAAGGCCGCATTCCTCGGTCAATTGCTCGGCAATTTCATAGGCGATGGTTTTCATCGCCTCAATGGAAGTAATTGTGCGCGCGCCGCGGTCTTGATACAAACCGCGCTGATCGGCGAATTCAGCCGCAATCTTTTTAACCTGATCATACGATCCAGTCACCTTAACAACCTGGCTGCCATACAGTGCAATTTCCCGCATTTTAAGCGCAGGGACCAGGCTTGTTACGAAAGCCCATAATTTGATACCGGCGCGAGCTGCATAAGCTGAATAAGCGATCGCCACATTGCCAGTGGAAGCAACCACCATTTCTGTTATGCCGGCCTCTTTTAGAGCCGTGATGGTTACAGCCGCCTGGCGATCTTTGAAAGATGTGGTTGGTCCCTGGCGTTCATCTTTTATGAAAATGTTTGGGCATCCCAGCATAATACCCAGGTTAACCGCCTGGATAAGGGGTGTTCCCCCCTCGCCCATTTTAAGCTGTGGGTGAGAGAGACAAATGGGCAAAACTTTCTGGTAACGCCACAGGTCAAAACGTCGCCGGGATATATCAGTGATGAAAGTTGGTGCAATTTCATCATACGGATAGATGGCTTCCCTCCATTGACTGCCGCATTTCGGACAGCTAACATCATTAGGATGATAGAGGGTATGATGACCACAATCAATACAATTTACATGAAAGTTCATTTTTTGCCTGCCAACACTTGCAGCAAAATTGTCAACGGATGAGTCAATTATATGCTTTTCGCATCTCTTCGTCAGTCATAGCCGCATCAAGGCGAGTTTGCCAGCAGGCATCATTCCAGGTCCCAAGTTGCGTGTGCATATCCAGATATTTTTGAGGAATAGGGTGCGTTCCCAAAACGACTTTCACCCCATATTTCTTTTCAAGGAAGTTTTTAAACGTGTCAATATAGGGGCAGGGAGGGTAACCCACCAGCAAACCGGTAGCCAGGTGAATGACCTGGGCGCCGTTCTTGACCATCTCTTCTCCGGTGTATTCAATATTTCCACCGGGGCAGCCATCACAGGTGGTGTAGCCAACCAGCTCTATTTCCAGACCTTCATAAAGGTTGAAAGCGCCTTCCCGGTTTCGCAATGCGCGCAGGCATTTCCCCCCAGCACAGGTCCGATAGCGATTGCAGATAATAATGCCGATATGAACTTTATTTGCCATGCTTCCTCCTAAATATTCGCCAAACAGAAAGATTTTCGCTATGACATTTTGGGCGCCTGACTGTCAGGGGCCGTGTTTTCTATCCATTCAGAAACCGCTGTAAATTCAGGCATATGCACCTGTTCCACCTTGCCTGCATCACACAGACTGGAGATGTCACCATTGATGGGAAGACGCGCCAATACAGGTGTCTTAAGAGCCTGAGCTGTTTCATTAACATGGCTGGGGCCAAATATTTCATATTGGCGCCCGGTGTCTGACGCAGTAAAATAGCTCATATTCTCAACCAGACCTAAAAGAGGAATGCCGATCTGATTGGCCATGCTGGCAGCTTTGCGAACCACCATCCCCGCCAGGTCTTGCGGCGAGGTCACCAAAAGCGCGCCGCTCATGGGTAAAGACTGCATGACTGTCAGAGGGGCATCAGAAGTACCCGGCGGCAAATCCACAATGAGGAAATCCAGCATTCCCCATAACGCATCTGCCCAGAATTGCTTGATGGCACGTCCAATCAAAGGTCCGCGCCAGATCACCGCATCATCATCTTTGGCCAAAAGAAAATTGACGGACATAATCTTGATTCCTGTTTGTGAAATGGCTGGAAGAATGCCACGTGGCGTATATTTCAGCTCTGGCCGGCTTTCAAAAAACATTTTTGGAATACTGGGTCCAGTAATATCTGCGTCCAAAACGCCCACCCGATAACCAGCCCGCCTAAGCTGCACAGCCAGAAGGCCGGTGACCAGGGATTTTCCAACCCCGCCTTTACCGCTCATCACAGCAATGACTTTTTGAGCATGGTTCAGATGTTCGATACCGCCAAAGGGCAATTTTCCCCGGTCTAGGAAATCCTTTTTAGTTCTTTCTTCAAATAAAACTTCGACATCAGCAACACCTTCAAGTCTTGATACCGCCGACTTGATTTCTCCGGAAAACCAGTCCAGCATCGGGCATGCCAATGTGTCAGGTTGAAAATGCACGGTAACATGAGATCCTTGAATATCAATGGCAGAGATAAAGTTTAGCGTGACAATATCCTGATCAAGTTCAGGATCCTTGACATTTCGAAGTGCTTTTAAGATTTCCGCTTTTTTGACCATAATCAATATCCTCTAATACACCTTTCGTATGATTTTCAAAATTTCATTGAGTTCACTTGCCTGGATGTAATCCAGCACAGTGATATCCTGATCTGTGACACCAGGCGCTTGACCAATAGCCCGGATAATTTTCAGAGCTAATGGCATTGCAATCGGACAAAGTGGGGATGACGGGCGAAAGGTATAAGTTACCTTGCCCGAAACATCAACAAGGATATCCTCCACCAGACGCATCCGCATGATATTTTCGCCCGTTTCCGGGTCAATCACCATTTGCAGCCGGTTAATAATCTCTTCTCGCAATTGATCCGGATCCATATTTCCCTTATTTATCAAAAACCTTGGCAATCGTTTTTTTCCAGATTTCCACAATGGCCTGAGCTGCGCGTGACTCAGGGAAAGCTTCCGTCACCGGAAGACCCAGACATACGGAATCTGAAATACAATGATCAAATGGAATTTCTCCCAACACCTCAATTTGCTGTTCCACAGCAAACTCATTGATTTGACGGGCGCCCTCAGGGAACACATCTGCCTTATTAATGCAGATCATTGCTGGAATGCGGAAATGCTCAAGTACGCCATATACCCGCTTCAAATCATGCAGACCCGAAAAACTTGGTTCTGTGATGATAAGGCCAGCCTCAGTTCCAGCACAGGCAGAAATAACCGGACACCCAATGCCTGGTGGTCCGTCAATGACTAATAGGGGCGCTTTGATATCCCCGGCGTATAAACGGGCCTTCTGCTTGATGAGTGTGACTAATTTTCCCGAATTTTCATTGCCCGGGAACAGCTCGGCATGGAACAATGAGCCAAAGGGCGTTTCTGACTGATACCATAAACCAGCCTGTTGGGCTTTCATGCTGACTGCCTTTTGAGGGCAAATGAAAAAGCAGGCTGCACAACCATCACATGCCATTTGATCCACATGATAAGGTGAATGAGAACCCTCAGGCTGGATAAGCGCATCATAGCGACAAACCAGGACGCATTGGCCGCAGGCCGTGCATTTTTCAGGATCAATTTCAGCCAATGCCCCACCCCAAAAATTGTGTGTTTCGCGTAATTCCGCCTTTAAAACGAGTTTCAAATTAGCCGCGTCAACATCTGCATCTGCAAACACAGCATTTGAGAGGTCAGGCGTCTGATGACTCAAATGTGCGAAAGCCGCGCTCAGGCATGTTTTCCCAGTGCCGCCTTTGCCGCTCAGAATAACCAGTTGATTTGTTGTATGATGTCGTGTATCAGGCATAATGGTTTCTCAGAATCAGAAAACAATAAAATACCGTGGCACCTGTTGCAGATAGACTTGGTATGAACTCCCATACCGTTTTAAACAAGTTTCTTCTTCAGCCAGAAGGCTGAAATGTTCCAGCAAGCGGGCCGCAGTCCAAAAAAACACCGCCGGCCACGAACCAGCTGCAATGCAGGCGCCTAAAATAACCAGCGAAGCCATAACTATTTGAGGGTGGCGGGATATCCGGTAAATTCCTTTTGTAACCGGTTGACCCAGCGGCGTATCCCTGAAATCGATGATCGCCTTTACCAGACCCGCCAACCCGAGAACAATGCATGCACCTCCAACCCAAAAAACAGGGCTTTCAAGCTTAAGGGGCGTCAGAGTGACCAGAGTTAAACATACCAAAGTGCATAATTTCCCAGCAATGGTCAAATTTTTTTGCCTCTGGCTCCAGCCAGAGCGATCAAAAAGACGCTTCACCACTTCTTTCGGCGAAACCAGGAAAAGGAGGCCTTCGGTTAAAGCCAATAACACGATCGCCAACCATCCGTTTATCCAACCAATTTGCAGACCAGGAAAAAGTTCCACAGGATTGACCTCAAATTCATATCAGGCAAAAAATGCTTGATCGCGGCCAGCGCGACCGCCAAAAACAGGGAAAAGCCAATCGACATGATTGCGCCTTTAGCCCCACTGATCAGGTGATACTTCATATTAACATAATCCTTGCGCTCTGTTCCTGGAATAATGATGAAGGAAGGGGTCAATTTACAAAAAATCAGCAGGTCAAGAATCAATGTATCCCATACATCAAAACCTGCAAAAAAGGCACAAAACACCACAAAGCTGGTCAGCCAGTCCATATCCTGTTGAAGGGCATAGATAATAGGGTAAACGATGAGCAGCAGAAGGAATGGGACAGCCGCGAATAACAAAAGGCGTTTTTCGTCGGGGGTTTTAGCCGGCACTTTTGCGACCACTTCCGGCGGCATGCGATGCAGCCACATCCTGGGGCTGTAAGCCAAAGAACCATAAAGCAAGATGGAAAGGAAGAGATTATAAATTAACAGATGAACAAACAAACCTGGATTAATAGACATAAGGGACCAGCCTCCACGAATGTTTACAGTAGGTTTCCCATTCTGCGCCAAAAGCCTGGTGCATTAGGATTTCTTCATCCTTAATCCGGAATAAAACGCCACCAAGAAAAATAAACGTTAATACTAAACCAATCCAGGAACGAAAAAGAAGGGACAAACCAATGCCCTGAATAATGCCGCCGAGATACCGCGGGTTCCTTATAAAACGGTATATCCCATAGGTGATGAGATGGTGGCCGTCTTGCAGGGTGACATCAGGGCTGTACAGTCGGCCCAGAGCCCAGCTGGAACCGAAGATCAGGCCCATGCCCAGGTTTGCAAGGCACAACCCCACCCAGCGCACGGCTGGATAATCGTCCATGACTGCCAGGCCACGCTGATCAGCAAAAGGCACAAAAAACAACCCACCCAATAACAGGCCCGTGAAAACAATCCGAACGATCCTCTGGCGCGAATTAAATTTGTCTTCCTGGCCTTTTCCCAGTGTATTGCCCATCCCTCCCGGTCTCTGGATCATATATGAGGCGAGTAATCCATAAGCCGCAATGCTGAACAAATAAGCCAAAAGCGGAGGGTTGCTAAAAAATGATATCGCATGATCCCATCCCCAACCCAGCAGTGGCAATCCGGCAAAAATCATCAGGGTATATAAAAAGGACCCGACACTGCGCAGAATTTTCATGTAATCTCCTTTGGCTTCCTGTTCAGAAGTGCTTCCACCATCATGCGGATCCTTTTCCTGTTATATTATCAATTCCGGCAAGCTTAATCGTTTCAAAAATATTCTGAAAATGGATGATAAATTCAGGGTGCATTTTCACCAAAGTTTCCCCCTGTGCCACTCCTTCAGCAATGGCAAATTCAAAAGGAATTCGCAGGAGAACAGGCAGTTCAAAATGATCACAAAATTCATCGAGGGGCGGGTAGGAGGTCTGTTGGCGGTTGATGATGACTCCTGTGGGAATATTCATCTTCTTTGTGACTTCAGCCACCTGCCTGAGATCATGCAAGCCAAATGGGGTTGGTTCTGTAACAAGAATGGCAAAATCGGCGCCATGTAAAGTCTCTACCACAGAACAAGAAGCACCCGGAGGGGCATCCAAAATAACAATCGATTCCCCTTCCCCTTCCTTTTTGTTTTCATGTTTTAATTGCCGGATGACAGGTGTGGACATGGGTTCACTGATGGTCAAAAGACCGCGGGAAAAATGTATACCTTCATCCGTCAAGCCCGACTCAATCATACCAATTGGGCGGGGAATTTCAGTAATAGCCTGGTGCGGACAATTCCATGTGCAACTGCCGCAGCCATGGCAAAGTTGAGAAAGGATCAGTATCTTTGTGCCAATATTGACCAGAGCATGGAACTGGCATACCTCAACACATTTTCCACATGCCAGGCACAGATCTTCTTTGATTTGCGGGATATTAATGACAGCTTGAACCTTTCGAGAAAACGCCGGTTTTAGGAAAATATGACCATCCGGAGCTTCGACATCACAATCCCAATACCCTATTTCACCCAATCCCACCAGGCTCAACGCCAGGCTGGTGGCTATGGTTGTTTTTCCAGTTCCACCCTTTCCACTGGCAACAGCAATTTTCACCTGTCAGCTCCTTGTTTATGGGTAAACAGGTAATCGGCCTGAAATATAATCATCAAAGGCCTGTTGAACTGTGATTGAATCGTTGGCAAACAAAGTCATGCCCACATTGGCACCTCTCAGTGCGTTTGCCGCATTGGGTCCAAAATCACCGCTAATCACCATGTCAGCCTTGTGATCAATGGCACATTGGGCAGCAGCTACCCCCGCCCCGCCCGAATGTCCAGCTCCCGGGTTTTGAATTGCCTGCCATTGCTTTGTTGCAGAATCCATTACAACCAGCCAGGGTGAGCGCCCAAAACGCCTGTCAACAAGGCTTTCCAATTGCGGTTTTGATGATGAAATGACTATAATCATTTTTCCTCCAAATTCATGTCTTCAATTGCCAATTTTAAAGCCCCATTTGGGCATGATCACGCGATGAACAACCAGCACTAGGAGAGATACACCAAAGGCAAGGCCAAAAATGGCCAGAGAACTATCAAGGCGATTCATCAAAGATGGATCAAAAAGCATTACTCCCGAAAGGGTCAGCATCAACATGCCGCCAATCAACTTAAGCACCCGGCCCTGCTTTTCTTCCAGGCGGCTGGCTTTAAGGGTGATGACTGCAGAAAAGAAAATGACCAGTTCATCCAGCTGGTAGATCACCATGTATAACAGGAGCAGCAGCACAAAGCTTATCCCAGTGATCTGTTGCGCGCTGAGCAGGTTAACCCACAAAACAGGAAAACCCGCTGTGCAGGAAAACTCCACCAGCGATACACCCACCGCCAGAACAATGGTTGCGCTTAACAGACCCCAGAAAGACTGGCTGGCATCCATTATCTTGCGCATTTGCATAAAAAGGCCTGGTTTTTTATCATCTGCAATGGTGAAGGAAATTCCTTCCTTGTACCAAAAATAATCCTTGATATTGACCAGGCCAAAAAAGAGCGCCACCGCAGCCACCAGAATCTGGATCCACCCCAGGAAACTGACGATTTGAAGAACGCTGAACAATCCAGCGATGAAAAGGGCGTAAATGCCCGCTGTCACACTCAGGAAAATCAAGCCAATGGCAAACACCTTTTTGCGAGAGCCGGTGTGTAAAGTCAAAGCCAGCAGCATGGATAAAACCCATAAAGAACAGGGATTGAAACCGTCCACAAAAGCAATCAACGCGGTGCTTAAAGCGGCCGGTTGTAAATCAAGGTCAACCGTGCCCCAAAAAGGGATATCCAGGGTGGATGATGACTTAAGCATGCCGACCCCAGCCGGTGTTGAGGTTGCGCTAACGGCGGTTGGCGTCATCTGCAAAGGGGTTGGCGTTGAGGTTGAACTGACTGCAGCCGCTTGAGGTGTGGGCGAATTCTGAACTGGAGCGGGTGTGGCAGCAGCAGGCACGGCCAACCAGGCAGGCATTCCGGGAATACCTGCGCCAGAATCAACACAACCGTTTTTCAGGCACTGTTCCAGCAGTTCTTCAATTGCAGGCTGTATTTCTTCTGAATAACCCTGATAATAATAAGGACCAATGAAAAATGTGGGAACGGCCAGTTGTTCCACCCCGAACCTCTCGGCCATCAAAAAGAAAAGTGTGCTGTTATCCTGATTATAGTAAACCTCAAAAGATCTGAGAAAAACACCGGAAAATTTTTCTGGCAGTGTTTCAAAATAAGGTTTTGCCCTGGCGCAATGGGGACAACCATCGCCCCAAAACAAATATATGAAGACGGGATCACCAGTTTTTACAGCCTCCATCCATGGTGTGGCCTCTGGCGTGGGTGTTTCCAACCAGGTCGGCATACCCGGTGTAGGCGTCAAAGCCTGCACCGGGTATGTCCAAGCGGCCAGCCCTGTCAATAAAACCACCAGCATCAACAAGACAGTAAGCAGAATTTTTGCCAGCCGCGTCTTCATGATTTTGCCCTAATGCAGCAGTTCTGTGTGGTCGATCAATTTGCCGTCAATGAATGCCCGCGCCGCCTCGTCAATATTGACAAGGTCGGTAACAACAGGCTGGATGTTGAGACGGCGCATGCTTTCATACGCGCCCATCCCCATGCCGCCGCACAGCAGCGCCTTACAGTCTGAAATGGCTTCGGCCATACTGACGTGTTTATCATGTGAACCGGCTCCGCAGCCATGCGCATGCCCTTCTTCCTCACCATGAACATGCTCGTGCTGCTGGCTGCTAAATTGTTGATGGCCCATTTTATTGCGCATCTCGCGATTGACAATTTTTCCTTCTTCAATAGTCAAAACCAGATAATAAGGTGCGCGGCCAAAATGCTGACTGATGGTCTTGCCATCATCTGTGATTGCTGCGATTTTCATAGTTAACTCCTGTTTTAAATAATCTAGTGAAAAATGCCTTCCCCCTGGTTCTTCTCTTTCGTCCGAAGGGTAAAGGATGAGCAGGATCTGTGCTGTTTCAGAGCCCACATTTTCCCAGCAGTGCGGCTGGTGAGCTTCAAACAATATACTATCTCCCTGTTTCAACAGGTATTCTTCATCATTTATGTGATAGCGTACCGCACCGTTGATATTGTAAACAAACTCATACCCCGTGTGAACAATCAGCCGGTTTCCGGAACCTTTTCCAGGCTGCAAAGTCACAAAAAAAGGCTGAACGGCACTGCCAGCAAAATCTTTCCCCAGATTTTGCATGCGTGTGCTGCCAATGGGAACCTGCGGTCTTTCATCGGCCGATGTGAATACGATGTGTTTTTCAGCAGGCTCAGACTCAAAGAATGATGAAATGGGCACTTCCAGAGCCATGGCTAGCTGATGGAGAGTGCTGACAGAGGGTGAACATTTTCCATTCTCAACCAGGCTGAGGGTATTGACATTTAACCCACTGCGTTCGGCCAATGCGCGCAATGAATATCCCCTCCGCGTGCGTAAAACACGCAGCCTTCGTCCCACCAGAATTTCAGCGGGAGGAGCATTCTTGTTTAAGTCAGCCAGATTGGCAGCAGCCATCGTTTTTTTGCCTACTCTACCACAAATTCAATCGGGGTTAAATTGTGGATGTTATCAGAAATTGGGCAGCGGACATCGATATCGTGCACAAAGGCTTCTTTTTCAGCCTGGCTCATATCCGCATCAACTTTGGTGTGAACACGAATGCCAGAAAATCCTGCACGCGCTTCGGTGCTTTTTCCCATAAAGACATCTGTATCAACTTCACCCTCAATATGAACCTCAATTTTACGCACAGGCAGACGGCGCTGCTTTGCAATAATATGTCCAATGGTGACAACGCAGCTGCCCAAAGAAACAAACAAATATTCCAGGGGGGTGGGACCTGAATCGGTTCCGCCAGCGGCTGCAGGTTGATCAATCAGGGCAACATGCTGTCTCATGCGGGCTTCAATCTTAAAGCCGTCTATCTGGGCTGCATCAATACTTACTAATTTAATAGGCATTTTTTCCTCCAGGCAATAAAATATACTATTATTATAGTTCAAAAACGGGCTTTTTCAAGCTTTTTATACCATTATTTACAAACACATTTTCAAGGAGTTATCCATGTCCTTCAATGGCGTCAATAATAGCTTCTCTAAGGGTCATGACAGCCAGTTCAGCGCAGTGTTCATGATCCTGCGGCAAACCACCCACAACCGTGAGCAATTCTTCAGGACTAATTTTCATCGCCTGATCCAGGGTTTTGGAGCAAGCCATTTTTGTGATCATGCTTCCGCATGCCTGGGTAGCTCCGCATCCATCGGCTAAAAATTTGGCTTGAATAATTCTTCCTAAAACAATCTGCAGGTCAATTTGCATCCTGTCTCCACAACGCCCAAGATAATACCCTCGAGCATCAGGCGGATCCAAAACTCCCACATTCTCCTTGTTTCTGATCAGGCAGGAAACTATATCGGAGAAAGCCTTACTGGCTTCAGGGGGAGGCAACTGTGTTTCAGTTCGATCCACTTCTTGCGACTGCAGCTCCTGGGCGCCAGCAGATTCAGCGGCTTTGCCAGGAACATCTTTTGCAGCTGACGCATTTATCTGTTCCGTGGCAGCGCAGGATGCCAGGAAAGCGTGCGCCAACGCTGCGCTTTCTTCAAGCATCGCTTCTTCAATTTTTCCAGCATCACAAAGATTTATCACTGATGGGTCAAAAGGCAGCTGCGTTAATACAGGTGCTTTAGCGGTCTGCGCCACAGAATCATCATTGAAATGTCCAAAGATGTATTGTCTTGTTTTTGTATCAGGATCCCGGTAATAAGCCATGTTTTCAACCACGCCAAGGATATGAACCCCGCAATTTTGAGCAGTCAATGCAGCCCTATTGACAATTTTGGTTGATAAAACCTGGGGGGTGGTCACAATGATGGCGCCTTTGAATGGAAGGGTTTGCATGATGGTAACAGCCACTTCTGACGTTGCAGGCGGCATATCCACCAGCAAAAAATCCAACTCACCCCACTCCACTTCCCGATAGAGTTCCTCAACCACTTTCCCCGTAAAAGATTCCTTCCAAATCACCAGCTGATCCTCGTTCTTAAAGAGCAGATTCATTGATATCACTTTAATTCCTGATCGGCTGTCAAGCGGAACAAAACTATATTTGCCTGGTTTGACTGAACCGCGCAGCCCGAAAAGCATGGGAATACAGGATCCGGTGAGATCTGCATCTAAAAGGCCAACACGGTAACCCATTCTGGCCAATCCACTCGCCAAAAGACCACTGATAAAAGATTTTCCCACACCGCCCTTTGCACTCATCACCCCAATAACCTGATTAATGGAACTATGCGAGGCTGTTTTTATTCCCGGCTCGATAACATTCGAATCTACCATGAAAATTCAGCATCCTTTCAAAAGGTAATTTTTGTAGAAGAGACAAGATGCAAAAAACTTTCCCATCTTGGTACGCCGGTAGAGATGAAAAAAATTCTGAACCAGTTCACTGCTCATAGACTGGCTGCTTTCTTAGAAGCCACAGGCGAACACCATTATTATAGTACTTATTTTAAAATAATGACCATTTTTTACCATTTTAATGGTAAGAACATGATTATAATTATTCTCTATTTATCTATTGACATATAGAGAATATATGGCTATACTGAGATTACATCAACTTTGGAGGTGAAAAATTGCCAAGACATCGAAGAGGCTGGGCTTTTGAATCCAGAAACGGTGAAAACCGGCATTCCCCCGTGACCATCGCAATGCTTGAGCCGGCTTTGCTTGTTTTACTTGAGCAAAAGCCCCAGCATGGTTATACCTTGCTTGCTGATCTGGAAAAAATGGGAATGGCCACGCTTCACCCCAGTGTGGTTTACCGGACTCTGCGCGAGATGGAAGAATTGGAATGGATCCAATCGGACTGGGAAACAGATCAAACCCAGGGACCACCGCGAAGGGTTTACCGCCTGAGCATTCAGGGTGAAAAAGCTTTACAGAACTGGCGATATGAGCTGAGTAAAACCCAAAACATCATTACTCACTTGTTATTGCAAAAGAATTCATCAGAAAAGAGGTGATAAGCAGATGCCAGCAAAAGATGGAACAGGGCCAACGGGTCAGGGTTCTCGCACAGGACGAGGTATGGGAAATTGTAACCCTGACCCTGTTTGCCGGAATCCGGTGAGGCCAAAGGAACAAAACCAGTCATTGTTGTGGAGGAACAGAGTGTGGGATGCTATAACTGACCGGCTGTTCTGGCACAAACGCAATGGCAAAATAAAACAAAAATAATTTGTAGCTGCACAGACAAAGAAGTCCGTTGCACTGCCTCCGCTTCGTGAAAGCACGGGCTCAGTCAGCGGTATTTTCCAATTCACCTGGGCAGTTAGAATAATTCTTTTTCTTATGGAGGTGAATCATGCCTGGTATGGATAAGACAGGGCCACATGGCAATGGCCCGCAAGGAAGAGGAATGGGACCCTGCGGTGGCGGTTTGCCTGGACAGGGTAGAAGGCACAATTTAAACCACAAAGGTGGCACCCACTGGTATATTCCCGCCAGAACGTTTTCGCCGGATGAAGAGGTGATAGCCCTGGAAAGGCAGCGCGACCTGCTGCAAAACCAGCTGGTAGCCATCACCCAGAGGCTGCAGGTACTGACCAGTAAAGAAGATTAACCGGGAGCGAAGCACCGGGTTTATAAATTACCCCCGACATTTACCTGCTAATTTTTTAATAACAGCACAACCAAGGGTATAAAAATTTCAGCTATCGTCCCAAACGCCTGTCTTCACGCAACGGGGATACCTGTCTCTTCCTGTTCTCACGCAGCCAGCGCGAGAGGGCTTGCCCCACCTGCAAGTCTCTTACGCTGGCTTTCACAGAACTAATTGTACGCTACTTAAATCCGCTGCCGCCCAAGATTTCCTGATTAATGAGGTGCACACTCACCTGAAACATCTTCTGGCGCATTTACTGCCCTTGATATCTTTTGAGAATAATATTATAATCAAATCATTCGATAATAATACTATATGGTATCTATGACACTTACTGATCAAGAATTACTTCAAATTAACCAGGCCTTGTTCTCCCTGACCAATGCCTACGAAGTGCGCATGAAGCGAGAGAATCCGCCCGAACAGACCGGCATGACGCTCTATGATTGTGCTGTGTTGATGGTCATCGGGCAGTCGGCCCCAATTCAATCAAGCGAACTAGCCCGGCGAATGGATGTTACCCCCGGCACAATTTCTGCCTACGTAAGACGGCTAACCCAAAAAGAGCTGGTACGTATGGAACGTGACTCGCACGACCGCCGCACCTGGTGGCTTCATCTTACCGAAACGGGGCAGTACGCCTACCAGTTTATCATTGCGGGTACGGCGAAGTACACACATGATTTTCTTTCGGTTTTGAGTGAAGAAGAGCAGAAAACACTACATTCGCTGCTTCAAAAAACCGCCCATGCGCTTGGTTATACCTGGCAGTAATTATTCTAGGAGTTTCTATGGAAGTAAAAAAAAGAAAATTGGTCCTGGTAAACCCGGTCAATCCGGCGCGCACCGGGTTGACAGTCAATAAGAGCTCCCGTTTTCCGCCTATCAGTCTGGGGATCGTGGCTGCCCTGACGCCTGATAGTTGGGATGTGGAGATTGTGGATGAAAACTGGGAAGCCTTCACGTTTCGCCAGGCCGACCTGGTGGGAATCACCGCCTTTACGGCATCAGCACCGCGAGCGTATGAAATCGCAGCGGTTTATCGCCAGCGAGGAATACCAGTGGTGATGGGTGGAATCCACTGTTCGATGTGTCCGCAGGAAGCGCTCAATCATGTGGATGCAGTGGTCATCGGCGAAGCAGAGGGAGTCTGGGTACAGGTGATCGCCGATTTTGAAGCCAGCGCGCTTCAGCGCGAATACCGCGGCGGTTGGAATGACCTTAACACGATGCCCAGGCCTCGCCGCGATCTATTCCACCCAGACTATATATTTGCCTCAGTGCAAACCTCACGCGGCTGTCCGTTGAACTGCGAGTTCTGTTCTGTGACCGCATTCAACGGTCAACGCTACCGCCGCCGCCCAACGGATGAAATCCTGGCAGAATTGGAAACCATCCCCCAGAAAATGCTGTTCTTCGTGGACGATAACATCATTGGCTATGGACAGGAGGCGCGCCAGGCTGCCCTGGAATTGTTTAAGGGCATGGTCGAGCGCAAATTCGATAAATGGTGGTTTTGCCAGGCCTCCATCAATTTTGCTGACGATGATGAAATCCTATCCTGGGCGGCCAAAGCTGGCTGCAAGATGGTCTTTCTCGGTCTTGAAGCGGAGGAAACCGAGGCACTGCAAGAGGTGGAAAAACGGCTCAACCTGCAACGCGGTGTGGATGCGTACAGCCAGGCTTTTGAGCGCATCCATCATGCCGGGATCGCCGTGCTGGGGGCGTTCATCTTTGGCATGGACAACGATACACCTCAAAGACTGAAACAGCGTACCGACTACATGATACGCCAGGGCGTGGACGTGATGCAGGTCACTTACCTCACCCCGCTGCCAGGCACCCGGCTCTTCGAACGTTATCTGACCGAGAATCGGCTGCTCTATGCCAATTTTCCCCAAGATTGGCAGCATTACGATATGACTGAAGTTGTTTATCATCCCGGCAGCATGAGCTCTGACGAGCTGACCGACTGCCTGCAGCTGGCAAACGCTGAGATGTATTCTTGGCCGGTGTTGATGCGCAAAGCATTTCGCACCTTTCTCTCCACACATGACCCCATGGCAACCATGTTTGCCTGGAGCTCGAACCAGAATTATCGCCAAGTTTCCCATAGAGTGTAAATCCTCAGGAGAAACGGAAGCGCTGCAGACGTGCCTGCAGAGGCTGATATGGAAACCAGTTAAAGGTGTGTCTTCGGTTTATAAGAATTAACACACAAAGGTAAACCAATACATTATCAGAGCACATCTCAAAAAAAGAGGTCACTGAGAAATCCAGTGGCCTCTTTTTTTGCCATGTCGGGAAAATTAGACATTATATTGACTATTTCTCCACATCGAGTATAATAGACAGCACACTGTCTATTATCAAGGAAAATACATGAATACACCCAAAGAAATTTTTTTGAAGCAACAAACCTATGCAACATTGTTTTCACTGGCTAATAAAATTCAGGTGAAGGGTGATCAATGCCTGAAATATTTTACCGGCCGGCAGATGATGGCAATGATCGCCATTCTCCATCTTCCAGAAGGGAAAGCATCTCTCAATAATATTGCCCATAAATTGGGCACCACAAAACAGAGCGTCAAACAGTTGATCACCGTGCTTGAAAAAAAAGGCTACGTCGTCACAGAGCCCAATCAGCAGGACAGGCGGGCCGTCAACATAACCATCACCTCCACCGCACATCAGGCATTGCTGGAAGATAACGAAGCGGGTTTACGTTTTTTTGACAATCTCTTCCATGAATTTAGCCCGAAAGAACTGGAGACCTTGTGGACTCTGCTAAAGAAATTGTACCGTTTCGATGGGGAAGAACAAGATGGTTTTGAAGAAGAGACCGAATATCAGCATCTTTGAGAATGGAGAATTTTGAAATGAACTTGCACACACAGCCAATCGCAGCCCTCTGCGACCAGAAAATCGATCTTTGCGTTTCCGAATTACCTCCAAACGCCAAAGTAAAAATTAACGCTGTGATGAACTTTCCTTGGGCTCCAAACACACAGTTTGAATCCGCTGCATTATTTACAGCAAATGCCCAGGGAGAGGTGGATGTATCCACGCAGAAACCGGATTCAGGATCGTATGATTTTATCAATAGCATGGGACTGATTGTTTCGATGACCAGTCAAAATCCCAAGGCTATGGAACAGATCGCTCGGAACATTTCCATCGACGAAAGTTTGTTCATTGAGATCAGTGTAAGGTGTGGAGACGAACACACCAGCGTTCGATTGGAACGCTGGTTCAAGGCGCCAGAGGTTAAACGCGAAATAATCAGCGATGGATTTGTTGGCGAATTTTTCTACTCGGGTAATCCTCAAAACCAGACCATAGTTTGGTTAGGTGGCTCAGGCAGCAACCTGGCGGTCAATGCACTGATTTGCGCTCCATTGGCTTCGCATGGTTTTAACGTGTTATCGGTGCCCTTTTTTGGTGAAGCGAACCTGCCAGGGCAACTTTCACGGATTCCGATTGAGTATTTCGAGAGGGTGTTTGATTGGTTGGCGCACTGTCCACAGACAGCCGGGAAAACCGTGCAGATCTTGGGTATGTCCAAAGGCGCGGAGGCAGCCCTGTTGCTGGCCTCACGATATCCAATGATCAAGAAAGTTGCAGTGTGGGCGCCGCATGCCTATTGCTTTCAGGGATTGGCATTCAAGAACGAATCATCCTGGACGTATAGAGGTAAAGATATAGAATACATTCGTCTCAAAAATCGTTGGCTGCTGGCCGATGTATTGAATTGCATGGTCAAAAATAAGCCCTTTGGATTTACGAACATCTATAAAAAAGGGCTGGCCCTGGCAAAAAACAAAGAAGATGCCCGGATCAAGATAGAAAACGCCCGGGCCGATCTGCTCTTGATAACCGGGACCGATTGTGGAATGTGGAACACTTACGATGGCTGTCTGGAGGTTATGGAAACGCTGCGCAAAAACAACTATCCATTTGTCTACAATTGGGTTGTTTATGAACAGGCTGGTGAACCATACCTTGTCCCATATGTGATCCCCGTCAGTATGAACTCGGTGAAGATGGCACCCAGATTGACCCTGTCAACCGGCGGCACTTTGGAAGGGAATGCCCGCGCCCAGGCTGGTGCATGGGAAAAAACGCTTGAATTTTTCAGCCAGGAAAAATATTGATGGAGGCTTTTTGCATTTGCCACTCTCTTGTTCAAGCAAACAACAGCGCATAAAAATACCCTTGGGAATAATTTTTGAAGGTGAAGGTTGTTCTGAGGGCACTCTCTTGCCCCCTGCCGCATGCAATACATCGAAGGTTTCTCGCAGCGCATCCGGCTGGAGAACGCGCAGCGGCTTGATTATCGCAATTGTGATGGATTTACCCTGGCAACGGATGCAGCAAATGTAGCATGCGTTGCCAGGGAATCATTCATTTCGGTGGATGTTTTTTCAAAGCAATAAGCGCCAAAACCGCTTATTTTTCAAGGAACCTCATAACCAGGGCTTATAGTGTATCAATCCTGCTTTCAGGAGCCATGGTGAAAAAAATTTCAGCTGCATGGATACTGGAACTCAATCCGGCCAGGCGAGTTTCTCCCGGGCAGCCTCAAAAATGGGTCCCTGTCTGAGAAAAACCACTGCAAACCCGCTGCCGCGCACCGCCAACAAGCGTTCTTCTGGCTGGAATTCAATGCCGGGTGGAATAATAACCATTCCATCATCCAGGATAACCCCCAGCCCCAGCGAACGGAGCATCAGTGGATTATCTGTGCCCGTCAATTTTTCCAGCCTGCCCACGCTGAATCCCCCAGAGCGGCGGCTGCCGCGTAAAAAAAACACCCGCACACCTGGCTGAAAGCCGTATTCAGTGCAGGCTTTTGGCGGGATTCGCATCTCACCAGAAGCCCCAATGACACACCAGCCAAAAACCCATTTACCACCTTTACTTATCTGGGGCATCATGAACCTACTTTAATGCCAGATACTTCCAAACTGATGGCATTATCATGGATCTTTGCAGACTTAAGGCGCGTCTGATCAAGCAGTGTTCGCAGCTCTCCAGGTGTATAAGCTGCCCCCACAGAGGTCAGCAGCCCGGAGCGCATGGCGGTGGGGTTGACCCCCAGCCATAAAAATCCTAACATCAGGAAATTCATATCACGCCGCAAATCTGAAATAAAGTAGTGTCCCCCCGGCTTCAGCACCCGCCAAATCTCATTGAAAGCCGCCTGCGGCTCGGCCCATTCATGCAGCGATCCATTTGTAAACACAGCATCGAATGAGTCATCATCAAAAGGCAGGTGATCGCAGTTTCCCAGGCGATATTTGCTGCGGGAAGTCATGCCGTATTCCTCCGCATTGCGCTGTGCCAGATCGCTCATATCTGGACTGATATCAAACCCTGTCAGAGTGGTCTTATTGGTTTGTTTGAGCCATTCCAACCCCAGGTAACCGGGACCGTGGCCGATTTCCAGTGCATGCCCCCGGGTAATGCCGCTTCCAAGCAAAGCCCTGGTCTCCAACCAGCCCTTATCACGGAAACCGCGCTGCATCTGGTCATATTGAGCCACTGTCACCTGGCCTTGAATGCCGTGATCAGTTTCGGGAATACGAGGTTTTATCATTTCATGCTCCTTTATATTAATTAGAATATTCTAGTTAGAATATATAGCAAAAAAAGAGGGAATTTATGGGTATTCGCCTCTTTCCAGCTTTTGTAACAGATCAGAAACCCAGTTCAGCTCTGCCTGGCAGTGCACAAGCGTATGTTCAAAAATTGCTTTTGCCAGGTTAGGCACCTCGGGCAGTGACATTTGCTCAACACGGTGACGCTCAAGATACGCAAGTGACTGCTGCAGGTCAAATTGGCGTTTCCGTAAGTATGTTTTTATTTCATCGAGCGGCAAACACCCTAGAAAGAACACACAAATATCCAATGAAAAATACTGCCGTTCATCCCGCTGCCAGTTTTCGCGCAGCAAACGGATAAATTCTGCCCGCCCGGTGTCAGTAATCTGGTATACACTCCGGGCAGGGCGTTTATTATCCTGTTCAACCTGCACCTTTTCGACAAATTTCTCTACCGCCAGTTTATCCAACGCAAAATAGATCGAACCAAAAGCAATCGAGGTCCAATCGCTCATGTGTTCCTCAATAATCTGCTTGATCTCGTAACCATACAGGGGCCGCTCGCGCAGCAGACCTAAAATCACCAAGCGGACAGTCATAAATTCTCCGTGTTTATTTTATCTTATATATTCTAACTTATATATATTACCCTGTCAAGACCCGGTTCGCGCTAAATTGAGGGCTCAGAAAAGTCCAGTAGAAATGAAAAAACGGCCCAGGCAAGGCAGCCCCGGAATTTTAATCATATTCCTCGCTCCAACATGGGGCACGCCTTTCTTAAAGTCGGGAAAAGGTTGCAAAAAAAGACCTTCTCCGGTAAATTGGAAGCTCTCAAACCCACAAAATACCGAGGAAGGTCAAAATGGAGTGTAACACAAAAACAGGCACAGGAGAACAAACAGAGCAGGTTGAAGGGAAAATCATCGATCTACGGCACATGCTGGGTTATTTACGGCAAGTGAAAGATGGGCGGAAAAAGCGAGGGATGCGCTACCCCTTGGAAATCATCCTGGTATTGTTCATTCTGGCGAAGCTGTGTGGACAAAACAAGATCTATGGGATCGCCGATTGGGCGCAGCAACAAAGTGAATACCTGATTGAGGCATTAGGATTGAAGTATAAACGGTTACCTCACCACAGTACCTACCGACGGGTATTGACCGATGAGGTGGAAGGGAATGATTTAGAATGCATGGTGGGGGAATACCTGTCTCAGTTACCTCGACACGGGCAAGATACGGTCATCGCCATCGATGGAAAGACCGTTCGGGGCACCATTACCGCCGAAGATCCGTTCGGTTTGCATCTGTTAGCCGCCTATCTGCCCGGTGAAGGGATTGTATTGACGCAAATGATGGTAGAAAAAGATAAGGAAAACGAGATTGTGGTCGCTCCGAAACTGATGGAATGTCTGGATTTGCGCCAAAAAGTGGTCATTGGAGATGCGATGCAGACTCAACGGAAGCTATCGATCCAAATTGTGGCCGCCGAAGGCGATTTTGTTTGGGTCGTCAAAGATAATCAAGCCAACACCCGCCAGGCGATCGAACAGCTATTCGCGCCGGAGAAACCCAGCCCTGGTTTGGGATGCCCACCGATGGATTTTCGCAGCACCCAAACCACTCAGAAGCAAGCCGGACGATTAGAGGTGCGCACACTCACCGTAAGCAGCCTTTTGAACGATTATCTGGATTGGCCCCATCTTGAGCAAGTGTTCAAGCTGGAGCGCCGTTTTACTAATCTGGCTACCGGCGTGATGGAAACTGAAGTGCAATTTGGCCTAACCAGTTTGACAGCTCAAGAGGCCGACCCCCAGCACCTATTGAAGATCATTCGCAGTGAATGGGGGATTGAAAACGGGCTCCATTATCGCCGGGATGTGACCTACGAGGAAGACCATACCCGCATGACCGAAAAAACCATGGGACGGGTAATGGCGATTATCAACAACCTGGTCATCAGTTTGATCAATCACCTTGGCTACAAAAACCATGCCCATGCACGGAGGGTTTTCAACGCTTGTCCTGCCAAGGCTTTAGCCATCATTTGCGGACTTTAAGAAAGGCGTGCAACATGGGGTCAAATCTATTGACTTTCCCCCTTCAAGTATGTATAATCCTTTGAAATCAAGGAACAAATCATGTTGAAATCCAACAATCGCTTCTTTTTTGGCTACTTTTATTTTTACGGCAAACCAGTTCTGGCTGCCGGCGGTGGCGCTTAAGCGGTAATAGGAGTAGCAACCTGAAACCCGAACGCGATGCCCAAGGCATCGCGTTTTTTTATTTCCAAGGAGGTTTTTATGCCCGTTCGTGGAATTCGCGGCGCCATCACTGCCGAAGCCGACCAACCCGACCAGGTCCTCAAGGCCGCCGTCCAAATGCTGCAGGCCATCCTGGCTGCCAACCCCACCCTGGACCCGGCTGACCTGGCCAGCGCCCTCTTCACCACCACCCCTGACCTCATCAGTGTTTATCCGGCTCAGGCTGCCCGCCAGATGGGCTGGACACAGGTTCCCCTGATGTGCGCCCAGGAAATTCCCGTGCCGGGCAGCCTGCCTCTGTGCATCCGCGTTTTGCTGCACTGGAATACCGAACTTCCCCAGAACCAGATCCAGCATGTTTATCTGGGTCAGGCGGTCCGTTTGCGGCCTGATCTTGCAAAATAGTCTTTTTTTGTAACTGCTCAGCCAGGCAGGCAAAAACCGCTGGCTGAGCCCTTGCCTTCGCGAAGCGGAGGCTGCCTGCCCTCTTACTCCCCCCGGGCGCTGAGGTTGTCGAAGCGCCTTTGCCAGATGGTCGAAGTGCCAATCTCCCCATCAGGTACGCCCCCTTCGGCAAGCTCAGGGAGCGGTTTAATTGGCATTTTATGTCGCCTTGCCTGAGCAATTACCTTTTTTTCATTCTACAGGAGCTCTTATGTTAATCATCATGAAAGTGGATGCCGCTCCGCAGGAAATCGCGGCTGTGGTCGAACGAATTGAAATCTCCGGTCTCAAGGCCCACCTTTCGCAGGGCAAGGAGCGCACCATCATCGGCGCCATCGGAGATACCCGCATTGCCCGCCAGGAAAGTTTCACCCAGTTTCCCGGCGTGGATCGCATCATGCCCATCTCGCGGCCTTACAAGCTCTGCTCGCGGGAGTTTTGCCCGGAAGATTCCACCTTCAAGGTTCAAAATGTGGCCATCGGCGGGCCGCAAATCACCATCATTGCCGGGCCGTGTTCGGTTGAATCGCGCAGCCAGATGCTGGAAATTGCCCATGCGGTGAAGGAAGCCGGCGCCCACATGCTGCGCGGCGGCGCCTTCAAGCCCCGCACCTCGCCCTATGCCTTCCAGGGCATGGGAGAAGCCGGCCTGGAACTGCTGGCAGAAGCCGGCCGGCTGACCGGCCTGCCCACCGTCACCGAGGTAATGGCCACAGATCAGGTGGAACTGATTGCCTCCTACACCGATATGCTGCAAATTGGCGCGCGCAACATGCAAAATTTCGCCCTGCTGCATGCCGCGGGTGAAAGCCAGCATCCCATTTTGCTCAAGCGCGGCATGTCGGCCACCATTGAAGAATTGTTGATGGCCGCCGAGTATATCCTCTCGCACAACAATCGCCGGGTCATCCTCTGCGAGCGTGGCATCCGCACCTTTGAAACGGCCACCCGCAACACCACCGATATCAACGCCATTCCGGTGCTGAAATCCCTCAGCCACCTGCCGGTGATCCTCGACCCAAGTCACTCCACCGGCAACTGGCAGTATGTTTCGGCGGTGGCGCGCGCAGCGGTTGCCGCCGGCGCAGATGGGCTGATTGTGGAAGTGCACCAGGCGCCAGAACAGGCCCTCTCCGACGGCGGGCAGAGCCTGAAACCTGAGCGTTTCGCTGCCATGGTGCGCCAGGTGCGGGCGATTGCCGAAGCTGTCGGCCGTTTTGTCCCTGCCTCAAACCAAGCCATCTCTCTGTCTGAAATCAGCCTGCCGGCCGTGGTGGAGGCCTGATGGCCGCGGAGGATGGCTTTTTGAGTCGGGCGCATGTTGCCATCATGGGATTGGGCCTGATGGGCGGGTCGCTGGCGCTGGCTCTGCACGGCCGCTGCCGCCTGCTGACCGGCATTGACCCTGATCCGGCCGCCCTGGCCCGCGCCAGTCAAATTGAACTGGCCGGGCATCTCCACGCCCACCCGGAAGAGATGCAGGAACCGGCAGATCTGCTGATTCTGGCAGCCCCGGTCGGCGCCATCCTTTCCCTGCTGGATCAGCTTCCAGGCTGGCATTCCGGCAGCCCGGTGGTGCTGGATATCGGCTCCACGAAAGAGGTCGTTGTGCAAAAAATGGCACATCTTCCAGAGCGCTTTCAACCCATCGGCGGGCATCCCATCTGCGGCAAAGAGAAGGGCGGTCTGGCCGAAGCCGACGCCCGGCTCTACCAGGGAGCGCCTTTCGTCCTATGTCCCCTGCCCGGAAGCACCCCGCACGCCTGCTGCACGGCCAAGGCCCTGGTCGGCGCTGTGGGCGCCCAACCCCTCTGGCTCAATGCCGCCGATCACGACCGCCTGCTGGCCGCCACCAGCCACCTGCCCTACCTGATCGCCAATGCCCTGGCCGCCACCACCCCCGAAGAGGCCCATCCCCTGGTTGGGCCGGGATTCCGCAGCACCAGCCGGGTTGGCGCCACCCCGCCTGCCATCATGACCGATATCCTGCTGACCAATCGCCAGAATGTGCTTCAGGCGCTGGCAGCTTTCCGGGAACGCCTGGATCTGATTGAGCGCCTGCTGTCTGAAGAGCAGTCCGCGCAGCTGCATGCCACCCTCAGTCAGGGCGCTGAAAAACAGCGACGTCTGGTCATTCCCCCTGGAGACCCCACATGAACCTCATCCTCACCGCCAGCCCACCCCTGCACGGGGATATCACCCTGCCGGGAGACAAATCCCTGTCTCACCGCGCCGCCCTCTTTGCCGCCCTGGCCGAGGGTGAAAGCCAGGTTGAACAGTTTCTCGATTCCGGTGTCACCCGGGCCATGTTGAATGCTCTGAGCGCCCTCGGCATTTCCTGGTCGCTGAAAGACGGCCGCCTGAGCGTCACTGGCCGCGGTCTGCGCGGCCTGCGCGCGCCGCTTGAGCCCGTGGACTGCGGCAATTCCGCCACCACCCTGCGTCTGCTGGCCGGAGCCCTGTCTGCCAGCGGCGCCGCCGCTGTTCTGAGCGGCTCAGCCTCGCTGTGCGCCCGTCCCATGCAGCGCATTGTGGACCCGCTCTGGCAAATGGGGGCAGATATCACCGCGCAGGCCAACGGCTGCGCCCCGCTGCAGCTTTCCAGCCGGCCTGCTTCCCGGCCTCTGTTCGGCCAGTCCCTGGATCTGCCGGTGGCCAGCGCCCAGGTGAAAAGCTGCCTTCTGCTGGCGGGCCTGGCCGCTGATGGCCCAACCTGCCTTTCCGAACCAGCCCTCTCCCGCGACCATACCGAACGCATGCTGGCCGGCCAGGGTGTCATCATCCAGTCCCGCCAGAGCGCAGATGGCCGCGCTCATGTCACCCTGCAGCCCCCGGAAAACGGCGCTCTGCGCCCGCTGCAAATGCGCATTCCCGGCGATTTTTCCGCCGCCGCCTTCCTGATTGTGGCCGCCCTCATCATCCCTGGCTCCGAAATCACCCTGCGCGGCGTGGGGCTCAACCCCACCCGCACCGGCCTGCTGGATACCCTGCGGGAAATGGGCGGCGATATCTGCGTGCAAAACCTCCACCAGCCGTCCGGCGAACCCGCCGGCGACCTGGTCATCCGCGCCAGCCGCCTGCACGCCGTGACTGTTTCTGGCGAGCGGGTGGTGCAGATGATTGACGAATTTCCGGCCTTTGGCGCGGCCGCCGCCTTTGCCGAAGGCACCACCCTGGTCTCGCAGGCTGAAGAGCTGCGCTACAAAGAGTCAGACCGCATCACCGCGCTCTGCCAGGAGCTGCGCCGGCAGGGCGTGGCAGCCGAAGAAAAACCCGATGGCTTCCTCATCGCCGGGCAAAGACAGGTTCCCGGCGGCGCTGTGGTCGATCCGCGCCGCGATCACCGCCTGGCCATGGCGCTGGCGGTGCTGGGGTTGGCGGCAAAACAGCCCGTGACCATCCAGAATGCAGAAATTATGGCTGAATCCTTCCCGGCTTTTGTGCCCACCCTGCAGGCGCTCGGCGCGCTGCCTGAACTGGAAGGCATCCGGCATGACTGATAAGGTATTCCACCTCGGCCTGACCGGCTTCCCCCTGGGGCACAGCCTTTCACCCGCCCTGCATACGGCTGCCTTGCAGGTCATGCGGTTGAAGGGCGAATACGGCCTCTATCCGGCCGCGCCGGAGACGGCTGACCTCCAATGCCTGCTGGAGCGGGTGCGGCAGGGCGAGCTGGACGGCCTGAATGTCACCATTCCCCATAAACAGACCGTCCTGCCGCTGCTCGACGCCCTTGAACCGGCAGCCCGGGCTGCCGGAGCCGTCAATGTCATTTTCCGGCGTGACCATCTTCTCATCGGCGACAATACCGACCTGCCCGGCTTTCTGAGCGATTTGCAGCAGCAATTTCCTCACCTTGCCGTCCCCGGCCAGCGCAAGGCGCTGGTGCTGGGCGCAGGCGGCGCGGCACGCGCCGTTTGCGCTGCCCTGCACAGCGCCGGCTGGCAGCTTTGCCTGGCTGCCCGGCGGCCGGACCAGGCTGCGGGTCTGATAACCGATTTACGGTTATCTTCCGCGGAAAACCTGCCGCTCGATGCAGCCGGGTTATCTGCCTGCGGCAGCGTGGCCCTGATCGTCAACGCCACCCCGCTGGGCATGGCACCCAATCCGCAGAACAATCCCTGGCCAGCCAGCCTGCCTTTGCCGGTTGGGGCCTGCATTTACGACCTGATTTATAATCCCCCCGCCACCCGCCTGCTTCAACAGGCTCAGCAGGCCGGGCTTGCTGCTTCCAGCGGCGCCGGCATGCTGGTGGAACAGGCCGCCCTGGCTCTGGAACGCTGGACCGGCCGCCCTGCTCCCCGGCAGGTCATGAAACAGGTCCTGAACAACTGGAGGTAAATTCAAATGCCCATCCGCTTTCTCACCGCCGGAGAATCCCACGGCCCGGCCCTCGTCTCCATTCTGGAAGGCATTCCTGCCGGTCTGCCGCTTGACTGCAGTCTGATCAACGCCGATTTAATCCGCCGCCAGCAGGGGTATGGCGCCGGTCCGCGCATGCAGCTGGAGGCCGACCGGGCGCAGATTCTGAGCGGCGTGATGGCTGGAATCACCACCGGCGCGCCGCTGGCCCTGATGGTGGAAAACAGCGATCATGCCCGCTGGCGCGGCAAAGCCATCCCACCTTACACCGTCCCCCGCCCCGGCCATGCCGACCTGGTTGGCGCGGTGAAATACAATTTTCACGACCTGCGCCCGGCGCTTGAACGGGCCTCGGCCCGCGAAACCGCCGCGCGCGTGGCAGCCGGGGCCGTTTGCCGCGCTCTGTTGGCCCAATTCGGCATCCAGGTGGAAGGGTATGTAGTGTCCATTGGTCCGGTGGCGGCCAGCCTGGAAACTGTTCCCCTGGCTGAACGGGCAACCTGCGCCCGCCAGAACGAGGTCAACTGTCCTGATCCCGAAACGGCCGCCGCCATGCTGGCTCACATCCGTGCCGCCATGGAGAACCGCGACACAGCCGGCGGGGTGATCGAAATTCTGGCCTCCGGCCTGCCAGCCGGCCTGGGCTCCTTCACCCAGTGGGATCGCCGCCTCGATGCCCGCCTGGCCGCCGCTGTGATGAGCGTGCCGGCAGTCAAAGGCATGGAAATTGGCCCCGCCTTTGAAAACACCCGCCTGCCCGGCACCCGGGTTCATGATGCCATTGAGGTCAACGCGGGCAGCCTGACCCGCCCGGAAAATCGCTGCGGCGGCCTGGAAGGGGGAATCACCAATGGTCAGCCGCTGCTGCTGCGCATGGCCATGAAGCCCATCCCCACCACCCTCAACCCCCAGCGCTCGGTGGACCTGGCCAGCGGAGAACCGGTGGCAACCCGCTACGAACGCTCTGATTTTTGCCCGGTGCCGCGGGCTGTGGTCGTCCTTGAGGCCATGGTCGCGCTGACCCTGGCGGATGCCCTGCTTGAAAAACTGGGCGGTGATTCGCTGGATGAAATCCGTCCGCGTTTTGCCGCTTTGCGCCAGGCCAGCCTGGCTGATCTGCACATGGAAAACCTCGAAACCATTTTCTGGCCCCTTGAAGGAGAAGCATGACCGCCCCCCAACCCACATCCCTTAAACCTCTATATTTCTTATACGGCCCTTCCGGGGCTGGCAAAAGCACCCTGGGCCGCCTGCTGGCCGAAGCCCTCAATCTGCCTTTTTATGACCTGGACAGCCAGATCGAAAAGATCTCAGGGCAGAGCATTCCACATCTGTTCACCCATGAAGGCGAAGCCGGTTTCCGCAGGCAGGAAGCCGCCTGTCTGCGCGACCTGCTGCGCCAGGCCCGCGGCGTGGTCTCCCTGGGCGGCGGCGCCCTGCTCGACCCGCAGTCCCGCACCCTGGTGGAAACCCGCGGCCCGGTGCTGGTGCTGGATGCCGCGCCTGAAAGCCTGGTGGAACGCCTTCAAAAACAGCCCGGCGCCCGCCCCCTGGTGGGTGATGGCGAGGACCTGCCCGCGCGCGTCAGCGCCCTGCTGCGCCAGCGTGCCGACCATTACACCTCCTTCCCGCTCCATTTGAACACCACCGCCCTCACTCCCGCCGAAGCAGCCTCGCAGGCCCAGGTGGCCCTGGGGGCTTTTCACATCCGCGGCATGGGCGCCGGTTATGATGTGCGCGTGGCCTCCGGTGGGCTGGACCGTCTGGGTGATTTCTTCCTGCGCGCCGATTGGTCTGGCCCGGTAGTGGTGGTCAGCGACAGTCATGTTGGCCCCCTCTATGCCGGAAAGGCCGTGCGCGCTCTGGCTGCCAGCGGCTACAGCGCCCGCAGCGTCATCTTGCCGGCTGGAGAAGAACATAAAAATCTGCAAAGCGTGAGCCAGCTCTGGGATGCCTTTCTGGAAACAGGCGTGGAACGCGGCAGCACCATCGTCGCCCTGGGCGGCGGGGTGATCAGCGATCTGACCGGTTTTGCCGCTGCCACTTACCTGCGCGGGGTGCGCTGGGTGGCTTTGCCCACCACCCTCCTTGCCATGGTGGATGCCAGCCTGGGCGGCAAAACCGGCATCGACCTGCCGCGGGGGAAAAACCTGGCCGGCGCCTTTCACCCCCCGGCCCTGGTTCTGGCGGACCCGGATGTGCTGTCCAGCCTGCCCCTCGTTGAAATTCGCAATGGACTGGCTGAAGCCCTGAAACACGCTGTTCTGGCTGACCCTGGTCTGTTTGAGCAGCTCGCCAGCCTGGATCCTGAACTGCCCGGTGTGGATTGGGGCGCCATTGTGCGGCGGGCTGTGGCGGTGAAGGTCCGGGTGATTCAGGCGGATCCCTATGAGAAAGGCGTGCGTGCCGCCCTGAACCTGGGACACACCATTGGCCATGCCCTGGAATCAGCCAGCGCGTTCCGCCTGCGCCACGGCGAAGCCGTTGCCGCCGGCATGGTGGTGGAAGCCCGCCTGGCCGAAGCACTGGGACTGGCCCAACCCGGGCTCGCTGAGGCCATCCAGGCTGCGGTGCGGCAGCTTGGCCTGCCCGAAGCCATTCCCCCTGATCTCAAAACGGGGGTCATTTTCAGCTTTATGGCGCAGGATAAAAAACGCGCCAACGGGAAAGTCCGGTTTGCCCTGCCGCTTGAAATTGGCCGGGTGCAAACCGGCATTGCCATCGAAACCAGTCTGATTCAAACCGCCCTGGAGGAAAGCTATGCCCCCCATCTTAGTTCTGCACGGCCCTAACCTGAACCTGCTTGGCTGGCGTGAGCCGGAGGTATACGGCCGGGTCACCCTTGAAGAAATCAACCGCAAGCTGGCTGAAGCCGCCCCGGCCCTCGGCCTGGAAACGCGCTGTCTGCAATCGAACCATGAAGGCGCCCTGGTGGACGCCCTGCACGATGCCCGCCTGTGGGCCAGCGGGGTGATCTTCAACCCCGGCGGCTACACCCACACCTCAGTCGCCCTGCGTGACGCCGTGGCCGCCATCAACCTGCCGGTCATCGAGGTGCACCTTTCCAACACCCAGGCGCGCGAACCTTTCCGCCGCACATCTCTCATTGCCCCGGTATGTGTGGGCAGCATCGCCGGCTTCGGCTGGCGCTCATATCTGCTGGCCTTGCAGGCCATGGCCGGCGTTTTGCAGCAAGGGGAGGCGTAAGTGGATATCCTCAATGTTGCTTTCCAGGGTGAAACAGGCGCCTATTCTGAAATTGGCGTGCTGGAACACTTCGGTCCACAAGCCTGCCCGCAGCCCTGCACTTCATTTGAGCAGGTTTTCACCAGCGTCATGCAGCAGACCTGCCAGCGCGGCTTCATTCCCATCGAAAACTCACTTGCCGGCAGCATCCACCAGAACTACGACCTGCTGCTCAAATATCCCCTGCAGGTGGTGGGCGAACACTATTTGCGCATCGCTCACTGCCTGATCGGCCTGCCCGGAGCGAAAAAAACCAGCCTGCGGCGGGTGATCAGCCACCCCCAGGCCCTGGCCCAATGCGACAGCACGCTTAAAAAGATGCCGGGAATCACTGTTGAAGCCGTTTATGATACGGCCGGCGCAGTGAAGCTGATAAAAGCGCAGGGTGACCCCTCGGTGGCTGCCATCGCTTCGCGCCGGGCGGCTGAAACCTACGGCATGCAGATTCTGGCTGAAAACATTGAAGACAACCCGGCCAATTTCACCCGTTTTCTGGTCATCGCCCCTGACCAGGTTGAACCCGAAGGTCAGGCCAAAACTTCGATCGTCTTTTCTCTTAAAAATGAACCTGGCGCCCTGTTCAAAGCCCTTTCGGTCTTTGCCCTGCGCCAGATTGACCTGACCAAAATTGAATCCCGTCCGCTGGTGGGAAAACCCTGGGAATATGTTTTTTATATCGATTTGGCGGGGGCTGCCAGCCAGGCGGCAGTGCAAAACAGCCTCGCCAACCTGGAGGAGTTTGCTGTCTTTTTGCGGGTTCTGGGCAGCTATCCAAAATTTTCAAGCGCCGCTGGCAAGGCACCTCTTTAGCGCCGCAGGGAGAAGTTCATCGTTTTTATCCGCCGGCACAGCGCCTTTACATTCTGCCAGCCAGCGGCTGGCTTTTTCTTTGAACTCATATTCGATGGCTGAGTGGGCCAGAGCGGCCTGCAGCAATGTCACCGTTTCATCACAGCGCCCCATCAGTTGAAAGGTCCGGGCTGCATTGACCGCGATCCGCACAGCATTATCCATGGCACCAATGCCCAGCGCCAGGTCCGCCGCCTCTCTGAAGTAATCCAGGCTGCGGGATGCCTGGCCGAGGCCGCAGCAGGCTTCACCGAGGTTGTTAAGACAGATAATGATGGTCCATTCCTCGCCCACTTCTCGCGCTAGCTTCAACGCCGGCTCGGAATATGCCAGCGCCAATTGATATTCACCCTGGTAGGTCGCCAGTTCCCCCAGGTTGTTCAAGGCAATCGCTTCGCCATCCCGGTCGCCGATCTTCTGACAGATGGCCATGCTTTCCTGATATTTAGCTTTAGCCAGAGGATATCTCTCAGTAATATGGTAGGCGCTGGCCAGGTTGTTGACAAGGATGGCCTGATAAAACAAATCTCCCAGCGCGCGAGCAATTTCCAACCCTTCGACAAAACAGGCTTCGCCCTTTTCGTACTGTCCCTCAGTGATGAGAATATCTCCCAGCACATTCAAAGGCGCCATTAACCGCCGCGGGTTTTCGGTGGTCCGGCCAAGTTCCACCGCCCTGCTTAAATATGTCTTTGCGTCCGAAAAATTGCCCAGCCGGCTTTGCACATATCCCAAAAGATACAAAGCTCTGGTTTGGCCGGCGCCGCTGCCCGTTTTTTCATAATAGGCGAGGTTCTGCCAGCCGCAATGCATGGCGTCTTCAAACCTTTTTTTTCTCAAATAGGTGCCGCCCAGAATAATGCGGCAAAACGCGGCTTCTTCCTCATCTTCCAATTGATGGGCCAGGGACAGACTCTCTTCCATGGCCTGCTGGGCAAGGTCGGTTTCCCGGGCAAAATAAGCCAGCCCTCCCAGCCGGCTCAATAAAACAATTTTGACCTTCTCAGCATGTCTGGCACCTTCCAACGCATTTAACGCCTGCCTGAACAGCGCCATGCCTTCGGTGAAACGGCTGCGGATATTCATGAACTGGTACAGCGGTTCTGCCATTTTTAGAATGGCTTTCGCATCGCAGCGAGCCAAGCAGCCATCCCAGGCCGCTTTGATATTCTCAATTTCAAGCGAAATGTCCGCCAGGGCTTCTTTCTGGGCCAGGCTGTTGAGCGCCGGCCCGTGTCCTGCAGCCAGATCGGCGTAATAAGCATTGTGCCGCAGCGATACCGCCTGCAAGATGTTTTCAGCTTCCCCTCTGTCCGCCGCATACTGGCGGATGATTTCATTCAGCCGGTATCTGCCGCTGGCATCGCGATCCAGCAGGGATTTAAACACCAGGGTATCCAGCTGTTCTTGGGTCACCTCAGCCACTTCCAGAGCTGCCGCCGGGGTAAAACCGCCGCGAAACACGGAAATGGAGGCGAAACCGCGCTGTTCGTCAGCCGTCAGCAAATGCCAGGAAATATCGAAAGCCCCACGCAAGCTGCGGTGGCGCGGTTCTATATTGGTCCGGGTCGAAACCAGCATGTGGATATCCTGGCTGATCATGGCAGCAATCTCATCACAGCTCCGGCTCCAGAGCGCCGCCGCCGCCAGCTCAATGCCCAAAGGCAGGCCTTCCATCAGCTTGCAAATCCGTCCCACCGCCGGCAGGGTGGCCGGATTCAAATCAAACCGGTGGTTCACCTGCCGGGCGCGCCGCTGAAAAAGGGCCATGGCATCATAACCGGCGGCTTTTTCCACGGATAGCTCGCCTTCATCAGGATAAGCCAGCCCATCCAGGCGGAACACCCATTCTTCTTCAAGATTCAGCCGTTCCCTTGAAGTGATCATCAAAATGACCCCGGGCGCATTTCTCAGAATATCCACCAAAAACTGAGGGGCGTTTTCTGCGCCGGCCAGCTGCTCAAAATTATCCATCACCAGCAGGCAGTGTTTGCTGCGCAAATAATCCAGCAGCCGTGAAGGCAGGTTTGAAACATCCGTCGCCACCAGGCCCAGCGCATCCGCGATCGCCGGGACGATCTGATCGGCAGAAAAAACCGCCGCCAACGGGATGAAGAAAACCCCTTCTGGGAAAATTCCGGCCAGCTGCCCGGCCGCTTCCAGCGCAAGGCGCGTCTTGCCAATGCCGCCGGGTCCCAGCAGGGTCACCAGACGGCATTCCGGGTCCACAATCCGCTCAATAAGATCATCCAGTTCCTTTTCCCGGCCTACAAACGGGGTCTGAGATACCGGCAGTTGAACCGGCCAGACCGGGGAACGCGGTGAGAAGGATTGATGATTCGCCGCCGCCGAACGGATTGTCTCAAACAGTTCAACCGTTTCACGCGTTGGTTCAACCCCCAGGTGTTCATCCAGGTTGCGGCGCAAAATCCGGTACTGGTTCTGCGCAGCGCTCCACTGCTGGTCCAGCGCATAGAGGCGCATCACCTGGGCCTGGGCGCTTTCCTCCCAGGGCGCCAGTTCCACCAGGCGCAGCAGCGCCTGCCGTGCCGAGGCATATTCGCCGCGCCGTTCATAGTACTCCGAAAGCAGCGCCAAACCTTCCACCGCCTGCCGGTTAAAGGCTTCGCGATTCAACGATGCCCATTCATCAAACAATGGGCTGCCGCGCAAACTCATTTGCTCCAAAAAAGGTTCCTGGTAAATCGCCATGGCCTTTTTCAGCGAGCGAATATTTAGCCAGCCCCGGCCGTTATGCTTTTGGAAATGCCGGAACGCCTGATCAAGATGGGCTTGAAAGCAAGCCGCATCCACCCACAGTTCAACCTGCGGGTTTATCTGCACCGCATCCCGGTCTGCCAGAATCAGCGGTGCAGCGGCGTTTTCTTTCAACCCCTTTCTCAAGGTGGATAGGGTCTGGCGGAGGTTGTGCAGAGCCTGCTCTTCCGATTGATCGGACCACAGCAGGCCCGCCAGGTGTGAGCGGCGTTGGGGTTTCCCCTCCACAGCCAGATAGACCAGCAATGCCCGTGCTTTATCGGTGTCAAAGCTGGCTTGGGTTCCATCATCCAGCTCGACCTGAACCCCACCCAGGCAGGTGATTTTGATCAAGATGCCAATTCTCCTAATGTGACTCCGGAATTCTCAAAATTAATTATAACGGCTTTCTTTTTTTTGACGGTTCTTTGACGCAAGTTTACTATGATGGTATTAAGGAAATGGTTTATGAATAATAAATCCTATTTTGCTTACATGCTGCGCCTGTGGCGGTCGGGCAACCCTGAAAACCCCGCCTGGCACGCCTCTCTGGAAGATCCGCATTCGCGAGAGGTGACCACATTTGCGGATCTGACCGCCTTGTGGCATTTCCTACAATTGCAGCTCCGCTCTGATGAGAAAGATTCATCTCAACCTGCTGATTTGGAAAGGCAAAAACCATCATGAAACACTCCCCCTTCTTAAATTTGTTGTCAATTTTTTCTGTTCTCCTTTTGACTGGCGTCATTGCCTTTTCGGGCATCTCCCAGGCGCAGGCATGGATGGGAACCGCCGGCCAGCCTGTGACCGCAGAGGTGCATACAGCCGGCCAGCCCTGGGTGAACCTGGGAAAACCTCAAAGCCTTTCAACGCTGGCAGAGGAAGCCGGTATCCGCATGGATACAGCTTCTGAACACAAAATTCCCCTCAGTTTGGTCTCAGCTGACCTCAATACAGATGGCGAGCCAGACCTGCTGGCCGGTTACGGCGGGGATGCCGGCGGCAGCCTGATGATTTACTTGGGGCAATCCAGGGAATCTGTTCCTGTGTTTGATGCGGCCCTTCCAGATGCGGCTGCCGTGCTGCCCCTTCCTGTGCTCCCCGATTTTCTGGCTGCCGGAAGTGTCAATGAGGATGAATGGCCGGATTTGATTGCCGCCGCCCGCGGGGGAAAGCAAATCTGGCTCCTGCCCGGAAAAGGCGCGGGAGAATTTGCCGAAGCGCAAAGCCTGGACCTACCCGGCGCAATCACCGCTTTCACCAGCGGCGAACTGAACCGGCAGGACGGCCGGCTTGACCTGGCAGTGGCAGTTCAGACGGAGGGTGCTTATCAGGTGCTGGTCTTTTCAGACCAGAAGGGACCCTTCGCCTCTTCGCCAGAAACGTTCACCTTCAATCAGCCCATCACAGCCCTGATCATGGGGCAGTTTGACGCGGCATATCCTTACGACCTGGCTGTGACCAGCGGCAGCCAGCTTGCGCTGATTCACGGACGTGATGCCTCCTTCAACAAGGCTTCTCAGGCTGATGTCAGTACCTTTGAGCTGGGTTTCTCTACAGTATCGGCCGCCGCAGGTGATTTTATCAGCCGCCAGGATATGCTTCAAACGATTGCCCTGCTTGGCGACGATGGTGCGCTTCATTTCTTTGATCCCTCCGGGAAAACGCAGCCGCCTGCCGCCGTTGATGCCATCAATGCTTCTTTGCCAGAAGACGGCAGTCTGGCGAGTGATTTCCACCAGGTTCGCCTGATTCGCGCCAAAACCTCAAGCCTGAATGCAGATGATCTGTTAGTGATTGATGAAGCCAGGGGCAAAGCGCGCCTGGTCAACATGGAAGACGCCGCCAGCCCCATTCTGGCTGAACTTGAAACATCCACGCGCCTGGCTGCCGTCCTGCCGCTTCGTTTGAACGGCGACGGGTTGACTGACCTTGTGCTGTGGGCAGAGGGCCAATCTGCGCCCCAGTTTATCTTGACAGAGCCCGTGCACACCTTTTATGTCGGAAGCAACGGTGATAAAAGTGATAAAAACCCCGGTGATGGTATTTGTGACTCCGAAAATTACGATTGGCATGTGTGCACGCTGCGCGCCGCCATTGAAGAAGCCAATGCCAGCCCGGGTGCTGATGCCATCTTCTTTAAGCTTTACCGGATTCCACCAGGATACGATAGGCCAGTGATCATCCCTGAAACGCCTCTTCCCAATATTACAGAATCCGTAACAGTGGATGCCACCAGCAGCCCTTATGGGATGGTCTATTTGGATGGTTCCCAGTTGGGCCCGCATACGGACGGGCTGGGCATCACCGGTTCTGCTTCTGTCATCGCCCGCCTCGGTATTTTCAATTTTCAGGGCAACGGCATTGAAATTTTCGGCAACGGCAACACCATCAGCTCATGCAACATCGGCACCAATGCCTCCGGTGACAGCGGGCTTGGTAATGATGATTATGGGGTGTATATATCAGCCAGCAGCAATATCATTGAAAACAGCCTGATCTCTGGAAATGCAAAGGCTGGCATTCGCATCCAGGGATTGGGCGGCAACCAGATATTGCAGGGCAACGGCATTGGCACCGGCGCCGGCAGCAGCCAAACTCCACTGCCCAATAAAAACGGCATCGAAATCTATGCCAGTGCCAACAATACCGTTGGCAATAATACCTCCAGCCATAACCATATTGCCGGAAACCTGGAAAACGGCATCCTGATCAGCGCGGGCTCGGCAGGCAATCAAATCAGGGGCGCCTGGATCGGGATCAACAAGAACCTTTTCCCCATGGGGAACCGGTTGAACGGCGTCCTGGTGCAGGCAGACGCCAATACCATCGCTGGCGCTTCCCATTCAGGTAACGACTCAAACACCTTTGGTGACAACCAGATTGGCATTTTGGTGGATAAAAACATTGAAAATACCACCATTAAATACAATAACATTGGGCTCAATTTCTCAATGACCACCAAACTGCCCCAAAAAGGCGCCGGTGTTTACGTGAGCAGCCTGGTCAATGCCGTGGAAATTGCCGATAATTATTTCGGCAACAACATCGGCGGGGGCGCCACCCTGAACGGTTTCCCGGGCGAGCCGATTCCACCCTGTGTGAACTACAATATTTATGACAACATTGTGGGCGCATTGAATCACGGCAACCAGGGCAACGGCATGATCATTGGACCGGCCCAATGTCTCCATATTTATGATAACCGGTTTGAATATAACGCGAATGATGGATTATCCATAGAATCCACCTTCCCGGCCACGGGAACCATTTCCGGTAACTATTTCAATAATAATGGAATCTGGGGCGCCAGCCTCATGGTCAGCCAGAGCACCATCAGCTACAATGCCGCCAGCAATAACGGCATGGGCGGCCTGGATCTCACCGGAGTGAACAACCAGTTGCTCTGCACCACCGCACTGAACAATACCTGGTACGGCATATCCGTGACCGGGGATGAAAACACCATTTCCAGTTCCAATTTTTCCGGCAGCAGCGCGGTCATTTCAGGGAACTATGACGGTTTGCTGCTGAATGGCAACAACAATGTGGTCAAAAATTATGCCATCCATTTCAACCTGAACGACGGCATCCACATCTTCAGCGGTTCTTCAGGCAACCTGATCGGCGGCACGGCAACCTCTGACCGCAATCTGATTTATGGAAATGGCCGAGGGCTGGTTATTGAGGCCCAGGCCTCCAACAACCAGGTGGTTAACAATGCTTTTGGTGATGACGGCGGCAACGGGCTGATCGGCCTGCTGGTGATGGGATCGAATAACCTGATCGGCGGCGACAGCTATTCAAAAGGAAATTCGTTTGCCAACACCACCGAGATCGCCGTGATGTTCCAGGGCACAGGCGCCACCGGCAATGTATTCAGGAGCAACATGGTGGGCAAAGATAAAGATGGAATGGATGCCCCCAATGGGCAGGGTATCATTATCACCGACGGCGCCAGCAGAAATCAGATCATTGATAACACCATTCTCAACAGCCAAGGCGCCGGCATTCAGATCAGGTCAGGCAGCGGCAACTGGCTTTACAAAAATCGCATCTATCAAAACGGCGGGATGGGCGTGGATCTTTACCCGGCGGGCGTGACCATGAACGACATGGGTGACGGGGATTCAGGCGCCAATCAACTGCAGAATTATCCCGTGATTGCTTCAGCCCTGGTGGATACTAGCGGGACGCACCTTCAGGGCATGTTCAGCAGCGCGCCGTCAGCCACCTACACCCTGGGCTTTTTCAAGAGTGCCGCCTGCGACAGCAACGGCTACGGCGAGGGCGAAAGTCACATAATCACACAGACAGTGACCACTGACAGCAACGGCAATGCTGCTTTTGATATCCTTTATCCTTATGTTCCTCCTCTGGGACAATATATCACTGCCAATGCAACGGATAAAGACGGCAACACCTCTGAATTTTCACGCTGCGTGCTGGTCCAGGCAGCCGGGGCGGTCACGCCCATCATCGTCAATGACGCCAGCGACCAGGCGGATCCCATCATTGGCGACGGTATCTGCGATGTGGCTACATCCACCGCAGGAGAGCAGTGCACCCTGCGCGCCGCCATCCAGACAGCCAATAACAACGGCAACGGCGCAGATACCATTCTGCTGCCGCCGTGGACGTATTTCCTCACCCGCGATGGCGCGTATGAAAATGCAGCCAACACAGGCGATCTGGATATCACCGAAGCCCTCACCCTCACCGGTTCAGGCGCCAATGTCACCATTGTGCAGAGCAGCGTCTCAGACCGGGTGTTTGAAATTCGCAACAGCGCCGCGGTGACGCTGGCCGGCATCACCATCCAGAACGGCAACAGCAGCGCCAGCGCTGGCGCGGGCATCCTCTCTGGCAGCGGCTGCACCCTCACCCTGGACGGCGTGGCTGTGATGCATAATCAGACCACGGCCGGCGGCGGGGGCATCTTCAGCCAGGGAAACCTGGTGCTGACCGGCAGCACGGTTGCCAGCAACACCGCCAGCCTGGATGGCGGCGGCATCTACCAATTCGGCGGCTATGCCACTCTCACCAATTCCACCCTCTCCAGCAACGCATCGAATCAGAACGGCGGCGGCTTCTATGCCACCAACACCAGCGTGCTGCTGGCCAATGTCACTGTATACAACAACACAGCTGACGCCGACAATGCCAGCGGCGGCGGTGGCGGCGGCGTTTATTCGGCCGGCACCACCACCTTCACCCTGCGCAATTCCATCGTTGCCGGAAACTTCGACCTCAGCGCCTCGCCCTATCCGCACGGCCTGGCTGACTGCGCCGGCACCCTCACCAGCGGCGGCTACAACCTGATCGGCGATAAGGCCAAGGAAAATAATGCCAACCCGCCTGGCTGTGTCATCACATCATCCAATGACACCATCGGCGGCTTCTGGATTGCCGGGGTCAAGTACCTGACCTACACCGCCGGGCTGGGCCCGCTGCAGCTCAACGGCGGTACCACCCCAAACCACTCCCCCTACAGCTTTGCAGCCGGCCAGGCGGTTGACAACGCCAACCCGGCTGATCCCGGCAGCGGCGGCAGCGCCTGCGAATTGTTTGACCAGCGCGGCCAGATGCGCCCATTGGACGGCGGCACCGATGGCATCGCCCGCTGCGACTGCGGCGCAGTGGAACATATTCCTGCTTACCTGTCCATCAGTGATGCCACGGTCAGCGAAGGCGGCACGGCCACCTTTGTGGTCAGCCTCTCTGAAGCGGCCCAGGTTACTTTAACTGTTCGATATGCCACCCAGAACGACACGGCTCTCGGCGGATCCGATTTCATCTCTGCCTCAGGCACGCTCACCTTTGAGGAAGGCGATACGCAGAAAGTGGTCAGCATCACGGTCCTGACCGACACCCAGAATGAAACAGATGAAACTTTCCGCGTTGTCCTCAGCCAGCAAACCTATGTGTTCATTGCGGATGGAGAAGGCATCGGCACCATTCAAGATAGCAGCCCCATTCCTTCCCTCCAGATCAGCAGCGCATCGGCAGTTGAAGGCACATCAGCTGTGTTCACCGTCACCCTCAACAGCAGCAGCGGCCTGCCCGTGGAAGTGGATTTCAGCCTGGCCAGCCAGACCGCCCTGCCCAACCAGGATTACTCGGACGTCCAGGGACACCTGATTTTCAATCCTGGCGTCACTTCGCAAACCATGACCGTCAGCCTGATTGACGACAGTCTGCAGGAGGGCAGCGAAACCTTCCGGGTGATCCTCAGCAATCCGGTCAATGCCACCCTGGGGACAGCTTCCAGCACCGGCACCATCATTGATAACGATGTGCCAGCTTTCTCCATTTCCAATGCCATGCGCGCCGAGGGAACCAGCGGCACCGCCGTCATGTACTTTACCGTCCAGCTTTCCCTGCCCAGCACGCAGTCTCTGACGGTGAAGTACATCACCTCCCCCGGCACGGCCTCATCCGGAAGCGACTACATTCACACCAGCGGCACCCTGACCTTCGCTGCCGGCGAAACCCGCCAGCTGATTGCCGTCACCCTCAATGGCGACACCATCTGGGAAGCCACAGAAACCTTCACCGTGACCCTCAACACACCCTCTGGCGGCGCTGTCATCAGCAGCGGCACAGGGACAGGCTATATCATCAACGGCGACGGCGAGATTTATGAGGTCTTTATGCCCTATCTGGCCAGGTAAGGTTTTCACAAACGAACAGGCTCTTCCTGATAAGAAGAGCCTGTTCAAATTATCTGCATGCAAATTATCCCCTGGTATACAGCAGCCAGGTTCCCAATACATACATGATCATCAGCGCCAGGGCATCCAGTTCGACAAAAAGGATGCGTTTTTCCAGCCGCGCCAGGTTGCCAATCAGGGCCAGAGCGGTCATCAGCAAGCCCAGGGTTCCCACCAGAAGAAAAGAGGGATCCATCACCGCAAAAAAGCGCCCCTGGGTATAAAACACATCCGTCAGGCCAATGGCAAACATATTGAACATGTTGCTGCCAAACAGGTTTCCAATGGCCATATCATCGGCGCCTAATTTCACCGCCGCCAGCGTGGTAACCATCTCGGGGAGGGAGGTGACCACGGCCACCAGGGTGCTGCCGATAAAAGTGTTCCCCAGGCCGGTGATGACGGCAATATCTGCGCTCGCCTGCACCAGAAAAGGCGTGGCCGCCACCAACACGCCGGCCGCCGCGAGAAAGCCCAAAATGCCCTGCCAGAGTGGGGGCATTTTTTCAGGCATTTCCACGTGTTCCGGGTTGGCTGCAGGCGGGCTGTTGGATTGAATCAGGCGCATGGCAAAGACATAAACGCCGATGATGATCAGGCTGTCCACCCCCACCCAGCCGATCATCAAAGGAATATCGGCCAGCAGAAAGAAGACCACCAGGCCAATCAGGAACGTGGTCAGGCTGCCGGAAAGGGCGTGTTTGAGGGCCGCTTTGCGCAAAATACGTTCGTTCCGGCGCACCAGATCCAGCATGGCCAGAATCAGCATATTGAAGGTGTTGCTGCCCAGCAGGTTGCCTGCCGCCAGGTCAGGCGTGTTCAATGCCAGCGAGTTGATGGAAGTTAAAACTTCTGGCAGCGATGTCGCTCCGGCCAGCAGCAGCAAACCAATGAACATGCCGCCCAAACGGGTGCGCACGGCGATGATATCGCCGAACCTGGCGAGCTGCATGGCCGCCAGAACAATCACAATGGCCGATACAGCAAAGATAAGCCACGACATCTTATCCCCCCTCCCCTGGCCCGGTCTTCGCCTGCGGCACGCCCTTCAAAATCGCCACCGGCCATGCAGCGAACACACCTGTGTTCGGCCCATCCAGGTTGCCGGTAATTTCCTCGGTGGCCGCCAGGCATTTGTTCACCAGCGCTTCATCTCTTGCAAGAGCCATCAATGTGATATTGCCGCTTTCAACCGTCTGGGGAGATCCAAAAGCATAACGCATGGGGATATGCTGCTGGATTTGCCGGAACATGCCCGTGGTTTCCATGATGGTCACACCCGAGATACCCGCCTGCCGCCAGGCTGCAAGAACATCATCCAGCAGATCCGGGTTATCGAGTACGCAGAAGATCATATACATTTTCTATTCCTCCTTGTTCTTATGGTTTCTGTTCAGGGCTGAATTCAAGATCGCCTGCAGATAAGCAGCCTGGGTCAAACCGGCTCCAGCCGCACAGGCATCGAACCACTTATCCGGCAGCATCGGCTGGCCGTTGATTTCAATAGCATAGTACCTTCCTTCTGCTGCCAGAATATCGCAGCGCGCATAATCCTGCACACCAGCCGAAAGAAACGCCTGACTGGCAAAAGCGATCAATTCGCAGCGTAAAATGGGGTCATTCACCGGCACAGCGCAGGTGTGATGACCGTCCTTGTCCGCTGTGGTCACCAACCTGATCTTTTTTTCGATGTTCAGGCAAATTTCAGCCGGCATCACCAGCCTGCGCTGATTGCCCACCATGGCCACGGTGAATTCCCTCAAACCAGGCACCTGGCCCAGATAGTGCTCGGCCAGCACAGGGCCGTACATCTTGAGCAGCGCAGCGCACTTGAGGCAAAACTGCTCTCCAGTGAAAACGACCGAATCTTCAGAAATGCCCCGACTGTTGCCTTCGCCATCCGGTTTGAGAATCAACGGAAAAGCAGCCTGCGATTGCAGATCTGCCAGGCAGGGTTCGATTTCCTCTGCCTGCCGGATGATGGCAAAGGCGGGTGTCCTGACGCCGTCCTCCAGCCAGCGGCGTTTCAAGGCCTGCTTTGAAAGCACCAGGTCAAGCACCTCAGGCGTGGATCCCACATAAGGAAGGTCCATCTGAGATAACACGGCATGAACATTATGCGCCTTTCCCGCAGAATCCAGGCAGTGGTGGATCGCGCTGAACACCATATCCGGAGCAGCATCCTTCAGCCTGGCCTGCAGCTCTTCCAGTTCCAGACCGCAAAAGGCCAGGCAGGCCATTCCGGCTGCCCGGTAATGGTTTACCAGTTCTTGCGCCCGTAAGCGCGCGCCGCTGCCTTCACCGAACAGGATGACCATTTTTGCATGCTGGCCTGCCTCAGTCATTATCCTTGAATCCCTCCATAACATAATGGGTGAGCTCGCCAATGCTGAGGTTATTGATGCCCAGTTTTTCAATGGTGCGGCCTTTGCGCCAGTAATCGGTGCGGTGAACAATGGAGGCCAGGCGAATGATCGCATCCATGCCCTGCACGGCCACCCCATAGCGCTGTCCCAGCGAAGCGATTGGCACCAGGCTCATCGGCACATCCTCAAACAGGTAGCGGTGGTTCAACGTCGGCGGCGCCTTAATGCCGTAATAGCCCGGTTGGTTGTGAATGGCTTCGTGCAAATCCTCGCCGGTGGTGTTATAGGCCATTTTCAGCCACTCCAGGGCATTGCGGGCGCGCAGACCCAACGAAGCCGCCACGGTCACCCGTTCACGGTCCAGTGATTCCAGCACCCGTGCCACCGACGGCGTGACGCCGTCAATGTAAAACTGGTAATCGCCGTGGGTGGCTTCAATCCAGCCTGCGTTGAGAAGGGTCAATGCCGGGTGGAAAATGGCGCCCATGTTGTTCAGGCCGGTCTGCAGCACATTGCCGCCGTCAATGAACTGCGGGTATGCCTGATGGATCATATCCAGAACCAGGCGGGTGCGTTTGGCCGGCAGTGCCGCCAGCGGCACCGCTTCTTTTATTCTGAAAATGCGCGCCTGAGCCGGGCCATCGGAACGGGAGGCATAAATGAAAGTTTCCGCTTCGGCGATGGTGACATCGGCCTTGCAGCCGTTGTCATGCAGCACCTTGGCAAATTCAATGGCGCCGCAGGTGCGCCCGGGGTGCAAAACCACAATCTGACCATCTTTCAGGCATGGCGCGCAGCTCTTTGCAATATCGGCATGCGCCGAAGACGGCACCACCACCTGGATCATTTCGGCATTCTCCAATGCCTCTTCCATCACAGAGGTCACGCAGGCCAGCCGGCCAAACCCGCGCGGCCCGCCTTCGCTGCTTTCCAGATCCAGCCCGCCCAATTCCTTGATGGCGGCCACATGGTCCGGGGTGCGGTTATACAATGTCGTTGGAAAATCCATTAAGGCCAGGTGTGCGGCCATGGCTTTGCCGCCGTGCCCGGCGCCAATGACGGTATGATGGGTTCTGTGGGTCATTTTATTCATTTTCCTTTCTTCTTAACTCGGTCATCCTCTGCGGCTCGCTCAATGCCTTCCCGGCGTCATCAACAGCCAGGCAGCAGCCGTTGATGATTCGGGATTTTACTTTGCCGCGCCCATATGGATTGTTTCTCAACTGCGGTGCGTCCAGAATCCCTTCCGTCACCGCGCGCGCCAGCACATCCGCATCCAGCCAGGGGTCTGCCACACCGGACCCCATGCTGCGAATGGCATTCAGGGTCACCCGGGCTTCATCAACAAGCGCTGCCGCTCGTTGATCAACCGCAGGGTCGGCTGTCATATCCGGTGCGCCGCGCAGGGCATTTTCAATCGCCTGACGCGCCAGCACACAGGATTCAATCACATCATCTGCTGTGGCGGCATGATGCGCTTCGGTATACCCCACCACATGGAGGATATCTGGCTTGAGGGCCATTTGCAAATATACACTGGCTGAAAGATGCGCCTTTGCCGCTGTCAAATCGGTTGGATAGCTGAGCAGCCCGGTGCGGGTCTGCTTCCAAATGCGAAAATTCGGACCGGCAAGCGGCTCAATCAGCCGCAAAATAGCCAGCATTTTTGCCAGATCCATCGCGTCGCTTGTTCCAGGCGGGCTGTTGAACATCAACTGCGCAATGTAATCCTGAACGCCAAAATGGCGGGCCTGGTAAGCCGAAAGAAAAGCCGCCGTGACAAAGATGACATCCGGTGCATCGCGCATTCCCCAATGATGCGGCTCATTGAGTTCCACCGGGATGCCCCGCTCCCCATACCACTGCATCACCTGCTGGTGTTCACGGATTGAACCCGCCAGGTCCCAGGGGCCGCGTCCGTCCATCTGATTGAACCAGAACAAAGGAATGGCGCACCAGGCATTTTGAATGGTTTGCGTCACCATCTCTGCCAGGCGAATGAAATCATCCGTGCCAGAATAAGTGCGCATGAGCGGAAAATTACCGCAGCGGCTGGCCGCAAAAAGCTGGCGGTAGTCTTCCTCTGAGCGCACCGGCACCCCGCCCGCGCCCTTGCGCCGCACATCCTGGCGTTCAGGATGGTAAAAATTCTCCTGGGCATCCTGGTCAATTCCCAGGGAAATCACATCCAGCACTCGAGAACGGGAAATTTTCTCTATCCCTTCAAGAGTGTCTTTCATGGTCGGCAGGCCAAAATGGTGCCGGATCACCGGGTAAGGCTTTTTTGCCTGGATTCTCTCGAGCAGGGTTTGCGGCCAGCTTCCGTCTTGCGCTGCGCTGACATTGTTCCCTTTGAGGTAAGCCAGCACCTCCTCACCCGGTTCCCCGCCGCTGAAAACCCGTTCGAAAAACCCCAGCCTGCGGGCCGCCTCGGCCACCGGCGGGGTGCCGCCAAAAGCAAAGCGCACGCCTTTTTCCCGCCAGGCATCTGCCTCTTCAGCGAATTGCGCCAGAAGCTGCTCTCCCGTTTCCGGCGTCAGGCGGTATGAAACCCCCACCAGGTCCGGTTTTTCTGTTTCAATGGCGGTCATCAGGGCAGAAACGCTGACGGCCGGGCCCAGATAGATGGTTTGCCACCCGGCCAGCTCCGCCATTTCCAAAAAACGGCTCACTCCCGCCACATGAACGCATTCTCCCAACGCACAGGCCAGTACGGTCTTTTTCATCCTTCCTCCTCAAAACAAAAAATGGTTGAGGATTCTCAACCATTCTAAAGAGTGAAAAAGGTGCCATTAAAATAATATCTCAGATCAAATCTGATATATTAGACTCCTTCGAATGAAATTAAAAATCCATCATAGGCAAGACAATATATCCTCCTGCAGAGGTGGATCAGTAAACCAGCGCACGCGGCGCCGGGCCAAATGACGGTTGGTCTCGCGAAATTTCATAGGTTGATTATAGCAAAATTCTTAACGCAACGCAAACAATATTGTATAGACGGCAGTTCAGGATGCCTGCACAACCGCCTCCAGCGGCCGGCGCGGTGAAATGGGCATGGCATCAGCATATCCATAACGCACCACCAGCTGCGGCCAATAACCATCCAAAGCCAGCGCCTGGGCAAAGGGCTGGCGCAGCTCAACCACCTCCACTGGCTGGTTCAGAAATGCCGACTTGATGTTCAGCGAGGTCATGGTCAGGGCCAGGCGCTCATAGACCTGCCCGGTGCGCACCCAGGCAGATGGCTCATCGGTCTGTGAAGCCAGGATCACAGCTCCGGCTGAACTGAGCAGTTTTTGGACATCTCCCTCGGTTTGCTGCTCAGGTTTCATGCCCGACACAAACATTTCGCCCAGCCAGCGCGGCACTTCCATGTTGCCCGAGCAGCGCGAATAGAGCCCGTCGCGGGTGGCCAGCGCCTCTTTTTTGTTGAAGCGCAGCCAGCGGATGAGCTCGGCTGTAAATGAACGATCTGAAAACTGACTCTGGTTGCCGCGCTGAATATAATCCCGCAGAAGGTTGATTTGTTCCGGCGTGCTGCAGAATTTCAGCATCACCCCCGGTTCCACTGCCATGCTCTGCAGCTTTTCCAGCTCACCGCTGTTCAGCGGCTGGCCATTGTAAACCGAGCGCGTGTTCTGGCGCAGCGGAATGGCTTCAAACAGTGGATTCTTTTGCGCCGAACCGGCTGACAGCCGTACCCGGATGAATTCGCCCGAGTCAGGATAGGCCACTTCGGCCAGATATCCGGCGGCGCGCGCAGCAATCAGCAGGTTTTCGAGGGCGCAGCCCAGGCTGATCCACATCTCCCTGTCCTGCGGGTCCACCACGGCCAGGTGGCGGGTGAAATCAGGGTGAATCTGGATCTCATTTTCTTTGACCGTGAATTTCCACGGCTGGGTGTTGTGTCCGCTGGCGGCCAGGGTGGCGGCATAAAGCAGGCTCTGCATGATTTGTGAAACAGGCAGATCCCTGGCCGGAGCGCTGGCCGGGTGGATCCTTTTTTCTTCATAAGCCGCCCACGGCTGATAAGTATCAAACAAATGCCCGCCCACCACGGCGGCGCTGCCCACGGCGGCCAGTTTCAAGAAATTCCGGCGGGTTATGGTAAAAGTTGGTTGAGTCGTTTTCATTTTTTATCCTGCTTGTTTTTGATATGGTTTAAAGGCAGCCATGACCAGTTCGGCGCCTTTTTCAAAATCAGTCTGATCCACCTTTTGGCCCATGGACTCAAGGTGGATCAGGTAATGGTTGGCGATGATCCAGACAATGGTTAACACCTGCTCCATTGAAGCGCCGCTGGCAGGGAAATGGAACAAACCTTCCCTCACCCCCTGCTCCAGCATCTGGCGCTGCCGGCTGATGCCGCGCTCTGTTACCGCCAGATGGTGCGCTGCCAGTTCCGGATCTGCCTGGATAAGGGCAACCGTTTCACGGTAAAAAAAGCGGTATTTCCACAATAATTTAAAGTTAACCTCGACAAAATACCTGACCAGCGGAGCCGACAGAACCTGTCCCTCCATTTCGGCGTACAGGCTGTTCCAGTCTTCGGCCATCTCCATGTAAAGCGCCCGGATGATATCGGCCTTGTTTTTGAAATGATAGTAAAGATTGCCCGGGCTGACGCCGGCTTCGCGGGCAATATGGTTGGTGGTGATGGGGGCTGCCCCCTGCTGGTTGAACAGTTGGATGGCAGCTTTCAGGATATTGTCTTTGGCGGGCATAAGCACCTCGTTTAGAGTAATTACTCTAATTTTAGAGCAATTACTCTAAACTGTCAAGGGGGAACAAAGAGAAAACTCCGCAAGACATATATCTATGCGCAGCACAGGGGCATTTCATTCCACTCTTCCCATTGCTTTTTGCTGCCAGGCATGGTATCATATTTCAAACATTGTTTTAAACGATGTTTGAATTACTCTCTGAATATTGACCGGAGAAAACATGCTGCCTTCCAACCTCGAAAGAAAAACCGAAACCCGCCAGCTCATCCTTCAGGCCGCCCTGCAGCTTCTGGAAACTGCTGACTTGCAGCAGGTTACCGTGCGAAAAATTTCCGCCCTGGCAGGCGTCAACGTGGCCGCGGTCAATTATCACTTTGGCTCCAAAGATCAGGTCATCCTTGAAGCCCTGCAGATTCCGCGCGGGCGCTTTGGCCAGGCTTTCGCCCGGCTGCAGCAAAGCCCGCTGCCTCCCCGCGAGCGCCTGCTTGAATTCATGCATGCCTGCTGTGAAACCGTCTTCGCCTATCCCAACCTGGTGAAAGCCTTCATCAATCAGAGTTTGAGCGCTGGCTTTGAACAGGAATACACTGCCTTCATCCGCCAGGAAGGGCTGCTCATCCTCACCCAAACCCTGGCCGAATTACAGCCTCAGGCTGATGCAGAAACCCTGCGCATGAAGGCTTTCCAGTTGATGAGCAGCCTCTTTTCCATGCTGCTGGTTGGCCCCATCACCGGCCCATCTGTTGGGCTCAATTTCAACGATCCAGCCGCGCGTTCCCGCTACATTCAAGCCATTGTCCCCGCCGGACCTGAATCTGATCTTTCCACCCTGTGAGGCCTCCATGCCATCCCGTTATAACCCTGTTTATTCCTTCTTCAAAACCCTGCAGTATCTGTTCAGCGGCCGCCTGCGCCTGCATCCGGAGGAAAACGGTGCAGTCTTCACCCGTTCCAACGGCCAGCGCTTCACCGTCTTCCGCTGCCTGGAAATCACGCCTGATCAAACGCAGCCCGCCCAACCCGGCGCCATCTTCATTCCGCAATTTCACGTGGCCGGCATGTCAGCCCGCCTGAACCGCTGGTTTTCCTGGCTGCCCATCCCCTTCTATATCGGCATGCCGGGCTTCCGCTCCAAACGCTGGATGGTGGATGAGACAAACGGCGATTTTGCCGGATATTATGAATGGGATTCGGTGGAGGCGGCTGAAAATTACAGTCGTTCCTTCGCCGCCCGCTTCATGACCGGCCGCTCTGTTCCGGGTTCGGTCAGTTTCCATGCCTATCCGCGCGAAACCGCCCCGGCCATGCCGCAGAAAGAAAAACCAGGGTGAATTTCTAGAGCAGGGCTCGCACTTCATCAAGCGTCGGAAGTGAAGGCTGCGCCCCCAGGCGCGTCACCGCGCAGGCTCCAGCAGCGCAGGCAAAGCGCAGTGCCGCATCAGGCGCCTGTTTTTCCGCCATGGCCACGGCAAAAGCGCCCACAAAGGCATCTCCAGCTGCCGTGGTGTCCACTGCGGTCACCTTGAATGCCGGAACCCGCTGCCGTTCCTGGCGGCTGATATACATCGCGCCGCGTTCCCCCAGGGTCAATACCACCTGTTTCACCCCCAGCTCCAGCAGGCGCTCCGCCGCTGCCTGCAGTTCGGCTTCCGTCTTCACGGGCAGGCCGGTCAGGATCTCGGTTTCCGTTTCGTTCAGGATCAAATCATCCACGCAGGCCAGCAGCGCCGGCGGCAGAGGACGGGCCGGCGCCGGGTTCAGCACCACCCTCACCCCATTATCATGCGCCAGGCGCGCCGCGGCCGTGACCGTTTCCAATGGAATTTCCAATTGCAGCACCAGCACATCCATGCCGCGCAGCGCGCCCGCCGCAGCGGCCACGTCCTCCGGGCTCAGGCGGCGGTTGGCGCCCGGGCTGACCACAATGGCGTTTTGCGCCTCGGCGTTGAGAATGATCAGGGCCACCCCGGTGGGCGCTTCGTCATCCCGTTTGACGTACTTGCCTTCCACCCGGTCTTTCCATAATCCGCCGCGCAGGGCGTCGCCGTAAGCGTCCTGCCCCACCCGGCCCACCATCGTCACCTCGGCGCCCAGGCGCGCCGCAGCCACCGCCTGGTTGGCGCCCTTGCCGCCCGCCGCCGTTTTCAGATCGCTGCCCAGGATGGTCTCTCCGGGGGCCGGGATGTGCTCAGCCTGCACAATCAAATCCATATTCAGACTGCCCACCACGCCAATCCGGCTCATGCTTCCTCCTCCTGGCGCCACGCGCGCGGCGCCGGACCGGTATATTCTGCCTGCACCGGCCGGGCAAATTTCAACGGCTTGCCGCAGGTCATTTCCTCGTGCACCTGGGCAGCCAGGCCCACCGTGCGGCCAATAATAAACAACGATTTGCCGAAGCGCCAATCCATGCCCATGTCAGAAATCAGGGCGGCGATGGTACCGTCCACATTCAACGGCAGGGACCGCCCGCTGCGCGCTGAAAGCTCTTTTTGAATTTCCAGCGCCAGTGCCATATATTTTCCAGCCACCTTGAGTTCCCGCGCCTTTTCCATCAGCGCCACCGCCCGCGGATCAGGATCGTGCTGGCGGTGGCCAAAGCCCGGCAAACGCCTGCCGGCTTCTTTTGCCGTCTCAACAATGCCTCTGGCCAGCGCGTTCAGTTCCGCCTCCGGCTGCGCCTGCACGGCTTCCTGCAAAATCCTCGCGCACTGCTCCCCCGCCCCGCCGTGGTTTTCGCCAATCGCCAGAATGCCCGCGGAAATCGCCGCCTGCACCGGCACCCCGCAGCTGGCGGTGGTGCGCGCCACATGCGTGGACGGCGCATCCACGCCGTGATCCATGCAGGCAATCAAAATGGCTTCCAGCATCCGGCATTCAGCCGGGCTTCCTTCCCGGCCGGTCAGCAGCAGAAAAGCCGTCTCGCCAAAACTGGCCCGGCCGATCAGTTCGCCCAGGTCATACCCCCGCACCCGGATTTCCTCTTTTGAAACACAAGTGATGGCCGTTTTTACCTGATGGTCCATGTTTATATTCCTTCTCCCTGCACAACCATGCGTGCATCCACCACAAACAAACCCTGTCCCTCCGGCAGAACAAACACCGGGTTCAAATCGAGGGAAACCAGCATGCCCTCCATCGCCAGTGCCAGCCGGCTCACCCGCACCAGCAGTTGAATCAGGGCCGGCCGGTCGCAGGGCCGGGCGCCGCGAAACCCTTCCAGCAGCCGGTGGATTTTCGTTTCATGCACCATCTGCTCCGCCTGCCAGGGCGATAAGGCCGGCAGCGCCATGGTCACATCATCCAGCAGTTCCACCATCACCCCGCCGGCGCCAAAAACCACCACCCCGCCAAACTGCGGATCGCGCGTCACGCCCACCAGGGTTTCCACGCCCGGCGGGGACATTTTCTGGAGCAGCAGACCTTCCAGCTTCAAATCGTTCTTGCAGGCCCAAAGGGCTGCCGCAGCTTCACACAGCGCCTGTTCATCTTTCAGGTTGAGGCGCACCAGTCCGGCGTCCGTTTTATGGGTCTGCTCCGGCGAAATAGCCTTCAAGGCCAGCGGGTAGCCCAGCTTGCGGGCCGCCGCCAGGAGATCATCCTCATGAGTCACCAGTTCGGCGGGGGCCAGGTCAATGCCGAAGCGGTCCAATACGGTTTTGGTTTCTGAATAGCCCAGAAGATGTTCAAACATTGCAAAACGCCTCTGTTTCCTGGTGTTCCAGGGCTTCCCGGCGGTAAAACCAGTAATTTCGGGCCCGCGCCAGCGCTCGCACCGCGCTGCCGGGCTGATCAAAAAGTGGAATGCCGGCTTCCACCAGCAGGCGGTGCGCCAGGGGTGTTTCTGCGCCCTCCAGGGGTTGGCGCTGACCCACCCAAACCACTGCCAGCGGTTTTTCAAAGCGCTGCGCTGTGCGGATGATCTGCTCTGCAGTTTCAGCATCCTGCGCCTGCACAGCCGAACGCGCCAGCAGCAGCAGCAGCGCCCCGGTGTGTTCATCGGCCATGAAAGGCTCCAGGGTCTGAGCGGTGGCTGCGCCGCGCCAGCTTGTGCCGCGCACATCAGCCGGGTTGCCCAGGCGCCCCAAATTTTTCAGGTGAGGCAGTTCAGCCAGCCGGTTTTGCAGCGCATCGCTGAACGGCGGCATGGGCAGCCCCCAGCGTTCGCACCAGTCGGCGGTCAGCGAGCCCATTCCGCCCGACTGCGTCACCACACCCAGCCGGCCCGCGCCAGTGATGCGCTCGCCAAAGGCATCCAGCACCTGCACCACATCCAGCATATCCTGCAAATCATCCACCAGCAGGGCGCCAAACTGGCGGCACACTGCTGAAAATACCCGTCCCGATCCGGCCACCGCGGCTGTGTGGGTGGCGGCCGCAGCCTGACCGGCATGGGTCTGGCCCGATTTGACCAGCACCACCGGTTTTCCCGCGGTCAGGGCTTCCCTCAAACCGGCGGCGAACTCCCGGCCGTCCTTCAATCCTTCCACAAAGGCCGCAATCACGCCTGTTTCAGCCAGCGCCGCGAAATGGCGCAACCCTTCTCCCAGGGTCACGCCAGCCTGGTTGCCCACCGAAAGCAGGCGGTTCATCCCCAAACAGCGGTCGGCAAACAGGCCGTAAAGCGCCATCATCAGGGCGCCGCTTTGCGAAACAAAAGATATTTTGCCCGCCCGCGGCGTTCCCGGCAGGCGGGTGATCACCGTGCGGTTGGCCAGGTTGGCCAGCCCGGCACAGTTGGGCCCCACAATGGTCAGGCCGCTTTCAGCGGCCTGTTTTTGCATCTCGTCCTGCAGCGCACGGCCTTCGCCTCCCTCTTCAGCAAAGCCAGCCGAAAATATGAGCGCCGCGCGGATGCCCGCCTGGGCGCACTGCTGGAGCGCCGGCAGTACCAGCCGCCGGTTGACCACCAGCACCGCCAGGTCAGCCGGCTGGGGTGTGCAGGTCACATTTGCATAACAACGCCTGCCAAAGACGGTTTCACGGTTCGGGTTGACCGGGTAAATCTCTCCGTCAAAGCCGTGCGCCGCCAGGTTCTGGATCACGCCTGCCGGATACATGCCCTCTTCGGAGGCGCCAATGATGGCCACCCGCCGGGGCGTGAAAAAGGCCTCCAGACGGCCCGGATCAGCCCACATACAGGCGCTCGTAGCGGGTGTGGCAGCCGGCAAAATTGGTCAGGCCGATCTGCCCATGCAGGTAAGGGTCCTGCAGGTCAACCACTTCCACGCAGGCGTCATTCACTCTGGCCGCCAGCTGGCTGCCCTTTGCTGAAAAGGCCAGTTCGTAAGGCTCGCCCAACGTCCAATTCAGGGCGGAACTGGCCAGTTCGCGGTACTGGCCCTGCTCTTTTTTCATAATCACCAGCCGTCCATCTGGCGCCAACCCGGCCGCATAAGAGCGCAGCCCGCCCTGCACCCGCAGGTTGGCCAGGTGATATCCTCCGCGCAGCGGTTTCAAATGCACCCGTAGGTTAAGGTCCGTCCATTCAATATCCCCGGTGTAGGTTTCGTTCACTTCCACCCCGCTGCCGTGGTAGCCGCCCTCAAAAGGACGCCAGAAGCCGCGCAGGTAAGTCCATCCGCTGATGGCGCCGTATTCTGGCTTTGCCCGCGCAAAATCCTGAACAAATTCCGGCTGTCCGTCCCAATCAAAATCATCCAGCCAGAACTCACCCTTCCAGACCTCCGGGCTCATGTTGCGCACAACCAGGCCAGCCTGCGAAAGGCAGGCGCTGTCCAGCGCCGGGATGCGCCACGCCAGGGTTTGCCATTCGCCCGGCCTCAACACCACACTCTGCCCCTGATGGACTGCGCCGGCTGCCTGGTCCCAAACATACAGACCAGCCAGAATCTGCTGTTTGACCTCTGTCGGCAAATACACACGGCAGCGCAGGGTTTGTCCGGGGTAAAGCGTGGGCGAAAAGCCCGCGCTGTAAAAATCGGAGTTCAACCGCGCCTTGGGGTAATAGGTTTCCTGGTACAGAAAGGTGTCCTGCTTCTTTTTCAACAGGCGCACCACCACTTTCAACGCGCCGCCGCCCTCGTCCAACGGCATCTGTCTCACGGTCAGGATGTTGCGCTGCTCGCCCTTGAACAAAAAACCGTGGGTGGAACCGGGCAAATCAAAATGTGCGCGCGCCTTGCGCGGCAGCGGCTCCAGCCCGGCAATCTGGCGTCCCAGGTTAACCATCAGCCGCACCGCCGCCGGGATATCCACCAGGTTGCGCGCGCCGATGGCGCTGGCCGCCGCAAACACATCATTAATTGGTTCGCGCCAGCGCATGGGAATGCCCTTCAATCCCACCGCCACCCCCATGATGGCGCCCACATTGCCCACATTGCAGTCGGTATCCCACCCGGCCATGTTGGTTATCTGGATGGCTTTAGAAAAATCGCCGCCGCTGTAAAGCAGGCCCATCACCACCACCGCCGCGTTGGGAATGATATGCACCACGCCGGGGTATTTATGATAGCCAAAATCGCGGGCGATCATTTCATAACAGGCACGCCAATCCCCCGGCTGCTGGCGGTAAAAGGCCAGCACCGCCTGCACCACCCGCGCATATTCACTGTCGGCCGGAATGAGCTGCAGCCCGGCCAGCACCAGTTTCTCCGGATCGCTTTCAGCAAACGCCGCACTGGTCAGCCCGGCCACAAACATACCGCCGTAAATCCCATTGCGGTCGTGTGTGACGGAGGATGCCCGGTGCGCATATTCTGCGGCGCGTTCCGGCGCCGCTGGATTGATCAATCCCCAGATATCGCTGAAGATCTGCCCGCCGATTTGCTCGGCCACGGTGCTGCCGTTCAGTTCCATTGAGCCCGACTCGGGAGCGGGAATGCCCGTTTTGAGGTTGAGATAAGCCGTGTGTTCGGTGGAATTGCCGTACCCGCCCCACCACAGGCTGCCGTGCTGGTCGCCCAGGTAGTTCAGCAGGGTTTGCCCCATCTGTGCAGCGCTGACCTGCGGGCCGTCATCTTCCACCGCCCGCAGCAGCACCATCGGCACGGCTGTGTCGTCATCCGGCTGAAACACCACGCCCTCCGGCATGGGCAGATAATCTTCCACCTCGCCCAGGTGATGCTGAATCTGGGCATAGGTCCAGCCTTCCACCGGGCCGCCAAAGCGCACGCCGATCACCTTGCCCAGCCAGCCGGCATATACGCGTTCTTCGTAATCTTGCGGTAATTGAATGGTCATTGGTTCACCTGAAATCATTTTTTATCATAAACCCGAGGACATCAGCCCTTGATGCCGACCGAAGCAATGCCGCCGATCAGGTAACGCTGTGCAAAGAAATACAGCACCAGTATCGGCAGGGTCACCACCAAAGTGGCGGCCATGAACAGGTTCCACTCCACGCCCGTCATGCCTTTGAACATGGAAAGGCCCACCTGCACGGTAAACAGGTTGATATCGTTGAGGTAAATCAGTGGATCCAGAAAGCTGTTCCAGGTCCACAGGAAAGTATACACCACAATAATGGCCAGGGCCGGCTTGCACAGCGGCAGGATGATCTTGTAGAGAATCCCCCAGGTGCCGCAGCCGTCAATCCGCGCCGCATCATCCAGCTCGCGGGGAATGGTCTTCATATATTGGATAAGCAGAAAAACGAAAAACGGGCTGCCGAAGAAGGAAGGCAAAAACAGCGGCCAGTAACTGTTGGTCAGCTTCAACTTGGCAAAAATGGCAAACAGCGGGATCATTTTCACCTGGCTGGGAATCATCAGGGTGGAGAGCATCAAAATAAAGAAGATTTTCTTCCCCGGAAAGCGCAGCCGGGCAAAGGCATAGGCGATCACCGGCACCGAAAGCAGCTCGCCCACAATATTGATGCCTACCAGGAAAAACGTGTTCATAATGAAACGGGCAAAAGGGTATTTGGTCAGCGCCAGGCGGAAGTTGTCCCACATGGCTTCAGCCGGGATCCACACAGAAGGGTAAGCGAAAATTTCCTCGGGCTTTTTCAGCGCGGTTGAAAGCATCCACAGCAGCGGAACCATGAACACCAGCGCCAGCGCGGTCATCACAATATACCAGAAGATGGTTTCAGCCCTGCCGCGCGCGCGCGGCGAGGTCAGGGTTTCCCACAGGGTTGGTTTGCGGTCAGATTTTGTGCTGGCGGTCATCAGGCACGCTCCTCTACTTCAGCTTCGTAATAAACCCAGCGGTTGGAGGTCTGGTTGACGAAGATGGTGGCAATCAGAATACAGATCGTCAAAAACAGGGCCAGAGCTGAAGCATAGCCCATGTTGAATTCTTCAAAGGCCTGCTGGTAAAGATGCAACATATAGAAAAAGGTGGCTTTCAGCGGTCCCCCCTGAGTGATGACAAAAGCCTGGGTAAAAACTTTAAACGACTCGATCATTTCCATCACCAGCTGGAAGAAGATGGTCGGGGTAATCAAAGGAATGGTGATGTTCCAGAAGCTGTGCCAGCGGTTGGCGCCGTCAATTTTGGCCGCTTCGTAAAGATGTGGGGGAATGTTTTGCAGGCCTGCCAGGTAAATGATGGCACTGCCCCCCACGCTCCAGACGCTCATCAGGGCCACCGAAAACAGGGCCGAATCCGGGTCCCAGAACCACTGTGGGCCTTCAATGCCCACAAGGCGCAGCAGGCTGTTGACAATGCCGTAATCGGGCTGCAGCAGCCACATCCAGATCAATGATACCGCCACACCCGAAATGACGGCGGGGATATAAAACACGGTGCGGAAGAAATTCATCCCTTTCAGCTTCAAATTCAGCAGCAGGGATAGCGCCAGGCCTGCCGCCAGCTTCATCGGCAGCGACAGGGCCACGTACATCAGGGTAACCTGCAGCGACTTCCAGAAAAGCGGGTCGCGGGTGAACATCTTGATATAATTACCCGCGCCAATGAACTTTGGCGTATTGATGATATCCCAGTCTGTAAAACTGAAATACACCGAGGCAATGATGGGCCCCAGGTTGAACAGAATGAAACCAAGCACCCACGGCAAAATGCCCAGGTAGCCGTTCAGGGCTTCCGTGCGCGCTCGCTTGCTCATCGCTTTCCAGGTTCGCAGCATATCTCACTCCTTGCCCGGGACGAGGTTGCCCTCGCCCCGGGGAAGTCAAATCCGGTCAAAATTTATTTGGTAATCAGCTTGGCGCGGCATTCATCCAGAGCGGTCTGCGCCGCAGGCACCATACTGTCGAGCTGGGCCTCAATGCCGTCGCGCTCAATTTTCTGCAGGTTGATCATATCCCACAGATCGGCGGCGGCTTTCACCACCGTGCTGTTGCACTTGTGAGTCTGGCGCCATTCGTTCACATTCGGCAGTTCCAGCACCTTGAAGAAGGCCTTCACCGCATCGTTATCCTTGTACTGCGAGGTAGCCAGCACAGTCGGGATGGATGGGAAGAGCGTGCCGTTGTCCATCAGGAATTTCTGACCTTCCGGACCGGCCCAGTATTTCAGGAATTCCCAGGCCGCATCGGGATTCTTGCTGCCTTTGTAAATGCCAACCGAGAGCGACCAGGCATTAACATAGGGGCCCTTGTCCTTTGAATAAGGTTCGGGCATGATGCCGAAGTTCTTGCCAGCCTTGATGGCGGCCAGCATGTGGCCCTGGTTGAGGGTGGACATGGCAATGCGGTTGGCCAGGAAGAGCTCCACCGGACCGGTGGCCTGGGTCTTGCTCAGGGTTTCCAGGTCAGAGGTGGAAGGCGTGCCGTTGGTCTTGACCAGATCCCAGGCCCACTGGTAGGCCTTGACGGCGGCGTCGCTGTTCAGGTAACCATCCACGGTCATGTTGTCATCAGAATGAGGCTGGGCGCCGAAGGAGAACCAGATGGCGCGGAAGGGCGCCCGCGGGCGGTCAGAGCCCCACACCATGTTGGTTGAATCGGCCAGTTTGCCGGTCAGTTCCACATATTCTTCTGCGGTCACGCCTTCAGCCGCGGGGTATGAAATGCCCTTGGCATCGAACATATCTTTATTGTACATGACAAAGTTGGCGCCGACCGAAAGGGGCATGGCCACCACTTTACCGTTGAACAGGGCGTAGGTGCGCCACAGAGCGGGGTAATACATGCCCGTGTCGAAATTATCCTTGGCAATGTAAGGTTCCAGTTCAAGGGCCTGGGGCAGCCATTCAGCCAGCCAGAAGAAAGCCACATCCGGAGCGCCCTGACCGGTGCCCAGCACAGTGGTCATTTTGCTGTCATAGCCGTCGGCGGGCAGCAGGGTCATGTTGACTTTGATGTTGGGGTGGGTCTTTTCAAATTCGGCCACCATGGCGCGCTGCACTTCCTCAGAGAAATCTTCGGACGGCACGGTCCACCATTCAATTGTCACCGGTGCCGCCGGAACAGCCGTGGGCTCCGCGGGCGGAGTGGTGGGTTCAGCCACCGGCTTGGTGGGCTCAACCGCCACAGGAGCAGCAGTGGGTTCCGCGGCCTTGGTCGCCGTGGGGGTGGCCGTGGTGCAGGCGCTGATCAGCATGGACACCAGCACCAGCACAGACAGGATCATTGAAAAACGCTTCTTGAACATAACATCTCCTTTTTCATGGGTTAGAAATTTGCAATCAGTCCAGTCATTATTTTCAACAAACAGGTTTGGAACGACGTGCACCTCCATCCATTGAACTTGAGAGGCCGCTCAGCTTTGAGCCGCCAGTTTCACCAGTTGATCCGCCAGATCCAGCACATCTTCCTGCGCCGAGAAGCGCAGGCACACCCCGCTGGGCTGGCGTGCTTTTTCGACCCATTCCGCGGGAATGGCCTCAATTCCCTGGCGTCCACCCGCCATGGCACCCACCACCGCGGCGATGGTGTCGGCATCGCGGCCAAAGTTGCTGGCCCAGAACATACCCCTGCGGAAATCGCCACCCGTCAGGCGATAAATGCCATAAATTTGCGGCAGCGCTTCTTCACAGGCTGAATGCACGGGGGTCCAGAAGACATTGTGCAAATCCTGCCAGGCGGCCTCAATGCTGCCGGCCTGATCGCAAATCGCCATCATTTTCGCCATGCTGTAACCCAGCCAGCTCGCGGCCGGAATTTGCGCCAGCCCCGCCTGCACCACCTCGGCAGCGCTGCCGCCCGCCGTGGCCACCGCCACGCTGGCTGCCACCGCCTGCGCCGCAGCAATGCCATCTCCGGCATGGCTCATCTGCGCATCAATTTCAGCCATGACGGCCGCCCGCTGCGGATCGCCCGAACAGAGAATGCCCACCGGGGCAATGCGCATGGCAGCGCCATCGTCATTGTTCATCACGTTGTAAAGCCCGGTCTGCGGAGGAAGCAGGCCGCGCTTCAGGTTTTCCACTGCCCCATAAAGGGGTTTGCCGCCGCGGTCAAACATGCCCCCCTGCCCCAGAATGTATTTTTCCCAGGCCGCTGTCACCGCCGCAGAGGTAAGCTGCCCGCCGCAATCCACCAGGGTGCGGGCGGTCAGAATGGCAAACTCGGTATCATCGGTGCTCTTCACCCCGGCGTACATATCGGTCACAATGCCATAACGGTTGCGGTAAAGGTCGCTGCGGCCAATATCGCCCATCGCATCGCCAATTGCCAGGCCAATCATGCAGCCGCGCGCTCTGGACAAAAATGCTTGATCGTTCACGGTTCGCTCCTCATCGGTTTCATCAAAATCTGACAGGCGCCTTGGGCTTCCAATAATAACTTCAGCCGCCTGTAATGTCCTTTCACAAAATGGGAACGTTCCCCTTTGTGCGCAAAAAAAAGCGCAGGCGTTCCCTCTTCAATTGGTAAAAATCTCAGGCCAGCGGCGCTGTGGAGCCTCTGACCACAAGCTGGCAGGCCAGCCTGATTTTTCGCGCTTCGGCAACCGCCACCCCGTTCATGCGTTCCAGCAAAAGGCGGGCCGACTGCTGTCCCAGTTCATATTTTTGCTTGCGCATGGTGGTCAGGGCGGGGATCATCAAGGAAGAGACGTAAATATCGTCAATGCCCATGATGGATATGTTGTCCGGCACCCGGTAACCCATTTCCACCGCCGCATGCATCGCGCCAATGGCAATCAGGTCATTGGCGCCCAGCACAGCCGTCGGCGGGGTGCTGAGATCCAGCAGCTGGCGCATGCCGTTCATGCCGCCGGCATGATCGAAAGGCACCTGCAGCACCAGTTCCGGATCCAGCGGCATGCCGCTTTTTTCAAAGAAATGGTGGAAGCTGTCGAGGCGCAGCTGGGTGGAACTGACCACCGACTGCCCCAAAAGCAGGCCAATGCGCCGGTGTCCCAGCCGGAAAAGGTATTCCAGGGCCTTTTGCGTGGCCGTATAGCTGTCTGAACCAACCATATCCAGGTTGGGATACCCCTCGCGGTTGCCAATAACCACCGCCGGGATCTGCGATTCGAGCAGTTCTGCCTCTGTCACCTTGATCGGGTTGATCAAAATGCCGCCAATGCGGTTGCGCCGCGCCGTGCGCAGAAAATCCACCTCACGCTCGCCGCTCCAATCACTGTTGCCAAACACCACCGAATAGCCCTGCCGCCCCATCACATCCTGAATGCCGCGGGCCACATCCGGCCAGAAGGGATTGGTGATATCCGGGATCATCAGCATGACGATGTTGGTGCGGTCAGTGCGCAGGCTGCTGGCAATGGTGTTCTGCACATAGCCCAGCTTGCGGATGGCCGCCTGCACCTTCTGGACGGTTTCTTCAGTCACCTTGTCCAGCTCGCCATTGACCACGCGCGAGACGGTGGTTTTGCTCACGCCGGCGCATTCGGCAACATCAATTATGGTGGGTCTGGTTTTCATCAAGGCGGTTTCCTGAATTAACGCGATCAATGGTAACGTTCCCATTGTAGCGCACTTTTTAAGCAAAGTCAAGTGGGTAACCCAAATTGAGGGGGTTCTTTTGGGGAAGGTAAGGAATTGGCAGCGGCAGCACTGGAACAGTGACAACAAGCTGATCATTCCAGAGGCCATCATCTGAGCCAGGGTTGACAAAGGAAAGAGCTTTTCACGCCAAATTTGTTGTCGGAAAACCTTTACCAACCCTACAGCTTTAAAAAAAGCTTGACGAATTGTTAGTTACCTTACATCAGTCAGAGGACGCTGTCCGGGGATATCAAGCTAAGCGAGGTTTTGATTTGTGACCAGACCTCAATTAACTATCTTCCCATCAAATATCTTAATCCAGATTAGCGGCTTCAAATAGGAGAGGGCATTTGATAATGTAACATTATCAAACTAATCAGCCTGTTGAGCCATTACCGCTGGCTGATCAACCGCCCCAAAATCAATTGATACATAATCAGGTATGAGGTATAATATTTACAACATTAGGCATAATAGGCGATGAGTCTCGCCGTAAATGTCACAAGACTGATGGCCTCTACTGATGAGCTATGCTCCAGTAGAGGCTTTTTTTTATTCAATCAACAACCATAACGGTTTTTCGAATCGGAGCCATAAATCGAATGATCTTTCCAAATGTTCTTTACCCAACAGATAAAAACGGTGGATTCTCATTTGATGAAAGTTCTGAGATCCCGGATTTCTTTTTGGATTTAAATCTCGATCAGGTTATTGATGCAATTATTAACCGAAAACAAGAATGACTCCACTGCAAAAAGGTAAGAAACCTACCCAAAAGCAGGAAAGTTTAATACAATCAGAGCATGTTCAGAAAAAACACCAAACACCAACAACCGGCACTGATCAGCGCTGCCAGCGAACTGCCCG
>Ga0209097_10000228_pt1 | contig 61796 bp, 55 predicted proteins | sample AD_UKC052_MetaG_FD_184419 | JGI IMG/M metagenome (GOLD analysis project Ga0209097, IMG submission 184419) | Active sludge microbial communities of municipal wastewater-treating anaerobic digesters from USA - AD_UKC052_MetaG (SPAdes) (version 2) | ecosystem: Engineered > Bioreactor > Anaerobic >... | reverse complement strand
TACCGCTTCCGCCACGATGCTACCGGTGCTGGGGCCAAGGCGGCTCTCCTCACGCAGCTCGCGCATCTTCTGCAGGTCATCGGCCAGGTCATACTTCTCCCCGCTGATCAGTGCTTCGGCGATCCGGACCGCGGCCTTGGCAGCGTACATCCCGACCGGTTCCTCGATGTAACTGAACACCACATTGTAGATACCGTGGTCGCGGGTACTCCGTGTGCGACCGAAGCCCGTCTCCATACCGGCCAGCGTCTGGATCTCCAACGCGATATGTTCGATAACGTGACCCATCCAAGTGCCGCGCTTCACGCGTTCCCAGAACCCGCCCTCATGGTCCTCGCTACAGCGGTGGCTGACCATGGTGGGCAGCAGGGCTTGGATGCGCTCGTAGAACCCGGGGATCTTGTCCGTGGGCTTCTCCTCCAGGTCCTCGATATCGAGGCGCATGACGATGAGGTGATGACGCTTGACGGACCAGTAGTTGGGGCCACGCATGGCCTTGAGCTCGAGGATGCGCATGTGGTGTATGGGGGTAAGCCGTGGCGGAAGATAGCGGACCCTTCGCTGTTCATCAAATCTTGACCTTCACTTTACCGTCAAGTCGCATCCGTCTACCTTCGCACTTCGTACGACAGGCGCAGTTCCAGCAGGCTGGCGGGTCCGAGAGGCCCGATGAAGATGCTGGAGGAGCGTCGATCGGGCACCGGGGGCGGGGGGAAATCACGCTATATGACACCCAAAGGAAAGCTCATCGCCATCGGCGGTAACGAGGATAAGGGCAAAGAGCCCGAAGGAGGCCACAATACCAAGGTCTTCACCCATAAGTTCATCGAAGAAGGCATTCTGCGCCGTGTGGTGGACGAGATCGGTGGTCCGGAAAAACGGATCGCAGTGATCACCAGTGCCAGCAGCATCCCGGAGGAAGTGGGCCAGAACTACATCGAGGCCTTCGGACGGCTGGGTGCCAACAACCTCGACATCATGGACATTCGCGATCGCAGCGACGTGCGGCCGGACATGATCAAGCGACTGGCCAAGTGTGATGGCGTGATGATGAGCGGTGGCAACCAGTTGCGCCTGACCACCATCTTCGGCGGAACGGCCTTCCTGCAGCTGATGAAACGCCGCTACCAGGAAGAGGCCGGCTTCGTGATCGCTGGCACCAGTGCGGGCGCCATGTGCATGAGCAGCACCATGATCTACCAAGGCCATAGCGCTTCCGGATTGATCAAAGGGGGCGTGAAGCTGACCACCGGGGCCGCCCTCATCCATGATGTGATCATCGACAGCCATTTTGTCGAACGCGGGCGCTTCAGCCGGCTGACCCAAGCCGTGGCGGCCAATCCTGCGGCCATCGGTATCGGTCTGGGCGAGGACACTGCCGTGGTGATCACGGATGCCGATATGCTGGAGACCATCGGCAGTGGCCAAGTGATGATCTTCGATGGCCATGATACCACCTACAGTGACTATGCCGATGTGGAGGAGGGCGAGCCGTTCAGCATCGAAGGCATGAAGGTGCACATCATCAGCAAAGGCCACAGCTACAGCGTGAAGATGCGGGCCTTCTCGGCGGTGCGTGTACCGGTGCGGGGCTGATCATCCGACCTCACCGACTTTTCCGTTTACTTCGCCGTATGCGCGTGTGTGCCAACTGCGAGCGGAATGTCCGAGATGCGTATTGCGCGCACTGCGGTCAATCGGTGGACCTTCCACGATTCACTTGGCGCTACGTCTTTCACGAACTGCCCGCTGGCGTGTTCGCTTGGGATCGGGGTGCATTGTACACCGCCAAGCAACTGTTCACCCGTCCGGGTCACACCATACGGGAGTACATCGCGGGTAAGCGCATCAGTCACTTCCGCCCCATTCCCTTGTTGGCGTTCTGCGCCGGTCTGATGGGCCTTTTGGGGTATCTGCTGGAAGCGCCCATGAGTGGCATCAGGGTCAATGGTGACCAGGAGGGCGTCAAATTGGTCATGGATTGGATCAACGGTCACTATGTGTGGATCGAACTCGCGTCCCTGCCGTTCATCTCCTTCTCAACCTGGCTCTTCTTCCGCAATCAGGACTTCAATCTGGTGGAGCATGTGGTGATCAATTCCTTTCTCGCCTCCCAACGCATCATGCTCAATCTGATGCTGATGCCCTTGATCTTCATCTTCGATAACAAGGTGTTCATCATGATCGAGTCGGCCGTGGTTACGGTGCTTTCCGTGGGGCTTTTCGTCTGGGCGTTCACGCAGCTCTTCCCGCGTATGGGCACAGGGAAGGTCACTTTCCGCACCCTGACCGCGTATGGCTTCGCGTACCTGATGATCAGTATCGTGGCCCTGGCAGTGGTCTTCCTGCTTTCGCGAACAGGTCGGTTGCATCTGAGTTGAACGCATGGGCCGGTCGTTATCACGTGCGACCTTTGTACCGAAATGAACGATTCCCCCATCATCACCCGTTTCCGCCGCGTGGCCATCGCCGAAGGCTGGAGCTTCCTTGTCCTGCTCTTCATCGCCATGCCCTTGAAGTACCTGGCTGACATGCCCCTTGCCGTGAAATATGTCGGCTGGGCGCACGGGGTGCTCTTCATCGCTTATTGGGTGGCCGCCATCCCCCTGTTCACCAAGCTGAAGTGGGATGCGGAACGCGTCATCGGCCTCGGGGCCGCTTCGGTCCTGCCATTCGGCACGTTCGTGATGGAACGGAAGTGGTTGCGTTAAGGGTCGGATCAACGCGCACCCGTTGCTGGCGCCACATCTGCCAGAAGCAGATGAACCAATGACCCCGATCATCGGAAAGCGCGTTCGGATGACCTACCTTTCTACCAACTTCCGTACACCACCGTACTGAAGGAAAACCGCATGACATGAGCAACGAACGAACGAATGGACTCCTGGGTTTCCTGGCTGGTGCCGCTGTGGGCGCCACCTTGGGCGTGTTGTTCGCACCACGCTCCGGTAAGGAGACCCGTGAACGTATCGCCAACAAGGCCGGAGGGATGAAGGACGAGCTTGAAGAGTTCATCGACCAAGCGCGGGGTGAATGGTCCAAGGCCAAGGGCAAGGCCAGTGACGCTGCCACCATGACCAAGGATGAAGTGACCGACTTCGTGCGCTTCCTGTTCGAGGAGGGCAAGGACCTGAAGAGCCGCTTGGCCAACGATGTGGCTGATGCGGCGGACAAGGCCGCTTCCAAGACCGCCGAAGCTGCGGACCGCGTGCGTCACAGCGCAAACTGATATGGCTGAACAACGTCCGTACACACGTTACTCCAAGCCTGACGAGGATGGCCCCGACATGGGACTGTACCTACAGGTGGTGAGCGATGATGCCAAAGCCTGGTTCGAAGCGCAAAAGGCCTTGACCAAGTTGGAGGCCAGCGAGCAGTTCGGTCGGCTGTCGGGCATGATCATGCTCGTGGCCGTGGTGGGGCTCATCGTCGTTACCGCACTGATGTTGTGGTTCGTTGCCCTGGCGCTGTGGTTGGGACAACTGTTGGCCAACAATGCCTTGGGATTCCTCTTGGCCGGAGGCATCTTCCTATTGGTAGGAGGCGTGTTCTTCCTGATCTGGCGCTCCGTCCTACGCGATAAGGTCACGCTGGCCGTCATCAACGCGATCCATGCCGAAGATTGAACCATACCGATCCTTGGAGGAGGTGCGCATCGCCAAGATCAGGGCGCGAGTCGAGCGTGATCGCGTTCAGGGCGACCTACGGACCCACCTCGATCAGTTGCGGGAACCGACCTTCCGTCGCGCGTTGATGGGCGATGCTGTGGGCGACATGCTCCAGGCCTGGCGTCCGCTGAAGACCGTCTCTCGCCTTTTCGGTGGCACAAGCGGCATGACAGGCAAGGCGCTCGGCCTGGCCTTGGGCGCCAACGCTCGTACACCACTTGGGCGCGTGGCCGTGCTCGTGGCAAGCGCCTTGCTGCCCGGCTTGCTGGAACGCCTGACGCAGGACCCGCAAGGCACAGGAGGGCGCGTATTGCACGAACTGGGCGTGTCGTGGCAACGCATCAAGGACCACATGAACGCTCGGCGCGAAGCACATACCCAACACAAAGAGGAATGAACGGGACCAACTCCCTGCATCGCTATGTCCACATCCTGTTGGCTATCGTGCTGACGGTGACCGTGATGTATTTCGGCAAGGACCTGATCCTGCTTTTCGTGATATCCGGCCTGTTGGCGTTCCTGCTCCTACCGTTGGCGCGCAAGGTGGAGCTGCTCGGTGCTCCGCGGTGGGTGGGCGCATTGGCCGCCACCTTGGTCATGCTCTTCCTGGTATTGGGCATCTTCTTCCTTGTCGGTTGGCAACTCACGCGCTTCGGCGAGGACCTTCCCGCGTTACAACAGGCATTCGCTACCAAGGGTCAAGCCTTGCAAGTGTGGATCGAGGACCTGGCGCACATCAGCCAACGCGATCAGCTCAAGTGGTTCAACGCCCGATTGGCGGATCTGGCGAGCAGTGGCGGGAACCTGCTGATGCAGGTGTTCTCCGGCACCGGCGCCATTCTCGCGGCGATCGTACCCATTCCCATCATCGTATTCCTCCTCCTGCTCCTGAAGGACAAGTTCCGCACGTTCTTCGAACAACTGGGCAGCAGCAGCGAAGGCCTTGTGCTCGACATCATGCTCAATGTCTCCAAGCTATCCCGGAAGTACCTGCGCGGTGTGTTGCTCGTGATCCTCATACTCGGGGCCCTCAGCAGTGTGGGATTCCTGCTCCTCGATCTGAAGTACGCCCTGCTGCTCGGCTTCACCATCGGCTTCCTGAATGTGATCCCTTATGTGGGTGTGCTCATCGGGAGCCTGCTACCCATCATCATCGCATTGGTCACCAAGGATTCGATGATGTATGCCGTTGGCGCTCTGGGGGTCTGTCTCTTCACCCAATTCCTGGAGAACAACTTCATCACACCCAAGATCGTGGGTAGCAGCGTGAGCGTGAACCCGCTGGCCAGCATTGCCGCGTTGATCGGATTCGGGTTGCTCTGGGGCGTGGTGGGCATGGTGCTCGCGATCCCCATCACCGGTATGCTGAAGATCGTGTGCGACTCCATTCCATCCCTGAAGCCTTATGGCTATATCCTCGGCGAGGACATCGACTACCCGGATGAACAGCAGATCCACTTACCATTGATCAATCCCAGGAAGGTGAAGAAGTAGATCGTTCGGGAAGGACCCAACTTGCTGGTCGTTGGCGCGTGACCCGTGTTCTGTTCGTGGAGGCGCCCATTGCCAACACTACCCACTGTTCGCGCGACAAGGCGCCAGCGTCTGACCTTCCTAGCGGAAGATCGCTGTATGGAACTCACCGTCGTTCCCCACCTGACCGCGATACATGCCACTGCAGTTGAAGTCGAGGACGATATTGCCTTCACGATCGACCGCGATCAGGCCCCCATCGCCATCCAGCGGTGGTAACTTCTCGTGAACCACCACACGCACCGCTTCGGCGAGTGACAGGCCCTTGTAGAGCATGAGGGCGTGCACGTCATGCGCGGCCACTGCGCGGATGAAGCTCTCGCCGTGCCCGGTGCAGCTTACCGCACAGCTGGCATTGTTCGCATAGGTACCCGCGCCGATGATGGGACTGTCGCCGATCCGCTGCCACTTCTTGTTGGTCATACCTCCGGTGCTGGTCGCCGCTGCCAAGGTGCCATGCACATCGAGCGCCACCGCGCCCACGGTACCGAACTTCCGCTCCTTGTCGCTATGGTCCAATTGGTACGTATCGGTACCGACAGTTTCCTTCCATTGCTGGTAACGGAATTCATCGAAGAAGTACTGATCGTCCTCGAGTTCCACCTTTTGTTTATGGGCGAACTCGAAGGCACCGTTACCACTGAGCATGACATGGCTGCTGTGGTCCATCACACGGCGTGCGAGGGAGATGGGGTTCTTGACGTTCTGGACGCTCGCCACGGCACCAGCCCGTAGGTCATCGCCGCTCATCAGACTGGCATCCATCTCATGCTGTCCATCAGCATTGAAGACGGCGCCCCTACCGGCATTGAAGTGTGGTGAATCCTCCAGAACACGAACCGCAGCCTCCACGGCATCCAATGCTGCTCCACCATCCTTCAATACGGCATGGCCTTGGCGCAGTGCTTGGTCCAAGGCTGCGCGATAGGCTTTCTCCCGTGCGGGCGTCATCAGTTCGGGGGCGATGGTGCCGGCTCCGCCGTGTACGGCCAATGCGATGGTGCTCATGGATGGTGCGTTCTGCCGCGAAACTACGCCCCATGCGAACGGCTTCCGACGATATCCATCCGATCTATCCACAAGCGCGCGGTGGAAGGAGCGGAACGAGAAAGCCCGGAGCATGGCCCCGGGCTTCCTGTTCACGTTGAACGGGATTCAGTAGGTGATGAGCACGCCCTCGGCGAGGAACATGAGGTTGGTCTCCGACTCCGTGATCTTCTCGATCTCCTCCTTGCTCTTCCCGGCATCCTCGGCGTAATGGCGCAGGGTGGCCACATCCACGGTCTCCTTGGAAGCGACACCCTTCATGACGGCCTTCTTCCCTTCCAAACCTTGAGTGGGAACGAAGAAACCGTAGTCCAGGAAGCGTACCATCATGTCCCCTCCGTCGGGCATCTTCACGGTCATCCAGCAACCTTTCTTGGTACAACTGGTGATGATCTCACATTCCACGGTGCCCGTGTAGCTGTCGGTGGTGGTGAGCAACTTCTGAAGGTCAGCGGTGGTGATGGCATTGTCCGCAGTGATGGCCGCGCCGTAGCTCTTCACAGTGCCTTGGGCCTTGGCCTCAGGTGCGTTCATGGTGCAACCCACGGCTAGAACAGCTGCGAGCAGGAGGGTGATGGTCTTGGTCATGGTCGTCGGTATGGGGTGTAAAGGTCGACAATGCAAGGGGGATGCCAAAGCAGCAAGAAGAGGTGTGGGTGTCACGCGGCATCGCCTTCACAACGGGAAGCCTACTACCTTGCGGCCATGGGCCTGCCCACCACCATCGGTCGTTTGGAGCACATAGCGCTACCGGGGCTTGGCGTGGGTCGTGTGGAGGCGAAGGTGGATACCGGTGCGTACCGCAGTGCGCTCCATTACCAGCGCCTGAGGTTGAGGACGGTGGATGGCGTGAAGTACCTGACAGTGACCTTCCAAATGGGAGGGAAACGGCGTACCAAGAGCTTCAAGGCGTTCAAGCGTGTGACCGTGAAGAGCAGTAACGGTGAGAGTAGCCGGCGTTACCTGATCAGCACCCGTGTGCGACTGGGACCCTATCTCGTTCGGGCTCAATTCACCTTGTTCGACCGGAGCGACATGAAATACCAAGTATTGCTCGGCCGTAAGTTCCTAAGGGGTCGCTTCGTAGTGGACGTGAGCGGGAAACACCTCCTCGGGTGAACCAGGAGCCTGCAGCCTTTGTTCTGGGCAAGGCACAGTAAGATCCGATAGGATCGACCGACCGCCCCGCTGAATACCGGATCTTTGTACATGCCTTCTCCCCTGAACGATCTACTGCACTACGAGACCCATGTGAACCGTCTTGATGGGGAGTGGTTGGTGCTGATACACGGTGCAGGTGGTAGTACGGTCACCTGGAAACGTCAAATTCCTGCACTCGGGGAAGTCTATAACCTGTTGGTGGTCGACCTACCCGGGCATGGTCGGATGGCCGAACGACCCAACAACGAGCCATCCTATTCCTTCGCAGGCATCGGCGAACGGATCTGGCATGTCGTCGACCATCTCGGATTGTCATCCGTGCACCTCATTGGCGTATCCCTGGGCACGGTGATCGCATTGGCGATGCGTGAACAACGGCCGGACCGCGTGCTCTCCCTGGTGAACGGTGGCGCCATCCTTCGGCTGAGCACGCGGTTGAAAGTGCTTGCCCGGTCGAGCCTGATGTTGGCCAAGGTCATCGGCTATCCAGCGTTCTACCGATTGAGCGCCACGATCATGATGCCACGGCGCAACCATGAGGCGAGCCGTCGCGTGTTCATCCGCGAGAGCCGATTCCTGAGCACCGCGGAATTCCGGAAGTGGACGGATATGTATCGAGGACTGAACGCCACGTTGAAGCATCTTTTCGCAGCGGCTTCCGACATCCCACATCTGGTGGTCATGGGCGCACAGGATCACCTGTTCCTGGACCAGGCCCAACGCTACGCCCAGCAACACCCGAATGATGTGCGGCTTGAGGTCATCCCCCGATGCGGACATGTTGTGACGATCGAGCAGGCGGAACGCTTCAATGAGCTATGCCTCCAGTTCCTTGCCAGGTTGGCGAAGCGGTGACCGCGTGCCAAGCCTTTGGCCCTGATCCTGAATGAGCCGCTTCAGACGTTCCGCTCGATGAACTTCACGATCTCCCCGGCGATGTCCTGTCCCGTGGCCCCTTCGATCCCCTCCAGACCCGGTGAGCTGTTCACCTCGATGACCAGCGGACCGCGATCGCTCTGGAGCATATCCACACCGGCCACGTGCAGTCCCAGTGCCTTGGCCGCCTTGATGGCCGTGACCTCCTCCTCGTGCGTGAGTTCGATCAGCTGAGCGGTGCCTCCGCGGTGCAGGTTGCTGCGGAACTCCCCCTCCTTGCCCGTACGTTTCATGGCCCCGACCACCCGGCCATCCACCACGAATGCACGGATGTCGATACCCCTGCTCTCGCGAATGAACTCCTGGACGATGACGCGAGCCTTCAAGCTATTGAACGCTTCGCATACCGCAACGGCCGCCTTCTTCGTATCCGCCAGAACCACACCCAGCCCCTGAGTGCCTTCGAGCAACTTGATGATGCAAGGTGCTCCACCCACACTGTCCACGATGCTGCTCACATCCTTACTGTAGTTGGTGAACACCGTCTTCGGGATACCCACGCCGCTCCGTGTAAGGATCTGCATGCTGCGCAACTTGTCGCGACTGCGAACGAGCGCTTGGCTCTCGGTGGTGGTGAAGACCTTCATCATCTCGAACTGGCGTACCACGGCCGTACCGTAGAAGGTGACACTTGCACCGATACGCGGAATGATGGCATCCACGTCCAGCAAGGGTTGCCCACCGTAGATCACCTGCGGGTTCTTGCGCTCGATCAGGATGTCGCACTTCACATGGTTCACAACCCGTGCGTGATGACCACGTGCTTCGATCGCTTCCACCAGGCGTTTGGTGGAGTAGAGCTTGGTGTCCCGCGAAAGGACGACGATGTTCATGGGGGTCGGTTGTGGCCCAAAGTAAATGCAGGAATGTTGCCTAACCATGAAACCGGCTTTGGTATCACACCATCGACTTCGCCCAGGCGGCTCCGGTGCACGTAGTTTCGCACCCATGTCAGCCACACTACGCCGCTATGTTCAGGAACATCCCCTGGCGATGCTGACCGCGCTGGCCCTGCTACCGCGCATGGTGGCGGCATTCTTCAGCGGTGGCTACTTCGCCCATGATGACCATTTCCTGATCATCGAGGCGGCCGGCAGCTGGGTGGATGGACATGACTACAACAACTGGCTGCCGTGGAACCAGGGTGAGGACCCTCGGCCCAGCGGGCACAGCTTCGTCTATGTCGGGCTTCACTATTTGCTATTCTCCGGACTCAAGGCATTGGGCATGACCGACCCGAAAGCGCTGATGGTGGTCGTCCGCGTGTTGCATGCGCTATGGAGCCTGATCGTGGTCCGTGTGGGATATCGCATCGCGCTTCGTCTGTGCGACCGGACCATCGCTTGGAACACCGGACTCTTCCTGGCCCTCTTCTACTTCATGCCGTTCCTGGCCGTGCGTAACCTGGTGGAGGTCGCCTGCATACCCTTCCTGATGCTCGGTTCCTGGCGCTTGGTCCGGTCCACTTCCCCATCGCTCCGTGAACTGTTCCTCGCCGGACTTTGGATCGGCCTTGCGATGAACATCCGGTTCCAGACCCTGTTCTTCGCCATTGGACCCGGGCTCGCGCTTCTGTTGCAACGCAGGCCGGCCGGAGCGTTGGCTTATGGTGGCGGGGTGCTCCTGCCGCTCGCCGTGTTCCAAGGAGGCATCGACCTGTTCCTGTGGGGACGCCCGTTCGCGGAGCTCTCCGAATACGTTCTATACAACCTGGACAACACCACCACATACGGTGTGTTGCCGTGGTACAACTACCTGTTGCTGTTGCTCGGTATCTACATCCCATTCCTGAGCCTGGGTGTGGTATTCGGCTTCTTCCGCCGGACGGATCCGTTCCTGGTGTGGCTGCCCATCGTGCTTTTCCTGGCCATCCATTCCTACTTCCCCAACAAACAGGAGCGCTTCCTCTTGCCCATCGTCCCCTTGTTCTTCGTTCTCGGCCATGTCGGTTGGGAGACCTGGCGTCGGAGCAGTGCCTGGTGGCAGCAGCGGACCGGCCTTTGGCGAGGCATTTCGACGTTCGTGTGGACGCTGAACCTTTTGGTGTTGCCAGTGCTCTGCTTCAGTTCCAGCAAGCGCAGCCGTGTGGAGGCGCTGTACGCCCTGCGTGATGTGGAGGATGTGCGAGGATTGGTGATGGAGGACAGTGCCGAAGGCGAAGCGCCCATGCCTCCGCTCTTCTATGGCGGTCTTTGGACCACCACGGTGGTACCCTGGACCTCCCGTGATGGGGACCTTGCTGCGGATTTGGCACGCTATCCATCGGCCATACGCCCGAATGTGGTGCTCTTCTTCGGAACGGAGGACCTTGTCGACCGCATGGCGCGCGTGACGGTCGCCATGGGGCCCTTGGAGGTGATCGGTGTGGCAGAGCCGGGTGTTCTGGACCGCACGGTCCACTGGCTGAACCCTGTGAATCGGAATGAGGCCATCCTGATCGCACGACCGAAGGTGTAAAGCTTCCCTACGAGCGGCCCGGAGTTCCGTCCTGCTTCCGATAGCTTTGCCGCCTATCATCCACGCACCGAACATGTCCGATCGTAAAATGCACCCTGAAAGCCTCATGATGAGCCACGGCTACAAGCCTGAGCTTTCCGAGGGTGCCATCAAGTGTCCCATCTTCCAGACGAGCACCTTCGTGTTCAAGAGCGCTGAGGAGGGGAAGGCCTTCTTCGAGGTCGCCTACGGGTTGCGGGAGAAGCGGGAGAAGGAGGAACTCGGCTTGATCTACAGCCGATTGAACAATCCGGACCTCCAGATCCTGGAGGAACGGCTCTGCCTGTGGGACGAGGCCGAGGAATGCGCCGTGTTCGAGAGCGGCATGAGCGCCATCAGTACCTGCTTGTTGGAATTCCTATCACCCGGTGACGTGTTATTGTTCAGCAATCCCTTGTATGGCGGAACGGACCACTTCATCAAACAAACCCTGACACGCTTCGGGATCGAAGTGATCGGGTTCTACCCTTGGGAGCAGGACCGCTTGGCAGAGATCGTTCGGTCGAGCGGCAAAGCTGAACGGGTGCGCATGATCTATGTCGAGACCCCTGCGAACCCCACCAATACCCTGATCGGTATCCGCGACTGTGCGGACCTGGCGGCCAGCCTGAGCACAGCCGACAGAAAGGTGCTCGTAGCGGTGGACAACACCTACATGGGACCGCTGTGGCAACACCCGTTGAAACAGGGTGCCGACCTGGTCCTATACAGCGCCACGAAGTACATCGGCGGCCATAGCGATGTGATCGCCGGTGCGTGCCTGGGCTCGCATGAGCTGATGGCCAGGGTGAAGGGGATGCGCACGTTCCTGGGCTGTATGGCCGGCCCTTGGACAGGTTGGTTGCTCCTGCGTAGCTTGGAGACGCTGAAGGCCCGGATGGACATACAAGCGCGGAACGCGGAACAAGTGGCCGCCTTCCTACTGAACCACCCCAAGGTGGAGAAGGTGTTCTACATCGGTCAGCTCGACGACCCGAAGCAACAGGCGATATTCGATGAACAGTGCCTTACCGCCGGTGCCATGCTATCATTCAATGTACGCGGTAGCGAGGCCGAAGCGTTCCGGTTCCTCAACCAGCTGAAGCTGGTGAAACTGGCGGTGAGTCTGGGCAGCACCGAATCGCTGGCCGAACACCCTGCCTCCATGACCCATGCCGGCGTGGACCCTGAGGAGCGCCGTAAGCTCGGTATCGCCGAGAACCTCGTCCGCCTCAGTGTGGGTGTGGAGCATCCTTCCGACCTCATCGCAGACCTGGGCCAAGCCTTGAATGCCATCTGAAATCCCCCTATTCCACATGCTGGACCTCGCCTCCCTCGACTTCGCAGTTCTGCTCACCTCGCACGGCATCATCGCCCTGCTCACGCTCACGGCGTTGGAGATCGTACTGGGGATCGACAACATCATCTTCATCTCCATCATCAGCAATAGCCTGAGCGTACCGGCTGAACAGCGTAAAGCGCGTCAGATGGGCCTTGCCCTTGCCATGATCACTCGGGTGCTGTTGTTGCTCTCGCTCAGTTGGGTCATGAGCCTGGACAAGCCGTTCATCACCGTACTGGAACATCCGTTCAGCGGTCGCGACATGGTGCTCCTGATCGGAGGCCTCTTCCTGTTGTACAAGGCCACGGTGGAGATCCGTGCGAAGGTGCAAGGACACGACGAGGAACACGCCAAGGGGAAGAAGAAGAAGCTCCGGACCCTGGGTGGGGTGATCGTCCAGATCATCCTCATCGATATCGTGTTCTCCTTGGATAGTGTGATCACGGCAGTGGGAATGAGCAATGAGATCGTGATCATGATCCTTGCCGTGATGATCGCTGTGGGGGTGATGATGTTGGCAGCAGGTGCCATCAGCAGCTTCGTGGAGAAACACGCGACTGTGAAGATGCTCGCACTGGCCTTCCTGGTGATGATCGGCATGGCCTTGGTCACCGAAGGCATGGGCGAGCACATCAATAAGAACTACATCTACTTCGCCATGGGCTTCAGCGTGATGGTGGAGATGCTGAACCTGCGCATGATGCGCAACCGCATCTTGAAGGATACCGAAGGGAACTGACCCTACTAGGGGAATTGGGCCACCCGGGTGTTCGTGGGGATGGAACCGCCGATGGAGAGCAGGATGATGTCCCGATCGTTGGCACTTCCCGCGTAACGCACCACCCCATCAAGGTTGAGGTCCTCGGAGAAGTAACCATTCACCACATTGGTGGGTACAGAGCCCCCCACTCGGGCCAGCACGGGATCGCGATCGTTATCCGCCCCGGAATAACGCACCACCCCATCCCGAACGCAGTCGCCCGGGACCATCACCCGGCGACCATCCAACAGGTTGGTGGCGAGGTTCCCGCCTTGCAAGGCGACCGACCCGTTGCTGAGATCGAGCGACACGGGCACCGGGGAAAGAGCCACCCCACCGGCGGTGATGATACGCAAGTGATTGCGGTGATGCACCGCGACCCGGTAGGCCCCTTGGGCGACGGGGAATTCCACTGCCGAAACACCATCGGTATCCACCACATCACCATCCGACTGCAACAATGCGCTCCGGGTGATCGCGACCTCGAATGGTGCTGTCGGACTGCGCAACTCGATGACCACCCAATCCACCACCGCATTGGCGCCTGTGACCGAGAATACCGTGGGCTGGGTCGTCTCCCCACCGCCGATCACGTGCTCAAAGCCTAGCGTCATATAGGGCTCCTGGACAGGTATCAGCCCCAAGGAACGCAAGTTGGAGTTCATCCGGCCCGCTACTGTGTTATAGGTCCCTTCCAGGAACACCCGCACATTGATCCGGCAAGGCTCCGGTACGACCACCGGGTCGTATCCGTCAAGTGTGATCGTGGTGTTCGCTGGATCAAGCCAATCCCGAAGTCGCGTGGATGCGGATGTACCGTCCCAACTAGCGCTGAACTTGGCACAACCGGTGTGGACCGTGGCTGGGTTGGCACAGGTCTGTGCGCCTTCCGTCATGTGACCGATGATGCGCTTGTTCTGATCGAAGAGCGGTGAGCCACTGGATACGGGCTCCACGATGCCGCTGTCCCAGAAATTCCGCCACATCTGGATACCCTCACCATCCGCATAGGAGGTGGCCGGATTGTTATCGAAGGTGATCTTCTTCACGTCGTACAGGGGATGGTGGATCACCGTTTGACTTGTCGGCCCCGTTCCCGACCGATCCCATCCTGCATAGAACACGTTGTAGTCGGCTGGTGGTGTATCGAACAATTCCAGCAAACAGAAGTCGTCATAGTAATAAGCCGCGCGCTTCACCCCACCCGACAGGGTCTGTGTGGTAGGCCCACTGTTCCCGACACAGGAAGGCGAATCGTAGTTGAAGTAGAATACCCACTGCCCTTCATTGGGTTGGTAACAGTGGTTGGCCATGTAGAAGTAGGGTCGACCCGGCTCTTGGGTGTTGTTCACGAGGGTGCCGGTGCATCCGTTCCCATCCGGGCGAAGGAAGAGGGCCACCGCACGCTTCTGGTCCTGCCAAGCCGATGCCGCTGGGCAGATCACATTGTTGTGGCACGGTGCGCTCTGGTATCCGGGATCGATATCGCGCAACAACCCGGCCTCCGCGAAGCGGAAGATGTCCGAGATACCGTGTGTCACGCTCTCCACACGGAGCCGACCAGGAAGCACCTCGGAAGGCACGCGATATTCGATCACCACCCGGTCCCCCGGAATGACACTGGTGGCCATGGTCCCTTGAGGTGAAGCGTTGGAAGCATTGAACCCGCCGATGAAGAACGTACGGTCCGGGTTGTAGAGGAAGACCTCTGCTCCCGCAGGAAGCGACCATCGATCGAACTGCACGCTCAGCATCACCGCGCCAGGGCTCGAAAGAACGACCTGGCAGACCCGTCCACCTTCGGTCAGGTCCATCCACAGGCCCTCCTGTGGCACATCCACCTGTACCGTGCGCTGCACACCATACCGGAACTCGCCGTCAGTGGGCAAGCTGGCCACCAAGGCAAAGGGATCGACCCCTCCAACGGTCATGACCGGTACATCGGAACGTAGGGCCATGGCCGTTCCCCATCCGATGGGACTGCCGCCATGTGAGATCTGTCCCTGCACCAGGCTGGCGAACGCGAATGCGATAAGGGTGCTAGAATGCCTCATGCTCATTGTTTTCCGTGGTAAATGTAACCACGGGAACAGGCCTCTGTTCACGCTGCATAGCAGAATGGCCAGCATACGACCTGATGGCGATCAGGTGGTCCCAGGGACCGGTTAGCGGCCGGTGATGACGAACGCGGTGCGGCGGTTCTGTGCGCGACCCTCCTGCGTGTCGTTGGAGGCCAAGGGCTGTGTGGGACCGAAGCCCTTGAATGCAAGCCTACCCGCTGCAACTCCCTTGTTTCGCAGGTATTCCATCACGGTGAAGGCCCGATCGGCACTCAAGGCCATGTTCTGCTCCATGCTTCCCACATTGTCGGTGTGCCCCTCGATACGGATCTTCACAGTGGCGTTCTCGTTCAGGAAGGTGATCAGCTCATCCAGGATGTACTCGCTGCTCTTCGTGATATCCGCTGAACTGGTGGCGTAGCGGATGTCGCTCACCCGGTAGCTCTTGCCAACCTCGATCCGCTGCACGGTCATGTCCACTGTGGCAACTGCGGCCCGCACCGTGTCCTCGATGCTGAAACTGCGCGATTCGAATACATGGTCCTCCTTCTTCACGGTCATGATCACATCACTCCCGGGCTTCAGCCGAAGGACCGTAGCGTAGCGTCCATCGGCATCGTCCACTTGGATGATCTCGGTCATCCGCGTGTCCATGTACTTGATCTCCACCTGGGCGTTCTTCACCAGTTGCCCTTGCTCGTCACGCACCTCGCCTTTCACGATGAGGACATCGTCCGGTCGCACATCGTTCGGCAATGCGAAGCCGTAGATATCCAGTCCACCTGCACCCTTGTATCGTCCACTGGCGAAGTAGGCGGTGTGTCCATCGGCGCTCACGATCAGGCCATGTTCATCCTCCGGCGTATTGATCGGCGCACCGATGTTGCGTGGCTTGCTCCACTTCCCATCATCGCCCATCCGGCTGAAGAAGATGTCATAGCCACCAATGCCTTGGTGGCCCTGCCCTTCCGCGTTCTGACGGGCCGCGAAGTACAGGGTGCGACTGTCGCTGTGCATGAAGGGGGCCTTCTCATCACCGAGGGTATTGATCCCGGGAACCGGGCGACCCGGGGACCATTGGCCCTTGTCATCACGGGTGCTGAAGAAGATGTCCATTCCGTCCGTGTTCTGGGCCTGGCGCGCGTAGTACAAGGTGCGACCGTCACCGCTCAAGGTGGGCTGGCTCTCCCAGGAGTCAGGCCCATTGATGACCTCTCCCACATCGTCCAACCCGTTCCACTCCCACTCCTGCCCACCGATGTCCAGGTTGAACTTGCTGTCGTAGTGGGTACGGAAGATGTCACAGTTGCGGTAACCGCGAACATCAGCAGGGCCGCAAACGGTGACGAACATCTCCTTGTTGTTCACGCTTACGGTGACCCCACCGTAGCTATCGCCCACATTGAACGGCTCAGGTAGCGCACGCCCTCCAGTGAAAGGCTCGGTCATCCCTTTCCGGCGCGACTCCGTCAACTCCTCCACGTCACGACCCACGATATCACCCTTGGCCTTCACGTTCTGCTTGCGCGTGAAGAAGAGCAACTCGTTATCGGGTGATAACATCGGTAGATACTCGTCGGCAGGTGTGCTCACGTTGAGCACCACGACCGGATCCAATGGTGCGGTGTTCTTGTAGAAGTCCACATAGAACTGCAATTCGGGCATGATCTCCTCCACGTCCTGGTATTGCTTGTCGTAGTCCTTGGACATGCGTGTGGCATCGTCACTGGGGAACTTGCGAAAGGCCTCGAAGGACCGGGCGGCTTCGGCGAAGTTGTCCTCGGCGTAATGCATCACCCCTAGCGTGTAGGGCACGTCACTATGATAGTTGGGGCAAATTGCTTGCACCTTGGCGAAATAGCCGACAGCCGCCTTGAAGCCTTTGCCACCTTCCTTGGCGATGCGGTAGGCCGACAGGCCCAGGCGGAAATTGCATTCCACACATTCGGGATCGACCTCCAAGGTGCTTTTCAGTGCGCTGTGGCGCTCCATGGGATCCTTGGCCTTGGAGGCCTCCTCCAACAGCTTCACGATCTTCTTGTCAGTAGGGACGCCGCACGGATCTTCTCCATCCTGGGCGAGGACCATGATCGGCGCCGACCCAAGGGCCGTAGCTAGTAGGAACTGTATCAAGCGGGTCCTGCTCATCTGCTGCACATGATTCTCTTCCGATCCCATGCCAGGTTGCGGCCTATTTCACTGTGGTGTTGGTGGCCTCGGCCTTCGCGATGAGCTCATCGCCCTTCTTGCGCGCGGCCTCCACCAACCCGTCGGCACGCTTGTCAGCCTCGGCCACGATCTGTTGCTCCTTCTTGTCGGCCTCCTTCTTGGCCTTGTCGGCAACGGCCTTGGCGGCCATCTTGGCCAACGGATTGGTCACCTTGGCCACTTCATCATCGGCCAATTTGTACGCCTGAGCCTTTACCGAAGCTGCTTCCCGTCGGGCATCCGCTTTGAGCTGATCCGCCTGCTTCTGTGCCTCAGCGACCAGTCGGGCCGCTTCCTCACGCGCCTTGGCGATGGCCTCCTCCTTCGCTTTGCCGATCTCGGCGTTCACGGTCTGCTTGATCTCGGTGACCACGGCATCCTTCACACTCGTCGTTCCGCCAGCGAACACCGGCTTCACCACCGGCTTCGTGACCGTGCCGGTGATCTTGACGGTGACATCGAGCTCGGCCGGTACAGCGAAGTTCGAGCCGATGGCACTGTTCGCCTTGCCCAACAAGCCCCCGATGGTCTGTGCAGCGGCCGACCCGAACATATCGCTTGGCACCTTGGCCTTCATGTCGTAGTCGATGGCTTGATCGGCGAAAGCGGTGCTACCGCCCACCGTGGCCTTGATGCGATCGATCTTGACGGGGAAGGGATCCGTGATCATCTTCCCTTCAATGAAGCGATACACGAAGTCGATGTCCTGGAGCGTGGTGTTCTCGATGCCCTTCAATTTAAAAGCCTTGGCGATATCCACCAAGGGCTGGAACCCATCCACCCGCACGCTCTTCGTGCGTAACGTACCGCGTCCTTCCAAGGTGTTCATATCCGGCTGCATGTGCTCGTCCAAGACGGCTTTCATCGTGAGGTCCGTGCTGAATCGCCCCTTACAGCTCTTGGCGATGGGGGCCATCTTCTGGACCATGTCCACATAGGCCACGGTCTTCTCGATGTCGAGTTCCCGCACATCGTAGTTCATGTCGATCCGTGGATGCTTGGCATCCTTCGTGTCATAGCCGCCCGCCATGGTCACCGCGCCATCGAAGAGGTTGAAGAAGACATCCTTGAGGTCCACGCGTTGGTCGTGCACGTGCAGCCCTCCTTTCACGTTGGTGAGTTGGAGGTTGTCGTAGATGACCTCCTGAACGGCAAGACCCATGCGGAAGTCGATGTTGCCCGGCACCTCGATGACGCTCATGGGGGTGGTATCCGCAGCGGCCGGAGCAGCTTCCGCTTCGGGTGTGGAGGGACCCATCAGCTCGTTCAGGTCGAAGCGGTTCGCGGTGAGGTCGAAGGAACCGACCAGGGTGCTATCCTTAAGCCACCATTGCAGGTAGTTGTCCATGCGGCCTTGGGCTTGCAGGTTGCTTGTGCCCAAACTGCCCACGAACTTGGTGAGCGCCAGAAAGCGCGGGCTGAAGGAGAAGTCCAATACGGTGATGCCCACCGCGGGCAGCGAATCGCTCCGATAGTCCATCTCGCGTAACGTCATGGTGCCATCGGCCTTGAAGTTGTCGTAGCGACCGGCGTCCACATCGCTCATCCGGCCTTTCATGCGTACATCGGCCTTGAAGAAGCCCTTCAGCTCCTCTTCCATCGGCACCACCTTCTTCACACTGGAAAGGTCCAGGTCGGCCTTGATCTCCGCATCCACGTTGGGGTCGCTCATGGGGGTGGTCAGGTACATACGGGCCTCCACCGGATTACCGGCCATCTTCATGGCGAAGCGCTTGAGGTCGACCACCATCTTGTCCATGTCGCTTCCTCCAGGACTGTTGATCTTCAGGTCCACGAAGATGTTCTCCACCGCAGCGGGCAGGTCCGGGTATTTGAAGCGGCCATTATCCACGTCCACGGTCACCCCGAAGCCCGGCATGCTCGTCTCGTTGTAGGTCCCCTTCACATGTCCGCTGAAACCGGCCTTCCCGCTCATCTGTGCACCGGTGAGGTCGGTGGCGAATTCCGCAGGTACCAAGGACAGCAAGGTTCCGAAGTCGGTCTTCTTCGCGCTCCACGTCAGGTCCATGTCGATGTCATCGGCGGGCATGGCCAACCATCCATCAAAGCCGAGCACCAGTTGATTGATCGTGGCCTCGTTGTTCTTGAACGTGAACTTCATGTTCGGCATATCCATGTCCAGATCGGCGGTGATGTCGGCCTTCACGTTGCGCAGGTACTTGATGCCATCAAAGACCACCGTTGCGGAATCCGCATGGGTGACGGTGCTCAGCGTGAAGAGGTCCTGGGTGAAGTCGCCACTGCCGGTGTGGTCCAAGCCCTTCAACTCCATCAAATAGGTGAGCGAGGCGTCGTCGTAGATGAGCGAGCCGTCCTCGATCCAGTATTCACGTAGGCCGACATGGAAGGCGGTCGTTGCGGTATCCACTGGAGCGTCGGAAGCGGAACTGTCGGCCTTGGCGATGTCCCAGTTGGCCCGGCCGTCCTCCAAGACCTTCACGTGAATATGGGGCTTCACCAGGCCGATCCGCTTGATGTCGATCTTGTCGTCGAAAACGCTCTTGATGTCCACGGTCGCTGTAAGCGTACCGATCCGTGCCAGGTCGATGCCTTCGAACGGGGCCACGTTGCTCACTTTCACATCCGCCACCTCCACGGTCAGGTCCGGGAAGCTCTTGAAGATGGTGATGTCCCACTCGCCCCAATCCACTGCCGCATTGATGTTCTTGTTCACCTCGACCTTCACGGCCGCCTCGATCTTGTCCTTGAAGAGAATGGGGATGAGCACGGCTGCTGCGAGGAGCAGCACGAAAAGGATGCCCAACGTGAGCAGAATGCGTTTGGTCCACTTGGCCATGGGATTCGGGTGGTAAGGGTCGGTGAACGAGTTCGGAGTCAGGGTCCGCGAACATCCATCCGATCGTGTTCGGTGAGCAGTGCGGACCGTTCCAAGTGCAAAGATCGTTCCACCAAGGGGCATGGCCCTCCCCGGCTCGACGGATCTTCCACAATGGATCGGTGATGAACCCCGGTGGTTCAAGGCGCGATGCGCGAGGACCGATGCCGCAGCACGTGATCGGCCAGGACCAGACAGGTCATGGCCTCCACAATGGGGACGGCGCGGGGAACGACGCAGGGATCATGCCTGCCTTTGGCTTCCAAGGTGACCTCTTCCCATCGGGTATTGACGGTCCGTTGGGCTTTGGCGATGGTGGCCGGGGGCTTGAACGCCACATCGAAGCGGATGTCCTCGCCGCTGCTGATCCCTCCTTGTGTACCCCCGCTGTGGTTGGTCGCACTGCGGATGGCACCTTTCTCCATGGACATCCCCTCGGGAACGAAGGGGGTATGTTCCTTCCGCCAACCCCTGACCAGGGCATCGTTGTGCTCCGAACCGCGCATGTGCGCTGTAGCGAAACCACTACCGACCTGGAAGCCTTTGGTGGCATTGATGGAAAGCATGGCCTTGGCCAGGTCCGCCTCCAAACGATCGAACACCGGTTCGCCTAGACCGGGTGGCACACCTTTCGCCACACAGGAGACCACGCCTCCGATGGAATCGCCTTCGCTGCGCACCTGTTCGATGAGCGCGATCATCCGGGCCGCCGTTCCCGCATCTGGGCAACGCACGTCACTGGACCATGTGCCGGTCAGTTCCAACTCCTGATAGGGGCGCTGAACGGATTCCGATCCTACTTGGGACACGTATGCGGACACCGTGATCCCCTGCTTCGCCAACAGCTGACGGGCCACTGCGCCGGCCACCACACGACAAGCCGTCTCTCGCGCACTGCTGCGGCCACCACCCCGATGATCGCGGATGCCGTACTTCTCCTCCCAACTGAGGTCGGCATGGCCTGGGCGGTAGACGTCCTTCAAGTGATCGTAATCCGTGCTCTTCGCATCGGTGTTCCGGATCATGAAGCCGATGGGCGTACCCAAGGTCCGATGAATGCCAGTGGGGACCATCTCACCGGTGTCTTCACTACGAAGATCATCCGTGGCCAGGATCCCGCTCAGGAGTTCCACCACATCGCCTTCACTCCGCGTGGTGCCCAGTGGGGTGCTGCCCGGTCTGCGCCGGTCCAGTTCCTGCTGGATGGCGGCCAAGTCCAGCACCAGTCCTGCCGGACATCCATCGATCACGCCACCGATGGCCGCTCCATGGCTTTCGCCGAAGGTCGTGAGGCGGAAGAGGTGTCCGAAACTGTTACCGGGCATGGCGGCGAAGATAGCAGGCCACTCGGCGAGAAGAAGATCCATCAAGGGCTTGCGTGGTGGCGGGATCCGCCTATTTTCGAATGATCATCGCCAATCTCCCATGAACAGATCACTACTCCTCTCGTGCTTCCTACTCGTGCTCCACACGGAAGGTGTGGGCCAATGCAACGAACAGACGCGCAACAAGGTGCTCCTGGTTGGCGACAGCTGGGCCTTCTTCATGGGAGTGGACCAGACGATCAACGAGGTGCTGGAAAAGTGGGGGCATTCGGACTCACGGTACTACACCAACCTTACGCTGGCCGAGAACGGTGCCGAGACCGACGACTTCCTGGGCGCCGAGAAGCAGGCCGAGATCGCGGATCAGTTGCTGAACGACGCGGACATCAAGGTGGTGCACCTGAGCATTGGTGGGAATGACGTGCTGGGAGACTGGAACGTGAACTTCACGGAAGCGCAGACCGATTCCTTGGAACAGGCCGTATTCCTGCGCCTGCGCAGTGTGATCGAATTCATCCTCGATGTCCGTCCGGACATTCACGTGCACTGGAGCGGCTACATGTATCCCAATTTCGAGGAGGTGATCGAGGACATCGCTCCGCTCCAAACCATCCACCCCTTCTACGGTACTTGGGAAGGTATGGGCTTCCCCACCTTCGAGCAGCTCAACACCATCCTGAACGAGTTCTCGGCGACCATCGAGGCTTACACGGATACGATGCCGCGCGTCAGCTTCGTCAACTCCCCGGGCCTGATGCAGCACACCTTCGGGCAAAGCAACTCGCTCGGCGTCGCTCCCGGTGGAAGTTATCCGCCACTGACCGCTCCGCTGCCGCAGGGCTTTCTGGACTATCCCTCCCCCATGAGTTCCATGCGCAACTATGGGTTGACCCGGGATTGCTTCCACCTTTCCCCCGCAGGGTATCGCGACATGGTGGACCTGCATACCCGGAAGTTCTACCATAAGTTCCTGATGGACGACCAGTACCTTCTATCTTCAGGCAGCGAGGATGGTACCGTATCGAGCACAGGCACGGTGAACAGCTCGCTGCAATTGGGCGGCCAGGGGACCGAGCAGTTCGCCACGTTGCTCACCTTCAATACCACGACCATGACGGAAAGTGTGGTGGAAGCGGCCAGCATCTTCCTGCGCCGGGAAGGTCTGGAGGGCGTCAACCCCGTGAACGGCTCCCTGCAGGTGAAGGTGAAAAGCGGGGCCTTCGGGGGCAACGCCAGCGTGGAAGCGGTGGACTTTTATGCCCAACCCGATGCCAGCGCGGAAGCATGCCGCTTCGGCTCCACCAGCGCGAACGGACATTGGATCAGGGTGGACCTGCCTGCTGAACTGTTGGTCCACATCACACCGTTGAACACCACCCAGTTCATGCTCAGCGCGCCCGGCTTTCCCGAAGGCATCGTGAGCTTCAGTGGCGCTGCGGACCCCGACTTCGCGCCCGTGCTCAACCTCACCTTCGGCGACATCAGTACGGAAGTTGCACCGGTGGCGGATGGCCCCTCCATGACCGTCCTGCCCAACCCCACCACCGGTCCGATCACCTTCGATATCCCGGATGCCGGGATCCTCAAGGTGGAGGTCATCGACCTGCTGGGACAGGTGGTGCTGCAGCGCCGCGACCAGAGCCGGACCGTGGACCTCTCCGGGTTGCCGAACGGCACCTATGTGGTCCACGTTTCCACCGACGCGGGAACCAGGATGCAGCGTGTGGTGAAGTGGTGATGGCCGATGGTACCGGGTTGCAACGCTTCGCTGTTCCTTTGCACCCCATGCGCCGGATGCTCATCACCCATGCCAAGGCCCTCGTAGGCACACATCCCGCAGGGGTGGAACGGATCGCCGGCAGGGCCATGGCCGACCTTCCCCTCATCGCGGATGCCTGGCTGCTGATCGAGGATGGGCGTATCGCGGCCTTGGGCAGCATGAGCGAATTGCCGGCTACGATCGACCCGAAGGGCGTGACGATCATCGATGCGAGCGGATGCTATGTACTGCCCGGCTGGTGCGATCCGCACACGCACACCGTGTTCGCGGCACCGCGGGAGGAGGAGTTCGTGGACAAGATCAAGGGACTGAGCTACCAGGAGATCGCCGACAAGGGTGGTGGTATCCTCAACAGCGCGCGAAAGCTGCGCGCCATGGATGAGGAGGAACTGTACCAAGGGTCCAGGAAGAGGCTGGAGGAGATGATGCACCAAGGCACCGTGGCCGTGGAGATCAAGAGCGGCTACGGCCTTTCACTGGACAGCGAGCTGAAGATGTTGCGCGTCGCCCAGCGACTGAAGGCCTCCCTTCCTCTGCAGATCAGGACCACCCTGCTGGCCGCACACGCCTTGCCACCTGAGTACAAGGACGACCGCGGCAGCTACATCGACCTGATCTGCGACACGCTCATCCCACAAGTGGCGGCGGAAGGCCTCGCCGACTTCGTGGACGTGTTCTGCGAAACCAACTACTTCACCGTGGCGGAGATGGAACGGGTGCTGGAGGCCGGCGCGCTCCATGGTCTGCCGGGAAAGGTGCACGTGAACCAGTTCACCAGCATCGGAGGGATCCAGTCGGCCGTGAAGCATGGTGCCCTCAGTGTGGATCACCTGGAAGTGATGGAGGAGGCCGATCTGGATGCCTTGGCGGGGAGCAGCACCATTCCCACCTTGCTGCCATCCTGTTCCTTCTTCCTTCGGATACCCTATGGACCGGCCCGGCAATTGATGGACCGCGACCTTCCCGTGGCGTTGGCCACCGACCACAACCCCGGCAGTACTCCTAGCGGCAACATGAACCTGGTGCTTTCGCTGGCGTGCATCCAATTGCGCATGTTGCCGGAGGAAGCGATCACTGCGATGACCTTGAACAGTGCGGCAGCCATGGGCGTACAGAACGAATTGGGTAGTATCTCGGTGGGCAAGCGGGCCAGCCTCATCATCACCCGACCAGTACCTTCGCTGGCCTACCTGCCCTATGCTTTCGGCAACGACCACATCCAGACCGTGATCATCGATGGAACAACCGTACGCTCCTGAGAACACCACGGAGGGTGCCCCGACCCCGGAACGACCGCCAGCCTTGGAATTCGCCATGGGCGTGGCCTTGTTCTCCGTGATCCTGTTGGTGTTCATGTTGGCGCAGTTCGTAGTGTTGATGGTGGGCGTGGCAGGGATGGAGCCCGCATATGCACAGCAGGGATTCAGTCTTGGCCTCTTGCAGGATCCGGTGTTCCGTTCGGCCATGGACAAGTATCTCTTCCATGGTGATCTGATCGCGGGAACCGCCCTTTGGAGCGGGATCATCGGAGTGCTGCTCATACTCGTCACAACGTTCCTTTGGAAGCGCAGTCAGTTGGTGGAATTCCTGGGACTGCGGATGGCTTCCCTGAAACAATTCGTGCTCTGGACCGCTGTCTTCCTGGGCTTGGCCGCTGTACTGGAATTGCTGATGCGCTTGAGCCCCTCCTTCCAGACCGACTTCATGGAGAAGGTGCTCGCCTCCAACACCGACCGGTTCCTGCTGATCCTGGGCGTGGGTATCATGGCCCCGTTGTTCGAGGAGTTCCTGTTGCGTGGCTTGTTATTGGGCACAATCCGGCACATCACGGATGCACATACGGCGATCGCCCTGACCGCAGGCGTGTTCACCCTGATGCACCTTCAGTACAGTTGGACGGTGATGCTGCTGATCCTTCCCATGGGCGTGGTGCTCGGGTATGCCCGTGTTCGGAGTGGATCGCTCTGGGTGCCGGTGCTGCTGCACGTGATGAACAACATGGCGACCGTGGTGCTGGGATGATACTGCCTTCCTATCGTCCACCTCCTTCCAGTAATGCGGCCAAGCGGAAGAGGGAGCATCCCGCTCCCTAGCTTTGCGGCCCTCATCCATTGAATCGCCCATGCAACGCCAACTGATCGAATGTGTGCCCAACATCAGCGAGGGCCGCGACCGTGCCAAGATCGATGCCATCGCCGCCGTGGTGGAGACCGTTGAGGGTGTGCGCTTGCTGGATGTCGATCCCGGAAAGGCCACCAACCGTACGGTGATCACCTTCGTGGGTGAACCCGGTCCCGTCTGCGAGGCGGCATTCCGCTTGATCAAGAAGGCGCAGGAGCTGATCGACATGCGCAGCCACAAGGGCGAGCATCCCCGGTTCGGAGCCACCGACGTGTGCCCCTTGGTGCCCATCAGCGGCATCAGCATGGAGGAGACCGCCGAGCATGCCCGAAAGCTCGCTGCCCGCGTAGGTGGTGAACTGGGCATCCCCGTGTACTGCTACGAAGCGGCGGCTACGGAGGAGAAGCGCCGTAACCTCGCCAACAACCGCAGCGGCGAATACGAGGGCCTTCCGAAGAAACTGAGCGACCCGGCCTGGAAACCCGACTTCGGGCCAGCCGCGTTCACGGACAGTGTGGCCCGCAGTGGTGCCATCGCCATCGGCGCCCGGAACTTCCTGGTGGCCTACAACGTCAACCTCAATACTACCAGCACCCGCCGCGCCAACGCCATCGCCTTCGATATCCGTGAGGCAGGTCGCAAGGTGAAGCAGGACGATGGTAGCGAGGTACAGGTACCCGGCAAACTGAAAAGCGTGAAGGGCATCGGTTGGTTCATCGAGGAGTACGGGATCGCCCAGCTTTCGCTCAACCTGACCGATATCACCGTTACCCCCGTCCACATCGCCTTCGATGAGGCCTGCAAGAGCGCGGCCGAGCGTGGCATCCGGGTCACCGGAAGCGAACTGGTGGGACTGATCCCGAAACAGTCCTTGTTGGACGCGGCCGACTTCTACCTGGCACGCCAAGAGCGAAGCTTGGGCATTCCCGAACGGGAGAAGATCAAGATCGCGGTGAAGTCGCTCGGGCTCGATGACCTGGGCCCTTTCGACCCGCAGAAGAAGGTGATCGAGTACATGCTGGAGGAACCCGGAAACGAGCGGCTCGTGCGCATGGACCTGAAACGCTTCAGCGAAGAGACCGCCAGCGAAAGCCCTGCCCCCGGTGGCGGATCGGTGGCCGCCTATGTGGGTGCACTGGGTGTGGCGCTCGGAACGATGGTGGCCAACCTGAGCGCACACAAGCGCGGCTGGGATGACCGATGGGAACGATACAGTTCCTGGGCCGTGATCGGCGAGAAGTACCGGAACGACTTGCTCTTGCTGGTGGACGAGGACACCCGTGCCTTCGATCGCATCATGACCGCCATGGGCCTGCCCAAGGGCAGCGATGCCGAGAAGGTCGCCCGTAGGACCGCCATGCTCGAAGCCACGAAGGGTGCCATACTCACCCCGCTCCGCACCATGCAGGTTTGCGTGGAGAGCATGGCCCTGATGAAGGCCATGGCGCAGGAAGGCCTGCCAGCAAGTGTGAGCGATGCCGGTGTTGGAGCACTGTGTGCTCGGACCGGTGCCCTGGGAGCATACCTCAACGTCCGGATCAACTGTGCCGGCCTGGACGATGAGGAATTCAAGCAGGATGTGCTAAAGCAGGCAGAGCACCTCAAGGTCCAAGCCGATGCGTTGGAGGCCGAAGTGATGGCCTTGACGCTCGCCAAGGTGTGAGCAGGTCCCGCTATTCCGCTTCCTGCAACGGTCGTTCCTGCCCGAGGTCACAACATACCGGGCCGCATGGACGTATACTTGACGTGAAGCGCCACGTGGCGCGACCATGACCGCCAGGAGCACATATCAGCAGTGGAGTCGTAGGATCCTCTACTTCTTCCCGTTGCAACTGCTCCTGTTGCACTTCAAGAAGAACCACTTGTTGTTGCTGGTCTGGTTGGTGCTCTTCGGGTTCATCACCAATTCCATGGGTGTGAAGTACGGGGTACCCAACCTCTTCCTCTATCCCGAATACTATGGTTCGGTCGGCTTCATCTCCTATGCCATCACCGGCTTCGCTCTGGGAGGGTTCATCACGGCGTTCAACCTGTATACGTACACGATGCACGGTTACCGCTTCCCGTTCATCGCCACCATCTCCCGGCCATTCCTGAAGTTCAACGTGAACAACGCGGTGATACCGGGCCTGTTCATCCTCACCTTCCTCATTTGCTCCGCACGCTTCCAAGCGATACAGGAGCTTGTCGCTCCCTTGGACATTGCCATCCACCTCTTCGGCTTCCTGTTCGGGGTGGCAACGTTCCTCTCCATCGCCCTGCTGTATTTCACGCGTACCAACACGGATATCATCAAACTCCTGGGCAGTGAACCCGAGGATTATCGTCCACAGGAACCTTTGGTCGACATCATCGCCCCTACGCACGATGCCCCACCAGCACGTCGGCCTGAGAAGCGAAAAGCCTCCCGTTGGCTCAAACGTCAACAACGCTCCGAGAAATGGCGCGTAGAGACCTACCTGACCCCTCGGCTTCGGCTGCTCTTGGCCCGAAGAAGCGACCACTATGACCAGGAGATGCTTCGCGATATCCTGTTCCAGAACCACATCAACGCATCCATCTTCGAACTGGTGCTGGTGCTCAGCTTCGTGGCCTTGGGTGCCTTCAGCCACATCGCCTTCTTCTCCATCCCCGCTGGTGCCAGCGCGTTCCTGCTCTTCACCATGCTCCTCATGGTCTTCAGCGCCCTCTTCAGCTGGTTGCAAGGGTGGACAGGTACGCTGATCATCGCGGTCCTGGTGGGGCTCAACATCCTCAGCCACCATACCGACACCTTCCTTTCCGACGCACAAGCGTTCGGATTGGATTACGCAGCGCCACCAGCACGGTATGACCAACCCACCATCCATGCCATGGCCACGGATACGACCCAGGCCCGTATCGATGCCCAGGCTGTGGAACGAACACTCGATTCCTGGCTGGTCCACAACCAGGACCGGCAAGGGAACGACACGAAGCCCCGGATCGTGGTGATCAATACAAGCGGAGGTGGACTGCGGGCCATGTTGTGGACCATGAACTGCCTGCAAGCTGTGGACAGTATCCTCGATGGTGGACTCATGGCGCGATCCACGTTGATGACGGGGTCCTCGGGCGGTTTGATCGGCGCCAGTTATTACCGCCAGCTCTTCTTGAAGGACTTGAAGGAGGGCACTCGTGAACGGTTCGATCGTTCCATCCTGAGCGAGGTGTCCGCGGACATGTTGAACAACATGGCATTCAGCTTCGTCACCAATGACATGTTCATCCGTTATCGCCGGGTGCATGATGGACCGTATAGTTACACCCGTGATCGTGGCAAGACCTTCGAAGAGCGCTTGAACGCGAATACACGGAACCTATTGGACGTAAGACTCGATGATGCCCGCGCCATGGAAGAGGGCGGCATGATCCCGCACTTGGTGATGAGCCCTACTTCCATCAACGACGGTCGCCGGGTGGTGATGGCTGCTCGGCCGATGGCCTTTCTGACCAGCATCATCCCCGCACCACTGGTCCACAGTCAAGGGCAACCCGAGGCGATCGAGTTCCGAAGGCTGTTCGCAGCACATGATCCCGGGAACATGAAGCTCACCAGTGCGCTGCGTATGAACGCTTCCTTTCCTTACATAACACCCGTGGTGACGCTGCCCAGTGAACCGATGATGCGTGTGATGGACGCGGGTGTACGCGACAACTACGGTTACCGCACCACGCTCAGCTACCTCTACACCTTCCGTCAGTGGATAGCCGAGAACACCTCCGGCGTGGTGCTCTTGCAATTGCGTGATACCCAAAAGGAATTGGAGGTCCAACCCAGCAGCGGCTCGCTCCTCGGTCGCTTCTTCGACCCCGTTGGTAGTGTATATGACAACTTCGTGCGGGTACAGGACCAGGACTACGACCTGATGGTCCAACAGGCCAGTGGATGGATGCCTGTTCCCTTGGAGGTCGTGGACCTGCAACTCCGCCATGGGGATGAGGAGCAGATCAGCCTGAGTTGGCACCTCACGGCGGTTGAACGGAAGCGGGTGATGCGGAGCTTGGGTTCAGCGGAGAATCGCGCCTCCCTGGCACGCATCCGTGCACTGCTGGTGGACGGTTCCTCCACGGTCAACGACCATGATGGGCCACGAGTCCTGGCAAAGGGTCCTGCTCCGCAGCCAGCAACGTCATCCCCCGGTCCAGCAAGCACTCGGCCAGCCAGTCCTTGAAGCCCCAGGCCACCGATCCGGTAGCGTACACCTGCGCACGCTGGTCAGAAGGAAAGAACGTGACCAACAGTTCGGCCATGGCATGGAACCGGGAGATCACCAGGTCATGCACGTAGGTATGGTCGCGGTGGGGCAATACCAATGCCGTGTATGAGGCCAGTTCACGGGATGGGAACGACGACCGATAGACCTGCTCGATCACGTCACCAAGTGCAGGACCCTGTGGGCCGAACAGCGCTTCCCGTGTACTGTCCGGGATCCGTTGATAGAACGCATCCTGCAGGAGGCACCGACCGATATCGGCACCGCTGCCCTCGTCACCGAGCACGTAGCCGAGCGAAGGCATGGGCTGATGCAACTGGGTTCCGTCGAAATATCCAGCGTTCATCCCGGTGCCAAGTATGAGCACCAGTCCGGGTCGGGTACCGCATAGACCCAATGCCGCTCCTTGTAGGTCGGACCGAACATCGATGGGCATCCCTTTGAACCGGGTGCGTAACGCATCCTCCATACGTTGCCTGCGTTCCGCGGACCCACAGCCCGCACCATAGATCACGACATGATCGGCCGTCATCGCATGGGGACAAGCTGCCTTGATCTGCACCTCCACCGCGGCCATGAACACCTCGGGATCGCCTGAAACCGGATTGAAGCCGGGTATGCGATCGCCCTTCAACGGAAGTAGCACAGTGCTCCCGTCAGTAGCAAGAAAGGCCCATCGGGAAGAACTTCCGCCCACCTCGCCAATGAGGATGTTCCCTTGCATGTGGGCAAGTTAGAGGGTATCCCTGATCGGACCGTTCGTCCCGGATGACTCAAGCCGAACGCTCGAACAGATAGCGGTTGGGACTCACCAAACCGTTCTTCACGGCATACATCACCACCGCGGCGGTGTTGTTCACGCCGAGCTTCTGCATCACATTGCGGCGATGGGTGTTCACCGTATGTGCGCTCAGGTGCAATTGCTCTGCGATGCGCGTATAGGAAAGACCCTCCGCGATCAACTGGACCACTTCACACTCCCGATCGCTCAAGGTGACCGCAGCACAGCTCAGCGGTTCGTTCAGGAACCGCTCCACATCGAAACTGGAACGCTTCAGCGATTCCAGGATCTTGCCACAGAAGAACTTGGCACCCTCCGCTGTTCGCAACACGGAATCGATGATCTCCTGCACATCACAATCCTTCTTGATGTAACTGGTCACACCGGAACGTATCGCACTCATGAGGGCCATGGACGAGGGGTCCGGTGTGATGGAAACGAACCGGGTCCGTTTCGATCGCTTCAAGCCTTCCTTGATGTCCCGGGCATGGAATCCTTCGGCGGTATGATCGATCAGTACCACCTGCGGATGGTAACGCACCAGCAATGCCTGCAACTCGATCGGATCCCGGGCGATACCCAGGACCTCCACGTTCGGAACACCCGAAAAAATGGCTTGCAGGCCGATGATGGCCAGTTCGCTGTGGTCCGCGATCACGATCCTCACTCCCATGTCACTCTATTTAGAACCATTCCAGACAAGGACAAAGGTAGACCTATGCGACTACGTTCCGGTCACAAGTTCTCCACTCCTGTTCGTTCAGGGATCGGATACACCTGTCCTTCCTCACTGGCCCTGGTGGCGGGAAAAATGGCCCTTGCCTCGGCCAGCAGTTCGTTCACGTGTTTATAACGCGAAGAGAAGTGACCCAACAACAGTTCACCGACCCCAGCCATCGACGCGATCCGAGCTGCTTGCGCTGCCGTGGAATGGAGCGTCTCCTTGGCACGTGTCGCCAGCATTTCCGTGAAGGTGGCCTCATGATAGAGCAGGTCCACACCAGCGATGTAGGGTACCAGTTCCGGTTCAAAGGCAGTATCGCTGCAATACGCATAGCTGCGGACCGGAGGTGGGGCCGTCGTCAAGGAGGCGTTCGAATGAACGGTCCCATCGGGCAGTACGAGATCCTCACCCTGCTTGACCGCTTGACGCTTGAAATGCGGGATCACCGCCGATCGATCGCGGCGCAAGCCCCGTAGTGCAAGGGACTCACGGAATACGAAGCCGGTGCAGGGGATTCGGTGTTTCAGTCGGAGCGCGGTAACGGTCACCTTGGTGTCCTCATGGATCACCGCGCCGTTGGTCGGTTCCACCGGCCAAAGGTGGAGTGGATACCGCAAGTAGGTACCGGAAGCACGCAGCTGTAGATCGACGATCTCCTTCAACTTGGGTGGCCCAAAAACATGCAAGGGCTGCACGCGGCCCATGAGGTGCATGGAGCTGATCAGGCCCTGTAGGCCCAGGTAATGGTCGCCATGCAGGTGGCTGATGAAGATGTGGCCGATCCGCAGGAAGTTGATACCCGCTTCACGTAACCGTTCTTGGGTCCCTTCACCGCAATCCACCAGGAACAGCGAGTCATGGATGTTCAGCAATTGGGACGTGGGGTACCTGCCCCGTGCCGGAAGCGCGGCACCAGTGCCAAGGGTCTGAACGTCGAACCGGCGGGAGGCCATCGTTATAACAAAAGACCCCCACCCTGTCCGAGGTCAGGATGGGGGTCTTTCGACCAGGTGTTCAACACTCAGCGATTGAGGACCATCCGACCGGTCTGGGAGGTCCTTCCGGATACCAACTTATAGATGTACACTCCTTCGGCGAGGTTCTGACCATCGAAGGGGATCCGGTTCGCACCTGCCTTGCCCGCCACACTGCGGCTCCAAAGTTCCTCACCCAGCAAGTTGTACACGACCACTTCCACCGTACCACTGCGGTTCAGGTCGAACTCGAACGAGGTCCGGACGCTGAACGGGTTCGGTACGGTACGTACGTTGCCTGCATTCAGGTTCACGGGTGCTTCGATGCTCGTGGTGTTGTCGTTCACGACGATCCGATATCCGGAGAAGGTGTACGGTACCGAAAGCACATTCCCGAAAATGGAAGTGTGCGCGAGCACGTTCAAGGTCAAAGGGAACGTGCCGATCTGGGTCGGAGTTCCGGTGATCAATCCACAACCCAGCTGACCGGTGATGTAACTGCAGGCGGCGGGGGTCTGTGAATTACATGCGACGGCCAATCCGTTCGGAAGCCCGGTGATCCCTACGAAGCCCACGGAATCGATCGTAAGACCGGCGAACTGCGGATCGACCAGACCAGCTTCTGCAGGTACGATGAGGTTCAGCGATTGGTTGTAAGCGATGTTGACCGTGGCCGTGGCGAAATTCTCGGTGGTATCAGGCCAAACGCCGAACACGCTGTCCGCATACAAGGGATCGGGCGTGCAGGGTTGGGCCATTGCCGAGGATCCCAGCGCGATGGATACGAAAAAGAGTAAGGCTTGCTTCATGTGGCGGTGTTATTCCTTGTTGATGTCCTTCTCGATCTCCTCCATGTACAACAGATCGACCGCTTCAGCGGTGGTCGGTGTAATGGAAAGGACCGTCTCCAGTTGTGATATCTGGACCAGCTTCTGCACGGGATCCTGCAGACCACAAACGACAAGACTGCCGTTCACGCTCTTGCACAAGCGATTGGCCACCAACAAGGCGCTGAGCCCGGAGGAGTCGCAATAACGAGTGTTGGACAGATCGATGAGCACATTGCGTACCCCCGTCTTGTTCAGGTATACGAGTTCGCTCTTCAACTCAGGCGCACAAGTCGTGTCCAGTTTGTCGACGTTGCTCGTTACGAGCGTGTAGCGGCCTTTGTCCTCGATGGTGAAGTTCATGGTGCGTTGGCTTCCGGTCAAAGATAATCAGCTAGGGATACGCCCGACAGGCAGGGCTCCCGGTGTTGTTTCAAACAGACTGACGTGGAATACGGGCAGCCAGGAGGTAAAGGACGGCCATGCGGATGGCGACCCCGTTCTCCACCTGATCGAGTATGATGCTATTGGCATGATCGGCGACCTCACTCGTGATCTCCACGCCCCTGTTGATGGGGCCCGGGTGCATGATGACCACGTCCTTGCCTATCCTTCGGTAGCGATCAAGGTCGAGACCGAAGAGCATGGCATACTCCCGAAGGCTTGGGAAATTGGCAATGCCATCCCCGCCTTGTCGCTCCAACTGGATGCGTAGCATGTTCGCCACATCACACCATTGCAAGGCCTTGTCCAGGTCATGCTCCACCTTCACACCCAGGCTGGTGATGTATCGGGGCATCAGTGTGGTCGGACCGGACAACATCACCTCCGCCCCCAACTTCTGCAGGCAAAGGATGTTACTGAGGGCGACCCTGCTATGGAGGATGTCGCCCACGATCAACACCTTCACGCCGTTCACTCGCCCGAGCTTCTCGCGAATGCTGTATGCATCCAACAAGGCCTGCGTCGGGTGCTCGTGCGTTCCATCACCAGCATTGACGATGCGTGCATCCACATGTCGGCTCAGGAAGACCGCCGCACCAGGGTCGGGATGGCGCATCACCACCATGTCCACCTTCATGGCCAGGATGTTGTTCACCGTATCCACCAAGGTCTCCCCTTTGCTCACACTCGAACCGGACGAAGCGAAATTGACCACATCCGCGCTCAACCGACGCTCGGCCAGTTCGAAGCTGACCCGGGTGCGCGTGCTGCTCTCGAAGAAAAGGTTCGCGATGGTGATATCACGCAACGAAGGGACCTTCTTGATCGGGCGATTGATGACCTCCTTGAAGCCATCGGCCGTGCGGAAGATGAGCTCGATGTCCGCCGGGCTGAGGTCGCTGATGCCCAGCAGGTGTTCGCTACTGAGCTGATCGCTGCTGGAAAGAGCGCTCATGGCCGGTCGCTTTGCAGGGTTACACGGTCCGCCCCTTCGGCCTCCTTCCATTCCACCGCCACGCGTTGGTCAGCGATACTGTCCACCCACTTGCCTACGTAATCCGGCTGAATGGGCAACTCACGGCTGAACCGGCGGTCGATGAGCACCAACAACTGCACTGAGGCTGGACGGCCGAAGGCCAGCAAGGCATCCAACCCCGCACGAATGGTCCGACCCGTGAAAAGCACATCATCGACGAGGATGACCTTCCGATCATCCAAACTGAAATCCATTTGCGTGACGCTGGGAGAGTGCAAGCTGGAACGGTGTCGGAAATCGTCGCGGTGGAACGTGATGTCCAACTCACCATACTCCAGGTATTCCCCACCGAGGATCCGCTCCAGCCCGGTCCTCAGCCTTCGCGCCAGTGCCGTGCCCCGGGGTTGTAGTCCGATGAGTGCTACACCCTTGAGGTCACCATGGTCCTCGATGAGTTGATGGCACAAACGCCCGACGGTCAGCCCGAAGGCCTCGCTCGTCAGGATGGTCATTGGCTGCATCGCTGCGAAGATAGCGGTCCTCCATGGTCCTTGAATGGAGGAGGCCCGGTCCCCACCAATTGGCGGGGACCGGGCCTCCAAGCCTTCACCGTGGGCGCTTATTCAGCGTCCTCGGCCTCTTCGTTCTTCTTGCCTTTCGAAGCGCGCTCCTTGTTCTCCATGGCGCTCTTCAGGTCGCTCAGTACACTGAGGTCGCCCAGTGTGCTCTTCTCCACTTTGTCGTTCACGGCCTTCACCGCGCTACCACCGGCAGGGCTACCAGCCTCCTTACGGGCGCCGCGTTTGGCGGGTGCCGACTCGATGGGCTCCTCACCTTCCTCGAAGGTGCGGGTATGGCTCAGCACGATACGACGGGCCTCACCATTGAATTCCAGGACCATGAAGGGCAACTTGTCCTCCAATTCAGCCTTGGAACCATCTGCCTTCTTCAGGTGCTTGACACTCACGGTGCCTTCCACGCCATAAGCGAGGCTCACCACGAAGTTCTGTCCAGCACGACCGGTGATGGTACCCTCATGGACGCTACCGGGCACGAACACGCCGGCGAACACTTCCCAAGGATTCTCCTCCACTTGTTTGTGACCGAGGCTCAGACGACGGTTGTCCTTGTCCACTTCCAGCACCATCACCTCCACTTCGTCACCCACGTTGCAGAACTCGCTGGGGTGCTTGATGCGCTTGGTCCAGCTGAGGTCGCTGATGTGGATCAGGCCGTCCACGCCCTCCTCCAACTCGGCGAAGATGCCGAAGTGGGTGAAGTTGCGCACCTTGGCGGTGTGCTTGCTGCGGAGCGGGTACTTGAACTCGATGTCGGCCCATGGATCGGCGGCGAGCTGCTTCATACCGAGGCTCATCTTGCGCTCCTCGCGGTCGATGTTCAGGATCACGCACTCGATCTCCTGACCTTCCTTCAGGAAGTCCTTCGGGCTGCGCAGGTGCTGGCTCCAGCTCATCTCGCTCACGTGCAAGAGACCTTCCACACCGGCGGCCACCTCCACGAACGCGCCGTAGTCGGTGATCACCATGACCTTGCCCTTCACCTTGTCGCCAGCGTTCAGGTCGGCGCTCAGTGCATCCCAAGGGTGCGACTGCAGCTGCTTCAGACCCAAGGCGATGCGCTTCTTCTCGTCGTCGAAGTCCAGGATCACGACGTTGATCTTCTCGTCCAACTTCACCACTTCCTCCGGATGGCTTACGCGGCCATAGCTGAGGTCGGTGATGTGGATGAGACCATCGACGCCACCGAGGTCCACGAACACACCATAGCTGGTGATGTTCTTGACGGTACCCTCGAGCACTTGACCCTTCTCCAGGCCTCCGATGATCTGCTTCTTCTGGGCTTCCAGTTCGGCCTCGATGAGGGCCTTGTGGGACACCACCACGTTCTTGAACTCCTGGTTGATCTTCACGACCTTGAACTCCATGTTCTTGCCTACGAACTGATCGTAGTCGCGGATGGGCTTCACGTCGATCTGTGAACCGGGCAGGAAGGCCTCGATGCCGAACACGTCCACGATGAGACCGCCTTTGGTGCGGCACTTCACGTAACCCGTGATGATCTCGTTGGTCTCCATGGCGTGGTTCACCTTGCCCCAGGCGTTGTGCACGCGAGCGGTCTTGTGGCTCACCACCATCTGACCACCGCGGTCCTCCTGCTTCTCGATGTAGACCTCCACCTGATCACCGATCGCGAGATCGGGCTTGTAGCGGAATTCGCTGATGGGCACCACACCTTCGGACTTGTAGCCGATGTTGATCACCACCTCCTTCTTGTTCATACCCACCACGGTACCCATGAGCACTTCCTTCTCGGAGATGCTGCTGAGGGTGTCCTCGTAGGCCTTCTCCATCTTCGCGCGGTCCGCAGCGGAGATGGCTTTCTTGTCATCCTCGATACCCGCCCAATCGAAATCGGCTGGTGGTTCGGCGAAGGTGACCTTGTTGTTCTCGACTACTGACATGTACTTCACTTACTTGTATCCCGGGCCAAGGACGCTGCCCGGAAGGGTTTGTTTGTTGGCCCGCTGCGTCACGGCAGGCTTCCCCGAACGGGGCCGCAAATGTAGGGAAAGTCCTGAGAATTAGACGCTCAGGGCAAGAGCCCCTCGGAAAGTGATCTCGGAAGGGGGCAGTGGGCTGAACCCAGCGGGTACCTTTGGCGTTCGCGATTTGGCAGAACCACGTCCGATCATGTGATCGTCCGGTGTTCCGCGCAGCAGACCGGCATGCGTTCCTTCACCATACCCAGCCACTACCGCAGTGACCTCATCGGACGCCTGAAGGCCTTCCGCAAGGCGCAGGACCCCAAGAAGAAGGACCTGAGCCCCACCCTGCTCGACCTCGGGCCGGTTCGCTTCGTCTTTGCCCGCCACTTCGGGTTCTGCTATGGGGTGGAGAACGCCATCGAGATCAGCTACAAGGCCTTGGAGGAGAACCCCGGCAAGCGCATCTTCCTGCTCAGTCAGATGATCCACAATCCGGCCGTGAATGATGACCTCACGAGCCGGGGCATGCGCTTCATCCAGGACACCAACGGTCAGCCGCTGATGGACTGGAACGAGCTCACCGCCGACGACATCGTGATCATCCCCGCTTTCGGCACCACGTTGGAGACCGAGGAGAAACTGAAGTTCATTGGCATCGACCCGCTGAAGTACAACACCACCTGCCCCTTCGTGGAGAAGGTGTGGAACCGCAGCGCCCAGCTGGGCCAGAAGGAATACACCGTGGTGATCCACGGCAAGGCGGCCCACGAGGAGACCCGCGCCACCTTCAGCCACACGGCGCAAGGGGCACCGGCCGTGATCGTGAAGGACATGGCCGAGACCCAGGAGCTGGGCCGGATCATCCTCGGCGAACTGCCACTGGAGCGCTTCCACGAGCTCTTCAGCACGCGTTGCACACCGGGCTTCGACCCCGCCAGGGACCTGACCCGCATCGGGGTGGTGAACCAGACCACCATGCTGGCCACCGAGACCCAGGCCATCGCCGACCACCTGAAGCAGGTGATGGTGCGCAAGCATGGCGAGGAGGACATCAAGGCCCACTTCGCGGACACGCGCGACACGCTCTGTTACGCCACCAACGACAATCAGGACGCCACCAACGAACTGCTGAAGGCCGAGGCCGACCTGGCGCTGGTGGTGGGCGGCTACAACAGCAGCAATACCAGCCATCTGGTGGAACTGCTGGAGCACACCTTCCCCACGTATTACATCAAGGACGAGGCGGAGATCCTCAGCGCGGAGACCATCCAGCACTTCAACTACCCGGCGCACAAGCTGGAAAGCACGAGCAATTGGCTCCCTGCAAAACGCCCGCTCACCATCATCCTCACCAGCGGCGCCAGTTGTCCGGACACCTTGTTGGACAAAGTCATGCTGAAGGTGCTGGGATTTGTGGAAGGGGTGAAGGATCCTGTGGAGGTGGTGGAAACTCTAACCACAACGTCTGCCTAGCGTGGAGCTATCGAAGCTGAAAGAGTTGCTTATGGACTTCGCCGATGACGAAAGGCGTTCATGGCTGTTCTTCGGAAAAGACCCAGAGCATTATATCCTTCCAGATGAATTCTGCCTAGACATTGCCAGGGCCACTCAGCAGAACATTCCACCAATACCTGAACCATTGTGCGGAATGCTCACCAGAATAGTAGAAGTGTTGCGGAAGGCTATTGCAACCCTTGAGGAACCTCCGATCATTGAATCGCATACTCCAAGTGGATCATTCTTCCTTGACCACCGAGGTGATGTTATTCCAGACATTAAGGAGGTGCGCTCAGAAAGGCTTAACGCTATGTATCGAAGCCATGAATGGATTGAATCCATCAGCATTGCCAAACGCGCTGTTGAGCTACTCCAGGAATATTGAGCATTGCGACACTTCGAAGGCGCATCCTCTTCGTCTGAACCGTCAACCGCATGCGCTCGGCCACGGCACACAAGCTCTACGAGAACGACGAGCGCTTCGATGTCGATTCAGTAGGCACGGACCGCACGGCCAACGTGGTGCTCGAGGAATGGCACCTGGAATGGGCCGATGCCATCGTGGTAATGGAGAAGCAGCACCGGAACAAGATCCGTGAGCGTTTTCCGCAGTGGTACGAGCAGAAACCCATCGTCTGTCTGTACATCGAGGACATCTACGACTACATGCAGCCGGAGCTGATCGCAGTGCTGCAGGAGAAGTTCGAAAATGTGTGGCGGCGGGGGCTGTTGGCCTGAGCGATCACTCCTGCCCCACCCGCGCAAGCACCTCCAGCACGATGTCCAAGGCCTTCACGAACTGCTCTTCGGCGGTGATGTCGCTGTTGTCGATCTCAATGGCATCGGTGGCCTTGGTGAGCGGATCGGCGGCGCGCGTGGTATCGTCGAGGTCGCGTTGTGCGATGTTCTCGACCACACTGGCCAGGTCCACCTCGGCGCCTTTGAGCTTCAGCTCATGGTAACGCCGTTGGGCGCGTACCTCGGGACGAGCCGTCATGAAGAGCTTCACCTCGGCATGCGGGAACACCACCGTACCGATATCGCGTCCATCCATGACCACACCGCGCTCCTTGCCGAAGGCCTGCTGCAACTTCACCAGCTTGGCACGCACTTCCGGCACGGGGCTCACCAGAGTCACATGGCGACTCACCTCCATACCCCGGATCTCCTGCTCCACATTGCGTCCGTTCAACCAGGTGGCACTGCGGCCGGTCATGGGGTCATGCTGGAAGCAGATATCCAGTCCGTCAAGCACCTGCATCAATCCCGCCTTGTCCAACGTGCCATCGCGCACCAGGGCGTTCTCCACCACATACAGGGCCACCGCACGGTACATGGCACCGCTATCGATGTAGGTATACCCCAGGTGCCCGGCGAGCTGCTTGGCCAGGGTGCTCTTCCCGCAGGAGGAGAAGCCGTCGATGGCGATGGTGATGCGGTTCACGGTGGAGGCCGCTAAGGTAGCCCCCGATCAACCCTTGCGGAAGTCGGCGAACCGCGCGCCCAAGGTGAAGGTATTGGAGATGCCCGCCAGGTTGAGCTGCGAATACCCATAGCTGATGTGGATCTTGCTCACCCGCAGTCCCAGTCCGAAACTCAACCCTGTAATGGCGGGCTTGTCCGGCAACACCATCTCCTGCCGGCGCCGGAAATTGTAGCCCACCCGCAGCATGAAATTCTGGCTCAAGAGGACCTCGGCACTGGGGACGGCGTGCAGGAGCACCTTTTCCACACGGGTGATCTTGTCCTCGATGACCTCACCGGTGGTGGGATCGATGTTCACCTGAGCGTTGGGGTCCTCGTAGGTAAGGTTCCACTGTTGCAACTGTTCCATCATGAGCCCCAAGCGGAAGGGTGCATGTTTGAACTTATAGGTGATCCCCAACTGCGCTTGGAACGGCAGCTTCTCCCGCTGAGTGGTGAAAGTGGATGTTTGATAGCCGATGTTCCGCAGCATGGCCGCCACTGTGAGGCCGAGTTTCTTCTTGGTGAAGACGCCGCCCACATCCATCGCCCAGGCCGTGCTGGTGTACGTATCGAGGTTGCTGGTGATGAACTTGACGTTGGCCCCCACGCTGAAGAGGCTATCGATCGCACGACCGGCACCCACCTGCACCACATACTCCCCTGCGCTGAACTGGCCCAATTCGGCACCCGTCTCATCCCTGCGGGTGAAGTCGCCGTAGTCGACGTACTGCACGGTGGCGGCGAAGGTGGTGTTCAAACTGTCAAAGTGATGGCCGTAAGACGCGTAACCGATGTTGATACCCTCGAAATAGGGCAGGTAGCTCAGCGCCACTTGCCGACCCATGTCCACGTTCAACAACGCCGGATTGAAGATGCCAAGGTTGAGGTCCTGGTCCTTGACCGCGATGTAGTTGCCCCCCAACGCGGACGCCCTAGCCGAGGAAGGGATATCAAGTACGCGGAACACGGTATTGCCCCCCAACTGCGCCGACAAGGAGGCGCTGAACAGGACGGGAACGGCCGCAAGGGCGAAGCGGATGGGTCGGGACATGGATGGTCGATCGGTTCTGCGAACGCAAGATAACGGCGCTTAGTATCCCGGGCGCCGGTACGGAACGCAAGCGCTACTTTGGTCACATGCGCTGGCCTATCCTTTCCATCCTGTTGGTGACCGTGCTGTTCATGAGTTGCTCCTCCAACCAGGATGTGGTGGGAAGGGGGCCCTTCCAAGCACGCAAGTACCGGCCGGGTTGGAACGTGGAGCTGCGCAGCCCCTTCGGCTGCAAGCACGACGGACCGGTGCGGACCAGCACCACTCCGGACCGTATGAAGCCACTCCTCGCGGCGGTCGCACATGGACCTTCCATCCCTCCCGCACAACCACGTGTCGCGGAGGTACCTGTGATCACTCGGAAGAACGAGGTGTTGCCGACGGGACAGGTCATGGCGCACAGGGCGGATGTCACCACCCGGTACGCGGTCTCCCACACAAGTCATGATCAGGATCCCACAACGGATACGGAGCACGCACCGAGCACCCGCAAGTGGAATACACTCTCGCTGGTGGCCGCAGGTGGCGTCGCCTTGGCGTTCATCGCCCTGTTCATCGGTGGAGGCGCAGCCTTATGGTCCTACCTCCTGGGCGCATCGCTCATCCTGGCGGTGATCGGTCTGGTTCAGGCCATCCAACGCGATGAACGCGGCAAGGGCATCGCCATCGCTGCGATCGTGCTGCCGATCCTCTTCCTCGCCTTGGTGATCGCCGCGCTGAACGCGGCGTGGTGAGCGGGTTCAACGCCACAGCACCGACCCATCGCCGTAGCTGAGGAAGCGATAATCATTCACCAGTGCGTGATCATAGATGCGCCGCCAGTCGGGACCGACGAATGCCGCCACCAGCAACAGGAGCGTGCTGCCCGGTTGGTGGAAATTGGTGATGAGACCGTCGACATAGCGGAAAGTGTAACCGGGAGCAATGAGCAGGCGTGTGGCACCGGTGAGCACCGTGGACCCCTGTAGATGCAAGCGTCCGATCACCGCTTGGAGTGCAGCAGCAGCATCGGGACAGCGGTCCGCAGGCGTCTCGTAGGGTTGCCATTGGTCCACATCGATGTGCTCGGTCGCCGTCCCCTGCAGGAGGGCCACGCCGTGCCAGTAAATGCTCTCCAGGGTGCGCAACGCGGTGGTGCCCACAGCGACCACAGGCCCTTGGCCCAGTTGCCGGACCAGGTCCTCCAGTGCGTCCAGCGGGATGCGGACCTGTTCCTGGTGCATGTGGTGATCGGCCATCCGCTCGGTCTTCACCGGAAGGAAAGTTCCCGCTCCCACGTGCAGGGTGAGCCGAGTGGAACGCACACCCTTGTCATGCAACCGTTCGAGCAGGGAGGGCGTGAAATGCAGACTGGCCGTGGGCGCTGCCACTGACCCTTCGTTGTGCGCGAAGACCGTGTTGTACCGCACCTTGTCCGCATCCGCGTCCTGGCGCTTCATGTACGGGGGAAGCGGTACGTGGCCCACCAACTCGAGGACTTCCGAGAAGGAAAGTTCGTCGGGTGTCCAACGGAAGGCGATGCGTTCCGTTCCGGTGCGCAAAGCGTGGCAAATGACGTGTCCGCTCCTCACTATCAGTTCCTCCCCTTCCTTCCAGCGCTTGGCATTGCCTACGAAGGCCTTCCATTCCGACCGCCCACGATCTCGAAAGGCTTGCTCCACCGGCCTTGCCTCGGCGGGCTCCAGGCAGAGTATCTCGATGCGAGCACCGGTGCTTCGCTGGAAGACCACCCGGGCGTTCACCACACGCGTGTCATTGAGAACGAGCAGGGCATTGCCCGGCAACTCCTCGGCCAGATCGCGGAAATGGCGGTCCCTTATCGTGCCTTTGGTGTAGGTGAGCAGCTTGCTGGCATCGCGTTCCGGCAGCGGCTGCTGCGCGATCCGTTCATCGGGCAATGCATACTGCACCGATGCCACTGAAAGGTCCCGTGGATCCATGGGGCGAAGTTGGACCGGGCTGGTCTCGTAGAGCGCTTAATACTTCACAACGCGCAACGCCCGCTGAACGCCTCCCATGCGCACGGTGTACACACCCGGAGAGAGACCAGCCACATCGAAAACGAGTTGGGCGGATCCCGACGTGGCATGCGCCATCACACGGCGTCCAGTAGCATCCCATAGTTCCACGATGGTGTTGTTGATGGGTGCCAAGAGGAGTACGTTGAGTTCGTCCTGTGCCGGATTCGGCCACAGCATGAGTTCGTCGTTCTGTACTTCGACCACCTCGGTGATCCCCAGGGCCTGTCGGACGGCCCGATAAGCATTCACCTTCCCCTGCCCCCAACGCACGCTTCCTTCCTCAGGGATCACACCGGTGTAGGCATCTTCCCGTGCCGTGCTCATCAGGATGTCCTTGACCTCGGCCGAGGTCAAGGAAGGATCGGCTTGCAGCACCAAGGCTGCAATACCGGCCACGGCAGGTGAGGACATGCTGGTCCCTGAGAAACGTGCGAACGGATAACTCCGCCCTTGGAACGTGACCGATCCCACCGATGAATACGAGTTGTCCGTGAACGAGCTGATGGATGAAGCCACGTTGACGCCGGGTGCTGCGATATCGGGCTTACGCCGTTCATCCAACGTTGGGCCATAGGAACTGAACGTGGCTATGCCTCCTCCCGTGCCGTTGAATTCGCCGGTGTAGGCGGCTACCGTGATAAGGCTTTCGGTGCATGCCGGTTCACTGATGCCGTAGTTCTTATCGCCGTTCAACCAGCCGTTTTGGGCTGCTGTGAAGGTCTGCCCCCAATTGCCCACATCATTGGTTAGTTCGGTGACGTTCCAGAAATGCGCGATGCCATCCGGTGCGGTGGCCTTCAGCGCGACCTTGAGCTGACTGCTCCGGTTCTTCACGCGCAGGCGGAAATGCGGGCGGCCGTTCAACGGATGTGCGGCATCCGCGGTGAGGTTGAAGAAGACCGTGTCCAGACCTTGCACCATGAAGCTGTCCAGGTAGGCCTCCTGCGTGCCGGAGTAGTACCACGGTGTCTCCTGAAGGATGTTGTTCGCGTTGTTGGTGACGATCAGACCGGTGGAGAAGTCCTGGCCGGGTTCGCCCCACATGCTGATGCTCTGGCCCCACATGCGCGGATGGGCGCTGTAGGGGTAGATCTGGATGCGTGAGCGGATCGTGTCGCCTGTGAAGGTGCGCTTGATGTGGAAGTTGACATCGCCGTTGTTCCCACCTGAATTGACGAAGACCACCCCTTCCTCGCTGAGCCCGTCGATGGCTTGGCTGATGAGGGAGTTTCCATCCAAGGTACCCATGTGATAAAGGCCCCAGCTCATGTTCACCACTAGCCTCTTCTGGTCGGCATCGGCCACGGCCTTCATCCATTGGAAGGCATCGAGCACAGCGGCCGCATCGACCAGGAAGGTGCAGAACAGGTACTGTGCCTCGAAGGCCATCCCCCGGTAGTTGAGGCCCGCTCCGCTGCCTCCGGCGATCCCGGCCACGTGGCTGCCGTGTGTGGCATAGCTGTAGATGTTGGCGGTATCCGCCTGCGCACCGAGGAGTTCCTCCGGGGTATCGAACGCGGCGCCGTAATCGTAGCCCTCCGGAGCCGGTCCCGCTTGACGGAACTGGTCCCAAGCAGCACGGATCCGGGTCTGGGTGAGCAGCGTGTCGTAGAACATGGGGCTGGTGTAGTCGAAGCCCCAATCCGTGATCCCGATCAGGACATCCGCACCGGTATAAGCCTGTGGCAGGTCGATCCCCCGGTGGACGCTATCCACACGCGTGGCCGAACGCACCCGGTCCAGGTGGGGCTTCACCTTGCCGGCCAGTTCCGCATAGTCCAGACATGCCAGTTCGTTCAACCGATCGAGCTGGTGGATGTCCACGCGGAAGGACCGCACCGCACCGACCCGTGTGCCCCACATGATCGCTGGAGCATCGGTCGCACAACCCTCCTGAACTTCACGTCCCAAGAAGCCCACCATGCAGCGGCCGTGGATGTAGGCAGTGGGGTAACGACCCTCGGTGAGTTCCGTGAGCTTGTGTGCGTCGGGCTCCTGTCGTGCCAGTGTGCGCAAGTGTTGCAGATCGGCCAGGGTGGTGGCTGGAAGTGCTGGTTGGGCGTGTGCCAGTGAAGCAGGAAGGATGGCGAGGGTAAGGGCAAGTAAGCGCATGGGCAGGAATGGAAGGCGGAAGGTACGAGGATGCTCACGACCGCGCTTCACCATGAAGCGGTAGCGGGAACGCAATGAATGGCGTGAACACAGGGTGGGTGCCTGATACGCGCACAGGATGGCAGGAACACAGCGCCGAACGTAGTGGTGGCGTTGGGTGGCCGGCCCACCGGCCGGGAGCCTGTGTTACGCCACCTTCAACGCGTTCTCCACCTTCTCCTTCAAGAGCGCATGCTTGACCACCTCGATCATCTCGGTCACATAGGTGAAGCGCATTCCCTTGGTGTATCGCGCATCGATGTCCTCGATGTCCTTGCGGTTGTCGCTGCTGAGAATGATCTCCTTGATGCCGGCGCGCTTGGCGGCGAGGATCTTCTCCTTGATGCCGCCAACGGGCAACACGCGGCCCCGCAAGGTGATCTCACCGGTCATGGCGGTGAACTTGCGTACCTTCTGTTGGGTGAAGGCACTGGCGATGCTGGTGAGCATGGTGATGCCTGCGCTCGGCCCATCCTTCGGCGTGGCACCTTCAGGCACGTGCACGTGCACGTTCCAACGCTTGAACACCTCGCTGTCCAATCCGATGATCGTACTGTGTGCCTTCAGGTATTCGAGTGCGATCACGGCACTTTCCTTCATGACATCGCCCAGGTTGCCGGTGAGCGTGAGCTTGCCCTCGCCCTTGGTGATGCTGGTCTCGATGAAGAGGATGTCCCCGCCCGTAGGTGTCCAGGCCAGACCGGTGACCACACCGGCCACATCATTACCCTGGTACTTGTCGCGGGCATGGCTTGGGCCGTAGATCTTGACCAGATCGGCCTCGGTGATGGTGATACTGAACTTCTCCTTCAACGCGATCTGCTTGGCGCGGTAGCGGACCAGCTTGGCGATGCGTTTCTCCAAGGTGCGAACGCCACTCTCATCGGTGTATTGATCGATGATGGCTTCGATAAGACCCGGGGCTAGCTTCAGCTGTTTGGGCTTGATCCCGTTCTCCGTGAACTGTTTGGGCAACAGGTGACGATCGGCGATCTCCACTTTCTCCTCCTGTGTGTAGCCGTTCACCTCGATGATCTCCATCCGGTCACGAAGCGCCGGGTGGATGGTACTGAGGCTGTTGGCAGTGGCCACGAACATCACCCGACTGAGGTCGTACTCCACCTCCACGTAGTTGTCGTAGAAGTGACTGTTCTGCTCAGGGTCCAGTACTTCGAGCAGCGCACTGGCCGGATCACCTTGGTTGCTGCGACCCACCTTGTCGATCTCGTCGAGAACGAAGAGGGGATTGCTGGTCCCGGCCTTCTTCAAGCTCTGGATCAAGCGGCCCGGCATCGCGCCGATGTAGGTCTTGCGGTGACCACGCACCTCGGCTTCATCGTGCAACCCGCCCAGGCTCATGCGCACATACTTGCGCCCGAGCGCCTCGGCCATGCTCTTACCGAGACTGGTCTTTCCAACTCCTGGAGGGCCGTAGAGGCAGATGATGGGGGCCTTCATATCGCCCTTCAGCTTCAGCACGGCCAAGTGCTCGATGATACGCTCCTTCACCTTGTCCAGCCCGAAGTGATCGCGGTCCAGGATCTTCTGGGCGTTCTTCAGGTCGAACTTGTCCGAACTGTATTCGCCCCAGGGCAGTTCCAACAACAATTGCACGTAGTTGGTCTGCACGCTGAACTCCGCTCCGGCAGGGTTCATCCGCTGCAGCTTCATCAACTCCTTCTCAAAGGTCTCCCCCACCTTCTTCGACCACTTCTTCTTGGCGGCCTTCATCCGCATCTCGTCGATCTCCTGTTCGATCGGATTGCCTCCGAGTTCGTCCTGGATGGTCTTCATCTGCTGATGCAGGAAGTACTCCCGTTGCTGGCGGTCCACCTCGGTCCGCACCTTGCTCTGGATCTCGTTCTTCATCTGGAGCATCTGCAGCTCCTTCGTCAAATAGGCCAGAAGCAATTTGGCACGCTCACGCAGATCGGCCACTTCCAACATCTTTTGCTTCTCCACCACCTCAGCGTTCATGTTGCTGCTGATGAAGTTGACCAGAAAGCTTGGGCTGTCGATGTTCTTGAGCGCGAACTGTGCCTCGGTGGGGATGTTGGGACTCTGCTTGATGATGTCCAACGCAAGGTCCTTGAGTGAACTCACCAACGCGTGGAAGGACTTGTCCTCCTTGTCCGGTCGGATCTCCTCGAACTCCTTGACACGGGCGGTGAAGTACGGTTCCACCTTGATCATCTCGGTGATCTCGAACCGCTTCTTCCCTTGGATGATGGCCGTGGTACTTCCATCGGGCATACGCAACATGCGGATGATGGTGGCGATGGTACCCACGCTGTTGAGGTCCTCCGCGCGAGGTTCTTCGAGTTGGCCGTCCTTCTGGCTCACCACGCCCAAGGTGCGGTTGCCGCGATACACCTCCTGGATGAGGCGGATGCTGCGATCACGCCCCACCGTTATCGGGATGACGACACCTGGGAACAGAACGGTGTTCCGCAAGGGAAGTATGGGCAGCTCGGGCGGAGTGCGCTCCGCGTTCATCTGCTCCTCGTCCTCGGCCGTGATGAGCGGGATGAGTTCGGTCTCGTTCTCGATCTGGTCGTTGCTGAAAAGGCTGTCAGTATGGAGGATGTCGTTCATCGACAAGATGGGTCAGGATGGCAGTCACAAAGATACCTCACCCGTCACGGGTGTGATACAACGCGTCGAACACCGCGCTGCTCGTGGCACAAGGCCAAGGACCGTGCCGCAGCCACATGCCTGACAGATGGACAGCCCTAGGACCGAGTACTCGCGAACACGTGGCGTAGCACCGCCTCGTCCAATGCATCCAATGGCACGTTACGTCGCCCCATCACACGCCGTGCCGTCACCAGCGCGCGCTCCACGTCATAGGTCTCCAAGCCGTTTGCACCACCCCACGCGAACGAAGGGATGTGCTTGGGCGGGAAGCCCCCCCCGAACACATTCGCCGCCACACCCACCACCGTGCCCGTATTGAACATGGTGTTGATGCCGCTCTTGGCGTGGTCACCCATGATCAATCCGCAGAACGTGAGACCGGTGTCCACATCCCCCCCGTTGGCATAGCTGTGCACCTTTACCGGTCCATAGGTGTTCTTCAAGTTGCTGTTGTTGGTGTCCGCACCCAGGTTGCACCATTCACCCAGTACGCTGTTCCCCAGGAAGCCGTCATGGCCCTTATTGCTGTAGCCGAGGATGACACTGTTGTTCACCTCGCCACCAACCCGACATTCCGGTCCGAACACCGAAGGCCCGTAGATCTTGGCCCCCATCTTCAACTGCGCATGATCGCCCAGCACCATCGGGCCCCGGATGATGCACCCTTCCATGACCTCGGCATCCTTGCCGATGTAGATGGGACCACCTTTGGTGTTCAGGATGCTTGCTTCCACCACCGCTCCCTCCTCCAGGAAGATCAGGTCCGGGTCGCCGATGATGGTATTCTGAGCGCTCATGCGTTGGGAACGTCGGCCTTCGGTAAGGAGCGCGAAGTCTTGCGCGATGGCTTGGCCACAGCATTGGAAAAGGTGCCAGGGTCGTTCGAACCGGATGACATCGCCGGAGAACGACACGGCATTCAGGTAGGGCGGTACGGTGGCCCAATCCGATGGTGCTGGTGCTGAAGGCGATTCCAGTGCGAAGGCCAGCGCCCTCCCCGCATGCACAAGAACCTGACCTGGACGAAGGTCGAGCACGGCGGACACCAACGCGTCCGAAGGATACAAGCTCGCCTCCACTTCCAACTGCGGACCTCCCTCCGGAATTGGAAATGATGCGGCCAAATAGGGCTCTGTACGATAGCCGACCGCCAAGCCACTGCGCACGTACCATCCTTCACCAAGCCGAAGGATACCCGGGCGCAATTGACCCACCGGACGCGTGAAGGTGAGTGGAAGCAGGTGCCGGTGATTACCGGCGTCGTTGAGGATGATGGCCATGGTCGCAGGTGTCCGACCAAAGGTAACGGCAGGCACCTGACGCGCAGGAGCGGTTCGTTAGGACGGACGCATCACGCGATGAAGAACCCGCAGATCCAGTAGGCGATGGCCGCCATCACCGCGCTCACGGGAATGGTGAGGATCCACGCCCACAACAATTGGATGGTTACACCCCAACGCACCGCGCTCAAGCGCTTGGTGGCCCCCACCCCGATGATGGCACCGGTGATGGTGTGTGTGGTGCTGACCGGGATGCCCAACTGTTCGGTCATATACAGCGTCATCGCGCCTGCCGATTCGGCACATACGCCTTCCAGCGGCGTCACCTTGGTGATGCGCGTACCCATCGTCTTCACGATCTTCCATCCGCCGCTGAGCGTACCCAGTCCGATCGCACCGTAGCAGGCCAATGGCACCCAATATGGCATCTCATCCAAAGCCTGCGCCTGCCCACCAGCCACAAGCGCCACCATGATGATCCCCATGACCTTCTGCGCGTCGTTGCCACCATGGCCGATGCTGAACGCGGCGGAACTGAGCAATTGCAGCCGCTTATAGAGATTGGCCGTGCGTGTGGCACTAGGTGGCCGGGTCAGGTCCCACGCATAGGCGATGATGAAGACGAGTGAGAAGACCACCAAGGCGATCCGCAGATCCATATTCTTGAGCACGAACATGGAAGTGATGGCTGTGGCAAGGGCGATGAGCAGAACGCGGAGCCATAGTTTCTGCACAATGGTGACCAGCGTGATGAAGACCGAGATGAGCATGCCCACCAGCGGTGCGAGGAAGATGAAAGCGGCAATGAGGGCGATCTTCTCGATATTGATACTGCTGACATCGAATCCCGCCCCAGCGAGTGCAGCACCGGCGAATCCGCCGATGAGCGTGTGGGATGAACTGCTCGGAATGCCATACCACCACGTGAGCAAGTTCCAGGTGATGGCTGCGATCAGACCGGCAAGCACCACCCGCAAGGTGATGAAGTCCTCATGTACGGTCTTGGCCACCGTGTTCGCAACGTGATGATCACTGAAGATGAAGTAGGCCACGAAGTTGAACACAGCGGCCCAGACCACGGCCTGGAAGGGTGTGAGCACCTTGGTGCTGACGATGGTGGCGATCGAATTGGCCGCGTCGTGGAATCCGTTGATGTAATCGAAGATCAACGCCAGCGCTATGATGACGATAAGCAGCGTCATTTCCTCACGCGTACTTGAGCATGATGGATTCGATCACATTGCCCACGTCCTCGCACTTGTCCGTGGCCAATTCCAGCGTGGAATAGGTCTCGCGCATGCGAATGAGCTGGATGGGATCCTTCTCCTGAGCGAACAACCGTTGGATCGCTCGGTCGTAGACCTCATCGGCCTGGTTCTCCATGCTATTGATCTGCACCACGAACTCGTTGTGCGCGTTGGTCTTGTGCATGGTTCGCAATCCTTGGACGGCCATCTGTACGATACGTGCGCCTTCGTTGGTCAACCGGGCCAGCTCACGACACGTCTCATCGGGCTTGGCGATGCCGAACAACTCCAGGTTCTTGGCCGAGGCCAGGATGAAGTCGGCCACATCGTCCAGGCTGGTCGCCAGGTAATGGATGTCCTCACGGTCTATGGGCGTGATGAAATTGCGCGCCAGGTCCGTGAAAATGGTATGCGTCAGATCATCATTGGCATGCTCAGCGATCTCCAAGCGTTCCAACAGGGCGGTACGCTGTGAACCGGGCTCCGTGTTCATGATCGCGATCAGGTCCTCGGACATCTTCAATACGTTCGCTGCAGAAGCTTCGAAGTGGTAGAAGAACACGCGGTCACGTGGCTTGAAGATCTTCAGGATGCTCTCTAGTGACATGGGCTTCGGTTTCGGCGGCCAAAAGTACCCGGGGCAGGGATCGATAGCAGTGGGTCGACAGAAGCTTAACCCAGAGTTAACATTCAATAGTGCTATGGATCGTGACCTCAGGGTGGTCGGCGGCCATGCAAGGGTACCTGCTTCGCATCTTTGGCCCGATGACCTACGAATTCAACGGCTACCGACCCGTGGTACACCCCACGGCCTTTGTCCATCCCCAAGCAACGGTCACGGGAAACGTGATCATCGGCGCCCATGTGTACATCGGTCCTGGCGCCGCGCTTCGCGGGGATTGGGGCGAGATCATCGTTGCGGATGGATGCAACATCCAAGAGAACTGTACCATCCATATGTTCCCCGGAGTGACCGTTCGTCTGGAGGAGGGCGCTCACATCGGCCACGGCGCCGTGATCCATGGTGCCCAGGTGGGACGCAACTGCCTGGTGGGTATGAACGCGGTGCTCATGGACAACGTGGTGCTCGGCGAGGAGTGTATCGTAGGGGCATTGTCATTCCTACCCGCCGATTCCGTTTGGGAGCGCCGTCAGGTGATCGTGGGCAATCCTGCTCGGGCAGTGAAGCCCGTGAGCGATGCCATGATCGTTTGGAAGACCGAGGGTACCCGCCTTTATCAACGCTTACCTACTGAACTGCAAGCCACGTTGAGACCGTGCGAACCCTTGTCCGAAGTCCCGATCGATCGGGAACCCATCACGACCCGATACAAGACCTGGACAGCGACCAAGGAAGGCTGAACCAGCTTGCAGGGCGATGGGCCCGGGATCCATCCCGGTCATCTTCCGGTCAGGTCCTCAGCGCCGTTCATCCTCCAAATGCAAGGCATGCAGCATCCGGTGAACCACGGGTGCGAGCAGGACGGCGACCGTACCGAGCAACGCGATACCGCTGTAGAGGGCATAACACGAAGCGAACCACTTGGCCCCTTCGTTCGGCAGCTCCCCGATAGGCCCCATGCCGCCCAGGATCATGCTTGCGTTCAGAAAAGCATCCACCAACGCATAGTGCGCAAAGTGCATATAGCCCCACACCCCTAACGACAAGGATACGCCCACCACCAAGGAGGCAGCAGCCAGGAACCGGAATTGACGCCGCAGGAAGGCGCTACTCGACAGTAAGGGTTGACGGCGATGCTCCATGACCGTGAAGGTATCCACCCGGATCAACACAAGACCGTGGACCATCCCGTGCTGCGACCCGTAGGACAACGGAACCCTCGACGGACCTTCGCGAACACCATGAAGGCCATTACCACCATAGGGCTCCTGCTGCTCTCCAACGTGTTCATGACCCTGGCATGGTATGGACATCTTCGCTTCAAGGACTTCGCGTGGTCCAAAGGATTGGGGTTGTTCTCCATCATCCTGATCAGTTGGGGCATGGCCTTCTTCGAATATGTGCTGCAGGTCCCTGCCAACCGCATCGGTCATGTGGACAATGGCGGTCCGTTCACGTTGGTGCAACTGAAGGTCGTGCAGGAGGTCATCACGCTCTCGGTCTTCGCCGTCTTCACCCTCATCGCCTTCCGCCAAGAGGCACTCCGCTGGAACCATGCCCTGGCCGGTGTTTTGCTGGTGGCGGCCGTGTGGCTGGTATTCAAGAAGTAGCCATGCATTTCCCCCTCTTCGGCGAACTCATCGTGATCCTGGCACTGGCCGCCGGGATCCTCTTGCTATTCCGCCGCTTCAAGCTGCCGGGTATCCTGGGTTTCATTGTCACCGGCATGATCGCCGGACCGCACGGAGTGGGCTGGGTGGAGGAGGTGGAGAGTGTACAGGCCATGGCGGAGATCGGGGTGATCTTCCTGCTTTTCGTCATCGGTATGGAGTTCAGCTTGAAGAAGCTCGCCTCCTTGGGTCGTACCGTGTTCATCGGTGGCCTCCTGCAAGCGGGCTTGACCACGGCCGCCGTGACCTTGGTGTTGGGGGCCTTCGGCATGCGCACGGAAAGCGCCATCTTCATCGGTTTCCTTGTCACCCTCTCCAGCACGGCCATCGTGCTTCGTGTACTCCAGGAACAGGGCAAGATGGATGCCGCGCATGGTCGTGTGGCCACCGCCATCCTCATCTTCCAGGACATCATCGTGGTACCCATGATGCTCGTCACGCCCATGCTGGCCGGACAAAGTGAGGATATCACGGGCGACCTGCTCTGGCTGTTGGGCAAGATGCTCCTGCTTCTCGTGGCCGTATTCGTCAGCGGCCGCTACATCGTACCCCGCCTGCTCAAGCAAGCGGTGAAAGGCAAGGGGAATGAGCTGTTCATCATCACCATCGTGGTGATCTGTTTCGCAGCCGCATTTGCCACACAAGCGCTGGGATTATCCCTGGCGTTGGGTGCCTTTTTCGCAGGTCTGGTCATCAGCGAGACCGATCATGCCTACCATGCAACGGGCATCGTCCTCCCTTTCCACGAATTGTTCATGAGCTTCTTCTTCGTGAGCATCGGCATGCTCGTGGACCTTGGGCAATTCTTCAGCGCGCCGTTCACCATCATCGGCCTCGCATTGGGAATGACCCTGCTCAAGGTATTGATGACGATGCTATCCGCATGGGTCCTGCGCTACCCCCTCCGTACCGCGATGATGGCAGGCCTCTCGCTCTTCCAGCTCGGCGAGTTCGGCTTCATCCTGGCACTGCCTGGTCTGGAGTTCGGCCTATTGAGCGAACGTCACTATCAGATCTTCCTCTCGGTGGCCATCCTCAGCATGGGAGCAACACCGTTCATGCTCGAATACGCTGAACGGATCGTAAGGCGCACCTTCCTGTCGTTCGTACCCGTGCGTGTGGCGAAGCGCATGGACCGGCTGGTGCGCGTGCGTAAGGAGCAGGACCGCGTCCATGCCAAGGTGATGCGTGACCACCTCGTGATCATCGGTTTCGGATTGAACGGACAGAACGTTGCCAGTTCGGCCATCAACAGCGGGGTCAACTGCACCGTGATCGAGGAGGACCCCGACCTGGCTGCCAAGGCCCGGAAGATCGGGTTGGTGGTGCTGGTGGGTGATGCGAGCAATGTGCACCTGCTGGAACAGGCCCATGTGGAACGGGCGCGCGTGGTGGTGGTAGCCATCAGTGACGCGACCGTATCGCGCTCCATCGTGGCTGCTGTCCGGACCTTGTCCACCGCAGCACATGTGATCGTTCGCTCACGCTATGTGCGGGAGATGGGCTCGCTGCTCGATGCAGGCGCCAATGACGTGATCCCGGAAGAATTCGAGACCAGCATCCAGATCTTCCATCGGGTGCTACGCCGATACCTGGTGCCCGAGGATCGGATCAATGCACTGGTGGCCCAGTGCCGATCCCAGCATTATGGCCTGTTGCGTGGGACCTCGGGCAACAAGGTGCGCACCGCTCTACCGGAGGACACACCGGATATGGAGATCGTCACCATCACGGTGACCTTGGGAAAGGGTAAGGTGGTGGGCCATACCGTGGATGAGATCGATCTGCGTGAGCGTTATGGGGTACATCTCCTGGCCATTCGCAGGAAAGGACGGTTCATCGCCCCGGTCACTGGCGACCTTCGAGTACTCACGGACGACACGCTCTACCTGTTGGGTGCACCGGACCTTATCCTCCGCCTCGACCAGGACCTGCGTTGAACCCGGGCAGGTAATGCCCTGTGTGCCGCGCAACCGGTAACCTTGGCACCCGGGTGTTCGTTCCACCGGCCCAGAACATGGCCCTGCACCAACCCGTTCCTGAACTGCCTTCCCACATCCTATTGGTGGATGATGAGGACGATTGCAACTTCATCACCCGACTGGTACTGAAGAAGGCAGGATTCACCGGTCGCCTGACGTGCTTCACGTCTCCGGAGGAGGCATTGGACCACATGCGCCTCAAGCAGGATCCACCCGATCTGATGTTCGTGGATATCAATATGCCCCGTATCAACGGCTTCGAACTATTGCTCCGTTGTGAGGCTGAAGGCCTGCTTCCCAATGGCCTCACTTCTGTGATCATGTTCTCCTCCAGCAACCGTCCGGCCGACCTGGAACGCGCACTTTCCATCACCTCGGTGAGCGGATATGTGGAAAAAGCCCTTACAGTGGATAGCTTCGAGCAGGTCCTTCGCGATCGCACAGTATCGCGTGGATGATGTTCAGCCACTCTCCCGTTCCACTCTCCCACCCCCAATTCCCATGAAAAAGGTCATCATCATCGAGGACGAGACCATCATCTCCTTCGGCTACCGATTACAGCTGGAGGGGCTTGGTTTCGACGTCGTCGGATCGGCTCGTAGTTCCGAAGAAGCAGAAGCCCTACTGGAACAAACCACGCCGGACATCATCATCATGGACATCTACTTGAAAGGCGAGAAGAACGGCTTGGAGCTGGCCAAGGAGATCCATGCGCGTTCGCCCATTCCGATCCTCTTCCTCACCGCCAGCACGAAACCGGAGATAATCTCGGCCATCCAGGACCTGAAGGGCTGTCACTACCTCTCCAAACCGATCAATTCCGACAGTCTGGAGGATGTGCTGATGCGCTTCGCCCAGGACTGACCACAGGATCCGAACATCCCATGGGTGCATCAAAGGACCTGCTCAGCAATACCGCCCAGGCCGAACGGCTCCATACGTTCGCGCACGACCTACGCAATCGGTTGGCAGGGATCCAACAGGTATTGGGCCACCTGGCATCACGTTGCGCTATCGAGGAGGACCGCGAACTGCTCACCTTCGGGGAACAGCAGCACTTCAAAGCCCTGCGTGAAGTGGAACAACTGCTCGACGACATGGGGGTGGTACGCGGTGTTGGTCATCTCGAACTGACGTCCATGGGGCTGCGCGAATTGCTGGAAAAGGTGATCGGACAACTTGACCATCGCTACCAACGCAAACACCAAGTACTGGAGCTGGAAATGCCGAACGACCTGAGGGTATTGGCCGATGCCCATTACTTTGGTGAGGTGCTACACGCCTTGATCTCCAACGCCTCGAAGTTCGCTGCGGCCGGTGCAACGATCCATGTGCGCGCCGAACAGATGGGCCGCTCCATCCGACTCTCCGTCACCGACCCGGGTGTAGGCCTGCTTCCCGCCGACCTGGACATGGTATTCGTCCGGTATGCCTGGCTGAGCTCCAGAAGTACAGCTGGCGAGGCTCAAGGCCGTTCCACGCTCGCACGAGCCCGTCAATGGGCACAAGCCATGAACGGTGACCTTTCCGTCCACAGCGACGGACCCGGCACGGGAAGCACCTTCACGTTGGAATTGGCCGCCGCTTAGACAGCCCTGGTGATATTGCGGGCTACACGTTGCCCCTTGTGGTTGATCGCCACATTGAACTCCACTTCGTCATTGATAGCCAACTGATCGAAGGGGATATCCTGCAGGTCGTCGTAGCGGAAGAACAAGTTGTTGTCCGGGAACCGGATGAACCCATAACCGCTGAGCAGGCTCATCACGGTACTGCGATGCCGCTCCTCGTCCACCAGGGTGACCGCAGCGTTGGAGCGGTCATAGGTCTCCCCATCCTGATCACGGGACATGTCACGGACCACGAAGACCTCCCGTACCACCTCGTCATCCTCGCGCAATCCCTCTTCGATCAGGTCGTGCATGGGCAGGGGGTAACTCACCTCGTTCCAGAGGTCCGTACTGGTCCGGGTGGTCTGTGTCTCGCCCGTCTCCTGGTCCGCGAACTCGAAATCCCACCCGAGGAGCATGGTCTTGCACCCCAAGGCATGGAGCTTCCTGACGAGTGGCACGTGATCCCCATCCGATGCGACCAATGCCACGATATCGTATCGCTTGAGCATACACAGCTCGTAGGTCTCCAGTGCCATCAACACGTCGATGCCCTTCTCGCGCTTCCGGCCCATGAGGTCCTTGACCGGTAGATAGTGGGTCTGAACGTTGTTGTACATCAACACGTCGTCGAAGACGCGATCATAATAGAGCTGGTTGACCTTTTCATTGGCCTCACGCGCGGTGAACCGACCTCTGAAGAAGTGTGCATCGATGATATGGCAAAGGTTCGGGAGCGTTCCTTCCCGTTCTGCCACCATGTGTTTGATGTAGTCGTGCAAACCACCGATGTGCAGACGCCTGCGGTGCGTGTGGACGTAGTTGTAGTAATTGCTGACGTGGGTGAAATAGCTGCCGTCATAGAACACCCCGACCTTCAACGCCCGATTCCCTTTCATTGCATTGCTCATGGTACGATCTTGGATAAGGGCTCAAAGGTAGCCGTCATCCCCGAGGACTCCCCGTAACTTTGATCCGTGCGTGCACTCCTGCTCCTCCTTCTTGTATCGCTAGCGACCCTGCTGTGTGCCCAGGAAACCCCTGCTGGTGAAGGTTCGGCACTGAGCTTCAGCCGCTCCGTGAATGTGCCCCTCAATGGTGTGCAACTCTACGACAAGGCGTTGGATGCCTGGAACTGGACCTTCGGCCGTGAACCAGGAGCCAAACTGCTACAGAGCAAGCGCGAGGATGGTACCCTGGACGGTTTCGCCCGCTTCAATTTCCGTTCAGCGATGCTGACCATGCGTGAGGAAAGCATGGGCACGGTGCAGTACAAGGTCGTTATCCGGATCGTACCGGGTGAGTGTCGGGTGTTGGTAACGGAACTGGTCCATTCGGGGAATGCATCCACTTCGTTGGGAGGGGTGCATATCGGTCCGATCTCAAGGGGCAAGGATCCGTTAAGCCGCACACCCGGGTTGAGCAGATCGAACGCACAACGGCTCCTGGCTGAACTTCAGGAACGATCCATCCAACGGGTCGAGGCCCTCCTGAATGGATTCGAGGCCCGGCTTCGGGCCAGTGCGGAACCCTGAGGTCCGCGCAACCATTGGCGCGTCCTTGCGTTCAAGGGCACGCACATGTCCCCCTTTGTTCGAACCCCTTGGCGTTGGTGGCCCATCCTGGTCACCTGCATCTCCGTAGCGTTCATCGCCTACGGTATCATCCTTGTCTCACGCTCGAGCTCGCTGCAGCAACGGATCTCGCATGAGGTGAAATTGCTGGAGGAGCTCAACGGCATCAGCGAGAGCATCCATCAATTGGGACTCGTGCACCGTGTCGACCTCAGTGCCCAGCAACACCAATGGGACAACGAGCTTCAAAAGTTGCGGACCACCATCGAACACACCAAGGCCGCCTATTCGGACTCGCCCGGGATGGATGAGATGCCCGCAGCACTGGACAGGTCATTGCACCAGACGGATTCCCTTCACGATCAGATCATTGCCCATCAAGGCACCTGGAGCACGTTGCGTTCGCAGGAGGCCGTGTTGCAGATCATGCTACAACGTTCACAGAAAGTGGTGGACAAAGCCACGCGGAACGTACATGAACAGGGGCTCAGCGCACATTCGGCCACACTTGGCGCCCGTTGGAGCGAAGCCCGTGTCCTGCTCATCGCAGCATGCCTCATGGCCGTCATCCTGGCATGGCTCACCGGCGTGAGCAACAAGTTGCTCCAACGCTCTCGCGTGAACACGCAACAACTGGAGGTGGCGAGGAAGAACCTCGAATCGACCAATAAGGAGTTGCGCGAGACCATGCTCAGCAAGGAGGAGAAGGAGGTGATGCTGAAGGAGATCCACCACCGGGTGAAGAACAACCTCCAGATCGTCAAAAGCCTGATCCGTTTCCAGATGGACCAGGTGAAGGATGAACGCACCCTGGAACTGTTCAACGAATGTGTGAACCGCGTCAGTGCCATGGCCTTGGTGCACGAGCAGACCTACCTGAGCAAGGACCTCGCGAACATCGATGTGAACGCCTACCTCACGCACCTCACCCGGGATCTTTGTTATGCATATACCATCGATACCAAACTGCATCTCGATATCCGCATCAATATCCCTACGCTCAGTGTGGACACGTTGATCCCGCTGGGTCTGATCATCAATGAGATCATTTCCAACTCCTTGAAGTATGCCTTCCGAGGACGAAAGGAAGGGACCATATTGGTGCACTTGGACACCGATAGTGCCGGAGGGTTGATGTTGCGTATCGGTGACGATGGTGTGGGTCTTGCCGACCGAACGAAATGGGAAAAGCCCCAAAGCCTGGGAATGGAACTCATCCAGACCCTTGCCGGGCAACTGGGCACCACGGTGGACCTGATCCCGGGGCCTGGCACAGTATACGCATTGGAAAGCGTCCATCAGGAGAAGCGCAAACGCGCTTGAGAAAACCGTTCATCACGAGCGTGATCACCGGTGTCGCTCGATCGCCTTTCCGATGGCGGTTACCTTTGGCCGCGTCCGATCAAATGCGGACGAACGCCACCATGCGCCAAGCAGCTTTTTTCGCACTACCGGTCGCACTGCTCTCCTTGCAGGCATGCGGCGACGGTGAACCCGCCCCTACCGTGGAGAAGTTGACCTATCCCGAAACCCGCCAGGACAGCACCGCTGGAGATACCTTGCACGGCACCTGGGTGGCCGACCCTTATCGCTGGTTGGAGAACGACACGAGCGCGGAGACGGCCGATTGGGTGAAGCGCCAGAACGCGGTGACGCAGGCCCATCTGGCCACGGTCCCATTCCGCGATGCGATCGCCAAGCGCTACGAAGAACTGTACAACTTCCCCAAGGTGGGCTCGCCCTATAAGGTGGGCGAGTTGTACTTCATCAGCAAGAACAGCGGCCTGCAGAACCAGTTCGTGATCAATGTGCGCAAGGGCCTCGATGGTGAGGACCAGGTCTTCATCGACCCCAATGCCATCGACCCGGCCGGCACCACCACGTTCAGCCTGATGGGTGGCGACCAGAAGGACCGCTACATGGCGGTCGGCGTGCAAAAGGCGGGAAGCGACTGGCAGGACATCACGGTGTACGACCTCGGCACCATGAAGCAGCTGCCCGATGTGCTGAAGTGGGCCAAGTTCAGCGGCGTGGCCTGGTACAAGGACGGTTTCTTCTACAGCCGCTATCCGGAGCCCGCCAAAGGCACGGAACTGAGCGCTGCCAGCAAGTTCCAGAAGGTCTATTACCACAAACTGGGTGATGCCCAGGAGAAGGACGTGCTGGTTTGGGAGAACAAGGTGAACGGCGACCTGTACGTGGGCGCCGGGGTCACCGAAGGGGAGGAATTCGCCACCCTGTTCGTGAGCTCCGGTACCGATGGCTACGAGACGTACTTCCATGACCTGCGCAAAGGCGGGATCCCCAACCCTTCCACAGCATGGACGCCCCTCCAGCAGGGCTTCGACCACAAGACGAGCATCGTCGAGTTCGTGCCTGCCACCGGCAAGTTCCTGGTGATGACCGAAGTGGATGCACCCAACTACCGCCTGGTGGAGGTGGATCCGGCGAAACCGGCCAAGGAGAACTGGAAGGACATCATCCCCCAGCGAGACCAGCTGCTGGAAGGCGTCAGCACCGGTGGCCCTTATATGTTCGCTAGCTACCTGAAGGATGCCACCACGCGCATTCACCGCTTCAAGCTGGACGGCACGGACGAACAGGAGATCCAACTGCCTGATCTGGGCAGCGCGGGCGGCTTCGGCGGAAAGCGGGACGCCACCTTCGGCTTCTACAGCTTCACCAGCTTCACCGACCCCGGCACCATCTTCAAATACGACTATGCCACGGGAAAGAGCGAGGTGTTCAGCCGCCCCGAGCTGAAGTTCGATCCTTCACAGTTCGTCACTGAACAGGTGTTCTATCCCAGCAAGGACGGCACCAAGGTCCCCATGTTCATCGTGCACAAGAAGGGCCTGGAGAAGAGCGGCAAGAACCCGACCCTGCTCTATGCCTACGGTGGTTTCAACGTCAGCCTCTCCCCCAGCTTCAGCACGAGCCGCATGATCCTGCTTGAACAAGGTGGCGTGTTCGCCCTGGCCAACCTGCGCGGTGGCGGTGAGTACGGAGAGGACTGGCACAAGGCCGGCATGAAGGAGAAGAAGCAGAACGTGTTCGACGACTTCATCGCGGCAGCTGAATACCTCATCGCCGAGAAGTGGACGGACACCCCGCACCTGGGCGTGAACGGAGGTAGCAACGGCGGACTACTGATCGGTGCGGTGATGACCCAACGTCCCGACCTATTCGGAGTGTGCTTTCCCGAGGTGGGCGTGCTGGACATGCTGCGCTACCAAAAATTCACCGCCGGCTTCGGCTGGGTGCCCGAGTACGGCAACGCGGACAACAGCAAGGAGGAACTGGACTACCTGATGAAGTACTCGCCCCTGCACAACGTGAAGCCCGCGAAGTACCCGGCCACCATGGTGATGACCGCCGACCACGATGACCGCGTGGTGCCCGCGCACAGCTTCAAATTCATCAGCTCCCTGCAGCCTGCCCAGCAGGGCGATGCTCCGGTGCTGATCCGTGTGCAGACGCAGGCCGGCCACGGTGCAGGCATGCCCACGAGCATGATCATCGATCAGCAGGCGGACAAGTGGGCCTTCTTCTTCCATAGCATGGGTGTGACCCCGCAATACGACAAGAGCGAAGGCGCAAAGTGATCGCCTGCACAAGCTTCAACGTTTGGTGAAAGGAAGCCCTGGCCGCCGAAAGGTGGTCGGGGCTTCGTGTTGAAGTGAGAGATAGGGTGCGTGCAAGGTCGTGTAATGGAAGGTGTGAGGGTGACCACCCTTCCCTATCCTTGTATCCATGACCCCATCGCGTTCGCTCCTATTCGGTTGCTACTGCCTCGTGTCATTCGCATCTTCAGCGCAAGATCGGAACACACGCGATCTGCTACATTTTGTGGACCCGATGATCGGTACGCAGCGTATGGGCCATGTGTACCCAGGAGCCACGGTGCCATTCGGCATGATCCAACTGAGCCCCGATACGGACACAATTCCCTATGCGGTGGATGGGAAGTACAACCCGCCAGTGTACAACACGTGCTCAGGCTATCAGTATGATGACCCCACCATCGTAGGGTTCAGCCACACACACTTCAGCGGCACCGGGCACAGTGATCTGGGCGACATCCTCCTAATGCCGACCACCGGGCCGCTGCAACTCAACCCTGGCACAGCGGCCGATCCAAAGAGCGGTTTCCGTTCGGTTTTCCATCACGGAACTGAAAAGGCAACACCCTCGCGCTATGAGGTGATGTTGGAGGACCACCGGATCAAAGCGGAGCTCACAGCGAC